>TARA_R100001369_G_scaffold57321_4_pt1 | contig 77700 bp, 75 predicted proteins | sample TARA_R100001369 | Tara Oceans TARA_R100001369 (sample SAMEA2621528) | marine metagenome | biome: marine biome (ENVO:00000447); feature: surface water layer (ENVO:00002042); material: "saline water (ENVO:00002010), including plankton (ENVO:xxxxxxxx)" | depth 5 m
ACAGGGCGGTGAGCTGCGTTTTCGAGTGGGTAATAAAAACCAGCGCAGCGCCGCTTTTGACCTCACCGGCCCTATTGGCGAAGAGCAGCGGATGGCCTTTCGCCTAACCGGGATTGCCAGCGCCGCGGATACCCAGTTTGGCCCGGCAGAAGAGGAGCGCTACGCCATTGCGCCCCGGCTCACCTGGGATATCACCGATGACACCAGCCTCACCGTAGAAGCCTACCTACAGGATGAACCCGAAGGTGGCTACCACTCCGGCGTACCCTATGAGGGGGCCGTGGTCGCCCATAATGGCCGCAAGATCAGCAACAACTTCTTTGATGGTGAAGAGGATTACGACACCTACGAGCGCACCCAGCGCATGTTCGGATACGCCCTGGAACACCGCTTTAACGATCAGGTGACCGGCCGTCAACTGATGCGCTATCTCAATTCCGACGTAGTGCTCAATCAAGTCTATGGCTATGGTTGGACATCCCCTACGTCTGACGAGCTCACCCGCTACTACTCCGGCAGCAATGAATCTCTGGAAGCCTGGACACTCGACAACCAGTTAGAAGCCACCCTCAGCAGCGGCTTTATGGATCACACACTGCTTGTCGGGGTTGATTACCAGCAGCGGAAAAACGACGTATCGTGGCCCACTGGGTATTTCCCGCCGCTCAATGCGTTTGACCCGGTTTATGGCAGCGACCCCATCGAGTTTTACGCCCCGGTGCGCGAACGCCATGAGATCGACCAGACCGGGGTTTACCTGCAAGACCAGATAGCCCTCGATAACTGGCGCTTCACCTTGGGTGGCCGCTACGACTGGGTCAATATCGACAATGCCAACCGCGATAGCGGTGATACAAGCTCCCTCAGCGACACCCAGTTCAGTGGCCGCGCCGGGGTAGTCTACCTGTTCGATAACGGCGTAGCGCCCTACCTGAGCTACTCCACCGCGTTCACCCCCACCAGCTTCGTGGATGAGCGTGGTGACCTGCTGAAGCCCATGGAGGGCGAACAGTGGGAAACCGGCGTTAAATACCAGCCTAACGGTAGCCAAAGCCAGTACAGCGCGGCGCTGTTCCATATCGGCCAGGAGAACGTCGCCACCAAAGAGCAGCCCACCGACCCATACCGCGCCGTGGGGGAGATCGAATCCCAAGGGCTGGAGCTGGAAGCGCAAACCCAGCTAACGGATACCCTCTCGGTTCAGGCAGGCTATAGCTTCACCGACATCACCTACGCCAAAAGCGATGATGGTAACCAGGGCAACAACGCGATTTACTCCCCACGGCATCAAGTGCAGTTCTGGGGCCACTACGAGGCCAACAAGGGCTGGCTAAACGGCGTAGATATGGGTGTCGGCGTGCGTCACTACGCGGATATCGCCGCTGACCGGGCCAACACCGCAACCGTGCCCGATTACACCCTGGTGGATGCCACCATTGGCTACGACCTCAGCCAACTCGGCGTAGATGGTGTCGAAACACGTTTAAACGTGAACAATTTATTGGATAAAGAGTACGTGGCCTCCTGCAACTCCCTGGAGTACTGCTACTTCGGTGCCGAGCGCGGCGTGACCGCTAGTGTTCACTACCGTTTCTAAACACTAGTGCTGAGTGACGTTCCAAGCCCGTATCTAAGCTCTTATCTAAGCATTGTTAATTTATTGTAACCCCATTTGTCCAGGCCACTGTACCTGGGCATTTTTCCTTGCATACAAGTTTGCAAACAATAAATATTATCGTTTAAATACAGCCCTTATTTTCTGGATGGCCTCTCACCACCATGCGCCACACCAACCTGTTCTCTTTGCTCGCGCGCTGCGGGCTGTTCGCCGTTTGTATGCTGAGCGTTTCTACTGCCCAGGCGCAGTGGGCCACGGTGGACTGGACCATTGCTGAAACGCTGTTGGCGATTGATGCGCCGGTGAGCAGTGTCGCCCAGCAGAGTGACTACCAGGAGTGGGTAGGCGAGCCACATATTCCCGATAGTGCCACCGATATGGGCCTACGCACCCAGCCCAATATGGAACTGCTGGCCCAGGTGCCGCCAGAACAGACGCTTATTTCACCTATGTTCGCCGGTTTAACGCCGCGTCTGGAGCGAATAGCGCCCGTCACATCGTTCTCGCTCTACTCCCCCGGCACCGATACCTGGCAGGAGATGCAAACCCTGACCCGTGAGCTGGGTGAGTTAACCGAGCACCAGCCCCAGGCCGAGCAGCTTATTGAAGACACCCAAGCCTTGATGACCACACTGCGCGAATCCCGGCCACTCTCTCAGTCAGAAATCGCGCCGCTGCTAATGGTGCAATTCATGGATGCCCGCCACGTGCGGGTGTTTGGGGAAAACAGCTTATACAACGCCGTGCTGGAACAGCTCGACCTCCCCAATGCCTGGGATCAAACCACCAATGCCTGGGGATTTGCGCTGGTAGGGATTGAAGCGCTGGCGCGCTACCCAGAAGCAACGCTGGTGATCATCGACCCGCTGCCCGCCGGAGCCGAGGAGAAGCTTGCAAAAAGCGGCCTATGGCAGCAACTCCCCAGCGTCAGGCACGACAGGATAGTTCGCCTGCCGCCGGTATGGAGCTTCGGCGCACTCCCCTCCGCTCAGCGCTTTGCCCGAAAGCTGACTACGGCGCTAGAGGCAGTGCCAGCGGTTAGCCATCAGGGCAATGAGTAGAAGAACGTGAAGCTACCAAAGCGTTCTTAATTACGATAGGTTAAGCACTTAAGATAAAGTAGAGTTCGCTTACATTAGGGTTAGGGCTTTTAGCAAACGACAGCGAGGGAATGCAATGACGCTAGCCATTGTAGCCACGCGGGCAGGAGTAGGTTTAGATGCACCGGCGGTGCATGTTGAGGTGCATCTGGCCAACGGCTTGCCGGGCCTAACGCTAGTGGGCTTGCCGGAAACGGCGGTAAAAGAGAGCCGCGAACGGGTGCGCAGTGCACTGGTTAATGCAGGCTTTGATTTTCCCAATACCCGCCGTATTACCTTAAACCTCGCCCCCGCCGATCTGCCTAAGGAGGGTGGCCGTTTTGATCTGCCCATTGCCCTGGGCATTCTTGCCGCCTCCGGGCAAATTCCCGTGGAAGCGCTAGAGGGCATGGAGTGCGCTGGCGAGCTGGCCCTGGACGGTAAGCTGCGCGCGGTGCCGGGAATACTGCCCTTTGCCCTGGCCACCCGGCGGGCAAAAAAAGCACTGATCATTCCCCGCGACTGCGCCGATGAGGCCGCCCTGGCAGGCGATTTGCCGGTGCTGCCTGCCGATACTCTCTGGCAGGTAGTGGCGCACTTACTCGCTCAAGAGAAGATACCCCCGCACAAACTCAGCGCTTCGGTGAAAACCACCGCCCCAGTGGAAGACCTCGCCGATGTGCGCGGCCAGCAGCAGGCCCGCCGTGCGCTGGAAGTCGCGGCGGCCGGAGGCCATAACCTGTTATTTGCAGGTCCGCCGGGCACCGGCAAAACCATGCTGGCCAGCCGCCTGCCGGGCATTCTGCCGCCGCTTTCTGAGGAGGATGCCTTGGAAGTCGCCGCCGTGCGCTCGGTTTGCGGATTACCGCTGGAAGCGGACTGGGGGAAAAGGCCATTTCGACAACCCCATCACAGTGCCAGCGGCGCCGCCCTGGTAGGTGGCGGCTCAAAACCAAAACCCGGCGAGATATCGCTGGCCCATCACGGCGTGCTCTTTTTGGATGAGCTGCCGGAGTTCTCTCGCCATGTGCTCGAGGTACTTCGGCAACCGCTGGAAACAGGCGAAATCCATTTAGCCCGCGCCAGTCATGAACGTCGCTACCCTGCTCAATTTCAGTTAGTAGCCGCAATGAATCCCTGCCCCTGCGGCCACTTGGGCGACCCACGCCAGCGCTGCCAGTGTACCGCCAGTCAAATCCAGCGTTATCAAGCGCGGCTTTCCGGGCCGCTGCTGGACCGTATCGATCTACAGGTAGAAGTGCCCGCACTGCCGCCAGAGCAGCTTACCGCACAAACCCAAGGCGAGTCGTCAGAAGCCGTGCGTGAGCGGGTGATGGCCGCCCGAGAACGCCAAATGGCCCGTGGCGCGCTGAATAGCCAGCTAAGCGGCAAAGCCCTGGAGGCCGCCTGCGCGCTTAACGATGAAGAGCGCGCTTGGCTTGCGGGCGTGCTGGAAAAGCTCAAGCTCTCCGCCCGCGCCTATCATCGCGTACTGCGCGTAGCACTGACCCTTGCCGACCTTCAGGGCGAACCCAAGCCCACCCAGCCACATCTAATTGAGGCCATTGGATACCGCCAGTTGGATCGGATGCTAAAGGGGGCGTAAGTCCCGAAAGCCAATGGGCGGTTAGTGCGTGGCGGCCAGTGAATCCACTAGGCGTTGACACAGCGCATCCAGCTTCTGCCCCGTGGTTTCATCGTGTAACGCGCCACTATCATTGAAGGCGCTGCCAGCTTTCGCCAGCGACAATGGCTGTGGCAGCACGACCAATCCCAGATTGGCTAACAGTTGCTGACCAAGGGGCAGCGCACGGATGCCACCTAGCCCACCAGGGGAAGCCGACACCAGCGCTGCCCACTTGCCGGCAAATAACTTGAGCCCCGGCGTATCCTGATAGGGTCGTGACAGCCAGTCCAGTGTGTTTTTCAGCAGCGGCGTGATAAAGCCGTTGTACTCTGGCGAAGAGATCATCACTGCTTGGTGATCCGCCAGAATCTCACGCAGCTTCAGCACATTCTCCGGCACGCCCCGGGCTTCAATATCTTCATCAAACAGTGGGCAGGGGTAATCTTTTAAATCGATAAAGGTTGCTTCCCCGCCAAGCGCCTCAATACGCTTGGCGGCCAGCTTGGCTAGCTGCTTGTTCAGTGACGCTTCTCGGGCACTGCCTGCAAAGACCAGTACCTTTTTGACCGATGATCCCATTGTCATTTCCTCTTTGAATAATGTATTTGAAAGCCACACTATTTATTAACATTTACGCCTGTTGAGCAAGACGTATTTTACGACTCAGGGCCAGACTCGACGTGAAACCCTGCTGCCATTAAAACGTCTGCACTTTGTCATTCAACTATCACTATTACGGATGAAAATTAGCAAAAGCTGCACCTGCTCTAATTTTTCTTCCTAAATGGTGAAATAGTGATGACAAAGCCGTTACTAGCGACTGCTCTACTCGCCTTTGCGTTTACCAGTGCGGCACACGCCCAGCAGAGCTTTCCCGCCACATTGTCCGGCCATGCCCAGCTACCCGGCAGCACCTTTGTGGCAGCTCCTTCCGGCGCCGCTGAGCACTACAACGTCTCAGGCCGTTTTGCTGGCCAAGAGGGCCGCGTTGAGCAGTTGTATACGAACATGCAAGCCACCGGCTTAGCGCTACCCTTCCCCAGCCAGCCTCTGCAAGGTTTTTCTGGCATTCGCTCACTTGGCGATAACCGTTTCCTGGTGTTGACCGATAACGGCTTTGGCTCCAAGGCGAACTCCTCCGACGTCATTCTGATGTTTAACATCATAGAGACTGACTGGGACACTGGGCGTGTCATCATTGAGGAGACCATTCAACTATCGGATCCAAACCGCATGGTGCCCTTCCCGATTATGAATGAAGCCACTCCTGGTCGTTTTTTAACCGGGGCTGATTTCGATATTGAATCGATACAGCCGGTGGGCGATAGCTACTGGATTGGCGATGAGTTCGGCCCCTGGATTATCCAGGTCGATAATCAGGGCGAAGTGCTGCAAGTGCTGGCCACCAATCCTGGTGGGACGCTGATGCGCTCCCCCGACAATGCCTTTGCCCTCACCCCGAACCCTGGCGCGCCTCTCGCTGATGATGTGAGGGTGTTTCGCTCCGGTGGCTACGAGGGCATGGCGCTCTCCGAAGACCAAACAACCCTTTACCCCTTATTGGAAAAGCCAGTCTGGAACAGCAACGCCAACGCCCCGGAAACGATTGATGGCACCCCCGTATTAAGAATGTTCGAGCTCCATACTGAAACCGGCGAGTGGGGCGACACAACCCGCTACTACCCCTTGGAGTCAGCGGATCATGAGATTGGCGATTTCAATCTGATTGGCGGAACTCGCGGCTTGATCATCGAGCGTGATAGCCGCCAGGGCGACCCGCGAGAAGAGTGGGCAGACAACCCTGCCGAGTTCAAACGCATCTATCTCGTCGATCTCAACCGCACAAATGAGCAGGGTGTGCTTGAAAAAATCGCCTATATCGACCTGATGGACATCCAGGATCCAGACGGTATCGCACCCCGTGGCACGATCAACGGCACCTTTAGCTTTCCCTTTGTGACCATTGAGAACGTGGATCGTGTCGATGAGAGCACCATCGTGGTCGCCAATGACAACAACTTCCCTTTCTCGATTGGCCGCCAGCAAGGCCGCGCCGATGATAATGAGCTAATACTGCTCAATGTAGAGGACTTCCTGAACGCCCAGTAATGAAAGTAAGTATGAACATAGAAAGGTAAAAGCACTGAATAAATCCGTAGCGGGATTTATTCATTGCCCGTGACGTATAGGGAGTAATCTCGCCAATATATTTTATAAAAACTATTGGCCATCACTCTCGACAAACCCATCTACAAAGTTATCCAACGCTTCAAACAGCACTTCACGTATGGGGTCTGCCTCATTTACCAAGTGGTGGCGAGCTTCCGGGTGGCGGTGAATTTCGGCATTAGGAAACTTCTTCGCCAGAATCGCTAAATTCCACTCCCAATCGACGGTCAAATCCTGCTCGCCTTGGAGTATCAGGGTAGGCAGTGGGTTGGGCCCCTGCGCAAGTAAGCGAGGCATCCAGCGGCGCATAGCGCTCACCCAGGCAACGCTCAAACGCTCGGGCTGCAGCGGATCACCCTCACGTAGAAATTCAGTGAACTGCTCATCGGTAGAGTTGGGACGATATTTACGCGGCAACTCTTTTAAAAACGGGCTGGCAATCAAGTGCAGCCAGCTGGTTTGGGTCCATCCCCAAGGCCGCACCAGGGGCGCCAGCAGCACCAAACCCGACCAGCCGGAAGCCTCACGGCGGGTGAGTGCATCGGTGGCTAGAATCGCCCCACCGGTACTCTGGCCCACGCCTAGCCACGGCTCAGGCGCCATGCCTTGGCTCTTTAGGGTCATCTGCAAATGGGCCAGGCAGTGCTGATAATCAGCGAAATCTTCTATTGCCGCCCGCGCACCGCTGGAAAGGCCGTGGCCGGGAAGATCCCACAGCACCACTCGCCAGCCCTTAGCCAGCAGGCGTTCAAGCAAATGGCGATATAGCCCCATATGATCGAAATAGCCGTGTACCACGAAGGCAGTGCCCACCGGCTGCGGGGGGCTCCACACTTGGCACCACAGCGCAAAGCGCCCCGTATCGATAAAGCCTGCATGCACTTCACTGGTATCTAACAGCAGTGCTTCTAAGCCATAGTGGTGAAAATAGCCTTGCATGGCATCTGCCAATACTTCCCCTGGCAACAGGCGGCTAAGGGCGGTATCGCCCGAGGCGTGGCGAAACAAGCCTTCCAGATGTTGGAAATCACGCATCGTTGTTTCTCCATAACGCCATTTTCCGTTGGCCTAGACGCGGCTGATGAGTCGCGTTCCCAAAACCTAATACCTAGTCATTTGGTCGAGCATTTTAGCGCATTAGGGTCTACGCTGTTTACATGCCCGAGCAGGTGTGGAATTATTTTCCATAAATACATTTTACTCTGACCGTGGCAAACACATTCCCCACGGGCATCCTCACAGGAGAAACCCCATGAGCGAGCGTATCACGCGCCACCGTTTACAAGTGGCAGCCGATTTAGATCGTTTTATAAATGAGCAGGCGCTACCGGGAACAGGTGTTGATGAAAACGCCTTTTGGGCCGGTGTGGATGGTCTGTTTCATGATTTGACCCCTAAAAACCACCAATTGCTGGAAGAGCGCGACACGCTGCAAGAAAAACTTGACGTGTGGCACCGGGAAAACCCCGGCCCGGTCACCGATATGCCGGGATACCGTCGCTTCCTGAAAGAGGTCGGCTATCTGGCGGAAGCACCGGCTAACGTCAAAGCGACCACTGCCAACGTTGACCGTGAAGTAGCCGTTCAGGCAGGCCCTCAGTTGGTTGTACCAGTGAGCAATGCACGCTATGCGCTGAATGCGGCTAACGCGCGCTGGGGCAGCCTTTACGACGCCCTGTACGGCACCGATGCGATATCCGAAGAGGATGGCGCGGAAAAAGGCACCAGCTTCAACCCGAAACGTGGCGCCAAAGTGATTGCCTACGCCCGTGGCGTGCTTGACCGCGCGGCACCGCTGGCGACTGGCTCGCACCGTGATGCGGTGAACTACGCCATTCGTGATGAGCACTTGGTGGTGTCGCTGGAAGGCGGTCGTGAGACGGGCCTTAAGGATTCCGGCAAGTTGATTGGTTTTACCGGCGAAGCGGCCAAACCCGACGCGATTCTGTTGGGTAACAACGGCCTGCACCTGGAAATCCAGATTGATCCCAACGACGCCATCGGCAAAACCGACCCGGCAGGCGTTAAAGATGTCGTGGTGGAAGCCGCTCTGACCACCATCATGGATTGCGAAGACTCCGTTGCCGCCGTAGATTCAGAAGACAAAGTGGGTGTTTACAGCAACTGGCTGGGCCTGATGAAGGGCGATCTGGAAGAGAAGATCGAAAAAGGCGGCAAGACGTTTACCCGCAAGCTGAACGCCGACCGCACCTGGCAAACCACCGATGGCAGCAGCGTCACGCTACCCGGCCGTTCGCTGATGTTCGTGCGTAATGTGGGTCACTTAATGACCACACCGGCGATTTTGGATGAGAAAGGCAACGAGCTACCGGAAGGTATCCTGGATGCGGTGGTCACCTCGCTGCTCGCGTTACATGATCTGAAGAAAGACGCTGACCAGCCGCGCAACTCGCGCACTGGCTCTGTTTATATCGTCAAGCCGAAGATGCACGGTCCTAAAGAAGTTGCCTTCGCTAACGAGCTGTTTAGCCGCGTTGAAGACATTTTGGGCATGAACCGCGACACCCTGAAAATGGGTATCATGGACGAAGAGCGCCGCACCACCGTCAACCTCAAGGCGTGTATCGCTGAAGCGGCTTCACGGGTGGCGTTTATCAATACCGGCTTCCTCGACCGTACCGGCGACGAAATGCACACTGCCATGGAAGCGGGTCCCATGGTGCGCAAGGGCGACATGAAAAGCGCCGCTTGGATTCAGGCCTACGAGAAGAGCAACGTGCAAGTGGGTCTTGCCTGCGGTCTACGCGGTCGTGCCCAGATCGGTAAAGGCATGTGGGCCATGCCTGACCTGATGCACAACATGTTGGAGCAGAAAATCGGTCATCCGAAAGCGGGTGCCAACACCGCTTGGGTGCCATCCCCTACGGCCGCTGCGCTGCACGCGCTGCACTATCATCAGGTCAACGTCACCGACGTTCAGCGCGAGCTGGAAGAGTTGGGCGAGCCCGACTACCTGGACGACCTACTCACCGTGCCGGTAGCGGAAAACGCCAACTGGTCAGATGAAGAGAAGCAGCAGGAGCTGGATAACAACTGCCAGGGTATTCTCGGCTACGTAGTTCGCTGGGTAGAGCATGGCGTCGGTTGCTCGAAAGTGCCGGATATCCACAACGTAGGCCTGATGGAAGACCGCGCCACGCTGCGCATCTCCAGCCAGCACATTGCCAACTGGCTACATCACGGCATTGTCGATGCACCGCGAGTGGAAGAGACCCTCAAGCGCATGGCCAAGGTAGTCGACGAGCAGAACGCTGGCGATCCTACTTACACCGCCATGAGCGCCAACTTTGAAGGCTCCACGGCTTTCAAAGCCGCCTCCGACCTGATCTTCAAAGGCCGTGTACAGCCTTCCGGCTACACCGAGCCGCTACTGCACGAGTGGCGTCAGGTGCATAAGGCCCAGGTGCATAAGGCATAGGTGCATAAGGCATAGTAAGTTCGTTTTATGGTGTAATCAGCCTCGAGGTTCATTCCTCGGGGCTTTTTTATAAAGGAAAACAATAATGACCGTAATGACTGCCGAGCAAATCGAACACTTTCTGGATGAAGTCTTTCCCCAGCGGATGGGCAAGATAGAGAGCGTGGGCGACATGACAGCCACCATGCGCTTGAAGATCGGCAACGAGCATCTGCGCCCCGGCCCGCGGGTTTCCGGGCCCACCATGATGGGTTTTGCGGATGTGGCTATGTATGTGGCGATATTGGCGCAAATTGGCCCCGAACCCATGGCCGTGACCAGCGACTTAAACTGCCACTTCCTCCGCGCAGCGTCAGGTGATCATGACATTATCGCCCACGCCAAGCTGATCAAACTCGGCCGCCGCTTAGCGGTGGGCGAAGTACAGTTATTTTCAGCCAGCGACGAAACGCGACCTGTGGTGCATGTCACCGCCAGCTATGCGCTGCCTCAAAGACCTGATGACGTTTCAGCTTGAGCCATTCCGCGTCAGGCCATCAAGGTGCAGCGTTAGAGAGTTGGTCGATCATTCGATCCAGGGTTATGGGGTACTCACGCACCCGAACGCCGGTGGCATTATAGATAGCGTTGGCGATAGCCGCCGCCACGCCACAGATGCCAAGCTCACCGACCCCCTTGGATTTCAGGGGTGATGAAGCTGCATCCGTAGTATCCAGAAAAATAACCTCCTGCTCAGGGATATCAGCGTGAACCGCCACCTCGTAACTGGCAAGGTCGTGATTAACAAAAAAACCGCGCTCGAGGTCGACGGTTAGCCCCTCCGACAAAGCAGCGCCCACGCCCATCGTCATACCGCCGAGCACTTGGCTGCGCGCGGTGATCGGATTTAGGATGCGGCCCGCATCACACACTGCGAGCATACGCCGAACACGTGTTTCGCCGGTATAGGCATGCACCCCTACCTCGATGAAATGTGCCCCAAAGGTGCCAATCTGCATGTCGTCTTTAAAGTCGCCAAAGTGGATCGTATCTTCAGCGACAAACTCTTCGCCGTTTGCCACTTCTGAAAGTGCCAAATCAGTATCCCCGGCTAGCACGCGGCTGTTTTCAAAACGCGGCGTTTCGACATCTAAGTGCTTGGCTATTTGCTCTTGAAGCGCCAAACAGGCGGCGTACACACCGGCGGTAGAACTAGTAGCGCCAAACTGCCCGCCCGACCCGGAAGAAGTGGGATAGGCACTGTTGCCTAACCGAATCTCCACGTCCTCCATGGCCATCCCCATTGTCTCCGCGGCTGTCTGAGCGAGAATGGTGTAGGAGCCGGTGCCAATGTCGGTCATATCGGTTTCAACGATCAGCCGCCCGCCCTGTAAACGCACGCGGGCCCCGGAATCCAACGTGGGCGCTCCGCGATAGGCCCCTGCCATACCGTGGCCGATCAACCACTCCCCTTCGCGATTTTCCCCAGGCGTGCGATTACGCGCTTCCCAGCCAAAGGCTGCTGCGCCTTGGCGTAAACATTCGACATAATGGCGCTCGCTAAAGGGCTTCGAGGGATCTTCCGGGTCGACTTGGGTGTCGTTGAGTATCCTGAACTCGACGGGATCCATGCCCAACTTCTGCGCCATTTCATCCATGGCAATTTCCAGCACGGCAAGCCCTGAGGCTTCCCCAGGAGCGCGCATATCCGCTGACTCGGGAAGGTTCATGTCGATCAGCTGATGAGCAACGCGACGACTCGCGCCGGCATAAAAAGTGCGGGTTTGATTAACCGGGTTCTCGCCGCTACCGCCGGGCAGGGTATGCGAAACCGCAGCATGATCGAAGGCGGTTATCTTGCCCTGGGCATCGGCAGCGATTCGCAGTCGTTGAAGGGTGCCAGAGCGGTGGGTCGCATTGTTGAACACCAGCGGGCGAGGCAAGGCCAGCTTGACCGGCCGCCCTGAGGCGCGTGAGCCGAGTGCAGCGAGTACCGCGTCAGCGCGTAGCCACAGTTTTCCGCCAAAGCCACCGCCGACGTAGGGGCTTTCGACGCGAATCGTGTCGGGGTCGATATTGAAGGAGGTCGCCAACGCCTGTTTATTCATTTCGATCATCTGGTTCGACGTCCACACCGTCATTTTCCCGCCATCAGACCAGTCAACAATCGACGCGTGGGGTTCCATCATGGCGTGGCTTTGAGAAGCGGTGCGATAAATTTCATCTAGCGTGAAGTCCGCCGTTTGAAACGCCGCGTCAACGTCACCCACGTCTGACAGTGGTTCGCCGGTGTTATCAAGTTTTTCCCAGGCAGCCTCAAGGTCGAAGACACCCTGCTCTTGCTGGTAGCTGACATCAATCAGCGCCGCGGCGCTACGTGCCTGCTCCAGGGTATCCGCCACCACTACCGCGATCGCCTGATGATAATGCTCGATCAAATCTCCTCCGAAAAGCCGGGCAACGTTATTTTCCGAGCGATCAAGCGGCTCAATCTCCAGCGTTGTTACCACTGATACTACGCCCGGGGCGGCGCGGGCAGAAGACGCATCCATGTGGGTAATTCTACCCTTGGCAATAGTCGCACACAGGGGATAGCCCACCAGTTGATCCGCCGCCACGTCATTACGCTCGTAAGCATAGGGCGCACGCCCCATCACCTTAAGCGTGCCGTCGATTCGCGCATGGGGTTTACCGACAATACGGGCACGGTCAAACAGGTTATCTTCCGCTGATTGATTAAAGTCCATGGGTCACTCCTGAGCCAGCAGCGCGGCAAGCGTTCGCTCTGCCAGGGTAAGCTTATAAGCGTTGTCTTGCGTCGGGCGGGCGCCGTCCAGTAATTGGCTCATGACCGCTGATGCGCCCTGGGGCAGCGCCGCATCGGCGTCGTCACGGCGCCAAGGCTTGGGGGCCACGCCGCCAAGCGCGACACGTCCTTTGCCCTCCGGCGTTTGGATAAGTGCAACGGAGACCAGCGCAAAGGCGTAAGAGGCCCGGTCGCGCACCTTAAAATAGGCGTGGTGGCCTTCGACCGGCGCGGGCAGCTCGACGGCGGTAATCATCTCGCCCGCCTCCAGGGTGTTTTCTACCTCGGGAGTGTCACCGGGCAGTTGGTAAAACGCATCAAGCGGCTTGCGCCGCGTCTCCCCACTAGACGTGACGGTTTCCACTTCGGCATCTAATACCCTGAGCGCAACGGCCATGTCCGAGGGATGCGTGGCAATACACGCCTCTGAGGTACCGATAACGCCCAGCCCACGCGAGCTGGCGCCTTTGCCGAGAGCCGCACAGCCAGCCCCAGGCGAGCGCTTGTTGCAGGGCATGCCGGTGTCGTAAAAATAGGGGCAGCGGGTGCGCTGGAGCAGATTACCGCCGGTAGTGGCTTTGTTGCGAAGTTGGCCCGATGCGCCCGAGACAAGTGCTCGGCTGAGCACCGCATAATCGCGACGAATTCGTGAATCGGCAGCTAGCGCACTGTTACTCACCAATGCTCCCACACGCAAGCCGCCGCTGGGGGTGGGGGTAATGGCGTTGAGCCCGGTGCCCGTTACATCAATCAGGTGTAGCGGGGTTTCAATCTCGTGCTTCATTAAATCCAGCAGGTTGGTGCCACCGGCAATAAATTTGGCGCCAGGCACTTCGGCGGCACGGGCGGCCGCCTGGGCGGGATTAGACACGCGTTCATAGGAGAAGGCTCTCATGCGCGCTCCTCCGCCACCTGATGAATGGCTTTTAGAATATTGGCGTAAGCGCCACAGCGGCAAAGATTGCCCGACATGCGCTCGCGTATCTCGGCGTCGGTCACCTCAATAGGTGCGGTCAGATCCTTCGTTACATGGCTGGGCAGTTTCGTTCGAATCTCCTCTAGCACTGCCTTTGCCGAGCAAATCTGGCCCGGCGTGCAGTAGCCGCACTGGAAGGCATCATGATCGAGGAAAGCTTGCTGCATGGGATCAAGATGATCCGCTTCCCCTAATCCTTCGATGGTCGCCACGTCATCACCTTCATGCATCACCGCCAGCGTCAGGCAGGCGTTAATCCGCTCGCCATTCACCGACACCGTGCAAGCGCCGCACTGCCCGTGGTCGCAGCCCTTCTTGGTGCCGGTGAGTTTTAAATGTTCACGCAAGGCATCCAGCAGCGTCGTTCGGTTATCCAGTTCAAGCTGGTGCCTTGCTCCATTGACCACTAAAGAGACGTTCGAGCGCTCCGCGCCATTCTGTGCGGTTTCGCGATGCCTTTCAGCGCTATTAGGTGGGTTCATAACTATGCGCCTTCCCTGCTCATTGCTGTCGTTTTATGAATGTCGTAACGACTTCAGCATAGTCATGATTGAGGTGAGCAACCCGGCTATTGGGTATAAAGGTTTTGAAAAACTCTATGGCACCCTCTGTACACGCTGTTGCTACGCGATGCTATACGTTTTATATCCACGCCAAAAAAGCATGAGGGAGGCCTTACGTGCGCCCGCTTTCGCAAAAAAGCGCCATCAGGTAACGAGCCTGAGGCGCACAGCATCACGGCGCCAGCGTCATGAACGGCTCATCTTGCTGATCGCTAAACGCGTAGACGTTATAGGGTTCATCCTGAGGCCCCGGCATACCCGGTGTGCCAATGGGCATACCCGCCAAACCAATTCCGTCAACATCAGGCTGTTGCTCAAACAACGCCTGCACGGCTTCCATCGGAACATGGCCTTCGATCCAATACTCGCCCATCTCAATGGTATGGCACGACCCCAGACCATAAGGCACGCCCGCTTGCTGCTTGATGTCGCCTAACTCTACGTCATCAATAATCGTTACTTCTACGCCGAGTTCTTCAAGATGGCGCGCATAAGCGTCACAGCAGCCGCACTGGGGGTTCTTATACAGTGTGGCCTCGTCAGGCAGTGCCGCATGGGCCGAGGTCGCCCCCAGAACCAGTGCACCAGATAAAAATAGTGATGTCGTTAAACGGCTCATGCATGACCTCCTTGATGAGAACGACTAAAAAGATATTTAGTAAGCGACGCGATCCCAAGCCCCGTCAACAATAAAAATGCCAGAGGCATTAACCAGCCTACCCAGCCCAAAGAGCTCATAAAGGCAAAACAGTCTGCGTTCATCATGGCAAAACTCCTACGAGCATTAAAGCAATGAAACCAACATGCTTATTACACAGCTGAAGCTTACAACCTGTGTGTGACACAGAGGTCAAGTTAGCCATCATGTTTAACAATGTTTTTTTGATGCAGGTCATTAGAAGACCCTCGGTTCAGGCTCATTTCAGGTTGACGCGATATAACTAACGGGTAAATACCATTGCGAGGCAAATATAATGCGCACGAATTACCTGATGCTTGGCTTACTAACGATATCGCTTAGTGCCTTAACCTTCACTGCATGGGCCGCTGGTCAGCACGAGGACAGTCAGCACAGCGCGAACAATGCCGAGGCTGACCGCACGATTAGCGTAGAAGCGGGTGATATGTGGTTCGATCCTGAAGACATCCAAGTCACAGCAGGTGAAACTATTCGGTTTGAAATTATCAATAATGGCAGCCTTGAACACGAATTTGTAATAGGTGATAAAGCCGCCCAGGAAGAGCATCGGATAATGATGCAGGAAATGAGTGGTGGCCATGGTGACGCTCATGGCGGGCACGGTGGCCACGACATGGCAGAAGGTGAGCACGGCGGGCAGATGCCATCTATCACCATCGGGGCAGGTGAGACCAAAACACTGGTGTGGACTGCCCCTTCGAATGTTGAGAGTTTGGAATACGCCTGCAATATCCCTGGTCATTATGAATCAGGGATGTATGGTGACATTAATTTCTAACGCGATGTAACCTATGAAACTGTTGCTTTTAGAAGACGATGACCTATTAGCTGAAAGTTTGGCTGAAAGTCTGAAAGACAACGGTTACCTCGTCGACATAGCCGACTCCGTTAAGTCGGCTATGTCGTTCATGGCAACCGAGGAGTACGAGCTTGCCATCCTGGATATTGGGTTACCCGATGGTTCGGGTCTTGAGCTAATCACGCGTTGGCGCAAGCAAAAACGCACGATCCCTGTCCTGATACTCACTGCGCGCGATACCTGGGAAGACAAGGTCATTGGCTTGGAAACAGGGGCCGACGACTACCTCACCAAACCCTTTCACGAAGCCGAACTGATGGCGCGTTTGAAGGCCCTGCTGCGCAGGCAGTCTGGCCAGCTATCCCACGTCATCACCCTCAACGGGGTGTCCCTGGATGAAGCAGGCCAGCGCGTTTCCAGCGAAGGGGCAACATGGCGTTCGCTTACCGCCACCGAGTTTCGACTACTACGCTACCTGATGCTCCACCCTGACCGTATCCACTCCAAGGAGCGACTACTGGAACAGCTTTACGCGTTAGAGCAAGACGCCGCCGCACCCAACTTGGTAGAGGTATACGTGGCTCGTTTGCGCCGCTATCTTGGCAAATCGATTATCCAGACGCGCCGCGGCCAGGGGTACGTTTTTGTTTCACGTTAATAAACGAAGCTTACGGTTTCGTCTGCTAGCTTGGCTGGGAGGCGCTGCGCTCCTAGTCGTTGGTTTGACATGGTTGCTGCACGGCGTGTTTTTGCAAAATCTTGCTAAGGATTTTCTCGGTGAACGCCTCAAGCGCGAAGCCGAACACGCAGTATCGCAGTTGGAAAATGATCAGTTAGCCATACCCTCTTCACTCACATCGACAAGTCAAAGTTATCAGGTTTTTCATCACCTTTACGTGCTGCGACTTAATGGTGAGATCAGCGCCTCACACCCAGAATGGCAACGTCAGTTGGCAACATTACTCGAGGAAACGGGTGATGCGCTAGTCGAGGTAAAGCGCGGCGAGCGCCACTTACTGGTGTATCGCCAGCAATTCGATTGGCAAGGCACCAGCGGCGTATTGTTAATTGGTGAAGATTTTTCTCAGGTAGAAAAAGGTTTAGCCACTTTGCATTGGTGGGTAGGTGGTATTGCTGCAGGTCTGCTCTCGGTGCTGGTTGCACTCAACATGCTGGCCGTTAATCGTGGCCTGAAGCCCTTGTGGCAACTGCGACAACAACTTGAAGAGCTGCAGGCGGGTGAGCGTCAACGACTTTCCCTTGCCGCCCCTTCAGAGCTTGATAGCTTGGTCGCACAGCTCAATCGCTTTATGGATGACATCGACTTGCGATTGCAGCGCTCACGAGAGTCGGTAGCCAACCTTTCTCATGCGCTTAAGACACCGTTGGCGGCGATCACCCAAGTGCTTAGAGGCGGCAGACCCATTGATGAAATCCGCCGCCACAAGGTACTGATGCGATTGGAGGATATCAACGCCCAGTTAGATGCTGAGCTTCGCCGCGCGCGTATTGCAGGCCCCCATGCGGGGCGCATGGCCCACCTCACCCGCGACACTCAGCGCCTGATGGGCATGTTTCAGAGTCTCTATCCTCAGCAGGTGTTCGAGCTAACGCAAGCGGTCAATCAACGCGACCAGGTACCTATCGAGGCCCACGATTACGCCGAGATGTTGGGCATTGTGTTGGATAACGCTGGCAAATGGGCCACCAAAGCGATTCGTTGCCATATCAGCACTTCTGAATTCGCTCTAACACTAACGATTGACGACGACGGCCCCGGCGTTGCTGAAAGCGATATAGCACGCCTGGGCGAGCGCGGTACCCGGCTGGATGAACGCCGTCCTGGTTACGGCCTGGGGCTTGCCATACTTGCACAGCTAGTGGCGCGTTACGCAGGGCACTGCCAGTTCGAACGCAGCCCGTTGGGTGGTCTGCGGGTCATTACCACGCTGCCATTAACAGGTATTAATACCTGTTAGCGGTTATTCAGCATTGATTCAGCTTGCTCCCCCAAGATGATGGAATTCATCAGCGATGGGAGTTTTAGATGACGCGTTCAAATTTTATCAGCCACCCGCTTTCACGCCGACAGGTGCTGAAAGGCAGTGCGGCGTTGGGGTTGGGCTCTGCCATGGGTTTGAGCCCCGCCTGGGCCAACCCCTGGGGGCGTACAAACGTCTATTCCAAAGGAGTGGAAGAAGGCCCGGAAGTATCGCTGGCCATTCGGCGTGAATCCATTCCTATTGATGGCCAGGAGGCCAGCGCCTTTAGCATCAACGGTACCAGCCCCGGCCCGTTGATTCGCCTGAAGGAAGGCCAGGACGCAGTGCTGCGCGTAACCAATCTGCTTGATGAGTCCACCTCAATTCACTGGCACGGCTTGATTCTGCCCCCGGAAATGGATGGTGTACCGGGGGTCAGCTTTGCCGGTATCGAGCCCGGTGAAACATTCACCTACCGCTTCCCTGTGCGCCAGAACGGCACCTATTGGTACCACAGCCACTCCGGCATGCAGGAGCAGCTAGGCCACGTGGGGCCGCTAATTATCGACGCCGCCGAGCGCGAGCCCTTCCGCTATGACCGCGAACACGTGCTGTTGCTGACGGACTGGACGTTTGAAGACCCCATGTCGGTATTTCGCAATCTGAAAACCATGGAGGGTTATTACAACTTCCAGGAACGCACGATTGCCGATTTCTTTGCCGATGTGCGGCAAAATGGTTTAACCCCCACCGTCGAGATGCGCAGCATGTGGGCCAAAATGCGCATGAGTTCGCGGGATATTGCCGATGTTACCGGCAGTACCTACACCTACCTACTCAACGGCCACTCCCCAGAAGAAAACTGGAACGCCCTGTACAAGCCGGGTGAGCGTGTTCGGCTACGAGTGATCAACGGCTCGGCGATGTCCTACTTCGATGTACGTATACCCGGCCTCAAATTGACCGTAGTGGCCGCCGACGGCCAACCGGTTCAGCCCGTTCCTGTCGATGAGTTCCGTATCGGCGTTGCCGAAACCTACGACGTCTTGGTGTCACCCGAAGACGATCAAGCCTACACCATCTTCGCCGAATCAATGGATCGCAGCGGCTACGCCCGTGCCACTCTAGCTCCGCGCGAAGGCATGCAGGCAGAGATTCCTGATCGTCGTCAGATTGCCGACCGCGGCATGGAAGCGATGAGTGTCCACATGGACGGTATGGATCATTCGGGAATGTCGAACATGCAGGGGATGGATCACTCAGGCATGTCCAATATGGACGGTATGGATCATTCCAACATGGAAGGCATGGATCATTCCGCCATGTCAGGTATGAGCGGCATGGGTCACCCGACTGGCATGACCGGAGAGCAGCGCAACACACTCGCAAACGGCATGCTGGCGTCTGGGGAAGCCCAGCCAGGTTCACGTTATGGTCAAGTAGGCATTGGCATTGATCCCAATGAGCGCCGTGTACTGGTTTACCGAGACTTGAAGGCCTTCACTCCATGGCCCGATCGACGCGAGCCCGGACGCGAGCTTGAACTACACCTCACCGGCAATATGGAACGCTACATGTGGTCGTTCGACGGCAAGAAATTCAGTGAGGTGACCGGGCCGATCCACTTCGAGAAGGACGAGCGGCTACGCCTGATCCTGATCAATGACACCATGATGGAACACCCCATTCACCTACACGGCATGTGGATGGAACTGGAAAACGGTCAGGGAGAGCTGATTCCACGTAAACACACCCTGAATATTAAGCCCGGTGAGCGTGTCTCGGCGCTGATCACGGCAGATGCCGAAGGCAGCTGGGCCTTCCATTGCCATCTGCTTTATCACATGGATGCCGGCATGTTCCGCGTTGTTCAGGTTTCTTAAGGAGGCAGTATGAAAGCCAAGCTCTACTTCACTGGCATTAGCTTAGCGTTTGTCATGACCACCGCTGCCCATGCAGAAGATGGATACGACGCGCCGAATGATTGGCCAGCCCCGATGATGGAACACAATATGGGGATGGCGCTCTTTGATCGTCTTGAATATAGCGTGCCTGATAACGGTGAAGAGGCCGTTGTGTGGGACTTTCAAGGCTGGTACGGCGGTGATATTAACCGTGTATACCTTAAGTCGGAAGGCGAGAACGTCCAAGGCGATAGTGAGGATGCTGAGTTCGAATCCCTTGAACTGCTGTACAGCCGCCTGGTTGCCGACTTTTGGGAGTTACAGGGCGGCCTGGGTTACCAGGGTGGCGTCTTTTCCGATGACCACGCCGAGCGAACCTATGCTGTAGTGGGCCTGCAAGGCGTGATGCCTTATGGCATCGAAACCGATGTCTCCCTACAACTGAGCGAGGACGGCGATCTGGCCGCCAGTTTTGAGGGTGAATACGACCTGCGCCTGACACAACGCCTTTATCTTCAGCCACGTACTGAAATAGCCGTTGCTGCCAGTGAAGTAGAGGAGTTTGGTGTGGGCGAGGGGCTTAATTCAGTGCGTGTGGGTATGCGTCTCGGCTATGAGGTGACCCGCCGCTTCGCTCCTTACGTGGGTGCTTACTGGGTAAAAGAGTATGGCGATACCGCCGACCTTACTCGAGCTAGTGGAGCTAGTAGCGAAGACACCGGCGTGGTTGCGGGTGTCAGGTTAATGTTTTAAATCGTTAAGCACTTTATAACTCGCGCCACCGGAAGGTGGCGTTTTTACAGCAGCAAGACTGGCTGGTTTAAAGTAAAAGCTACTTGCCTGTTGCCCCGCAAAATCAGCCCTTTCATGAGCCATTTGCCATGTGGCTGCACATAGGTTCTATCTTTAATATCTATAACATCAAAAAATATTGCACAGGAGTCTTTGGCAGCCACCGCTGCTGTCGTTGCCATTAATATAAGGAGTCGTTTTCATGGCTGATCAGGATAGAACGCCACAATATAAAGAAAACAGTCTTTCGCTGGTCGGTGCCGTTGCATTAGGCACCGGCGTAATGATTGGGGCCGGCATCTTCGCCCTTACCGGCCAAATGGCCGAAATGACTGGCCGCCTATTCCCTCTGGCCTTTCTGGCCGCTGCGGTCATCGTAGCGTTTAGTGCGTATTCCTACGTCAAAATATCCAATACCTACCCATCGGCAGGTGGGATTGGCATGTATTTACAGAAAGCATACGGCCCGACGCTTCCCACCGCTTTTCACGCGCTCCTGATGTATTTTTCCATGGTGATCGCACAGAGTTTTCTGGCGAGAACGTTTGGCTCTTATACGCTTGAGCTGTTTGACCTGGGGGATCGTTCGCTATTTGTGCCCCTACTTGGGGTCGGCTTATTGCTAACAGCCTTCTTGATCAATTTATCCGCCAACCGTTTGATCGAGGGTGTCGCCTCGGTGCTCGGATTTATCAAAATAGGCGGCATTGTGGTATTCGGTATTGTCGGCGTATTTATCGCCGACTCCCTGGAAATGGGCTCCAGCTCTGGTAGCGACGCCCCCACACCGACATTAGCTGGTTTTCTAGGTGCCACGGCGCTCGGCATCCTGGCTTTCAAAGGCTTCACCACCATTACCAACAGCGGCTCTGAACTTAAAGATCCCAAACGCAACGTCGGCAAAGCCATCACAATTTCGATTGCTCTGTGCGTGGTGATTTATGCGTTGGTCGGTTTTGCCGTTGCCAGTAACCTTTCCCTGCCTGAAATAATTGAAACACAGGATTATTCCCTGGCTGCTGCGGCCCGGCCCGCGCTTGGTGAAGCCGCGGTTGCGTTTACCGTGGTCCTCGCCATGCTGGCAACGGCGGGCGGGATCATTGCCAGCGTCTTTGCCGTTTCACGCATGCTCGCCATGCTGACGGAGATGAAGCTGGTTCCTCACCGCCATTTTCACATGCCCGGCAGTGTGCAAAAGCACACACTGGTGTACACCATCGTGTTTGGCTTAGTGCTCACCGCTTTTTTTGACCTCAGCCGCATCGCGGCACTCGGCATCATTTTTTACCTGATCATGGATATTGCCATTCACTGGGGTGTGCTTCGTCATCTTAAAGAGAGTGTAGGGGCTAACCCTGTCATTCCTAGCATTGCCATACTGCTGGATGCCATCGTGTTAATCGGCTTTGTATGGGTAAAAGCCACCTCTGATCCGTTAGTGCTCATCGTTGCCAGCGTAGTAATGGCCACTCTTTTACTCGGCGAGTGGGTTTTCCTATCCAAACGCGACACTTCAAACGATAGCGATCACTCTCACACCCATTAACGTTATTCGCGTTATAGGAGCGACCCATGGACGTCAGAACCGTTGGTGAATTGGCCGATTGGACGCGTCGGCTACACAAACATCTTGCGGATTGCCTTGCCCACTGTGCCAATCAACACGAAGAAGAGCACGAAGCCATACGCCTTGTTCGCCAAATGGGGAGAATGAACGATGTCTGAAGACCATAACGAGACAAAGGTGAAAGACCCTGTTTGTGGCATGGACGTTGATCCTCATACTTCCCGTCATCGTGCCAATCACGCGGGTAAGACGTGGTATTTCTGTTCAGAAAAGTGTCAGGATAAGTTTGCTGCCAAGCCTGATGCATATATTGAGCCAAGCAAGCAGTCACAAACGTCAGTACCCTCGGGATCTATTTATACTTGCCCGATGCACCCAGAAGTTCGACGAGAAGGCCCAGGCGACTGCCCAATCTGCGGCATGGCGTTGGAACCTGAGACCGTGTCTGCCGACACCGGCCCTTCGGACGAACTCAAGGACATGACCCGACGTTTCTGGATCGGCCTAGTACTGACCCTACCCGTGTTTGCCCTAGAAATGGGTGGCCACGTGTTTGGCCTTATGCATTTTATTTCCCAGCAAACCTCTAACTGGATTCAACTGCTGCTAGCAACGCCGGTAGTCGCCTGGGCAGGCTGGCCGTTCTTTGTACGCGGATGGCGCTCGTTAGTGCGTCGCAGCCTTAATATGTTCACGCTAATCGCGATCGGTACCGGCACCGCGTTGATCTACAGTTTGCTGGCCACACTCACACCGGGCATCTTTCCCGACGCCTTCCGTCAAGCCGATGGTTCGGTGGCCGTTTATTTCGAAGCAGCGGCAGTGATTGTCGTTTTAGTTTTACTGGGACAAGTATTAGAGCTACGCGCTCGTGAAAAAACCTCTGGCGCTATTCGTGCTCTGCTCGACTTGGCGCCTGCTACCGCTCGACGCCTTGATGATCAGGGCAATGAGGAAGATATCTCCCTTGACCAAGTTCAGGTAGGAGACCGTCTCCGGGTGCGCCCCGGCGATAAGGTGCCATTAGATGGCGAAGTGATGGAAGGTCGCTCCAACGTTGACGAATCCATGGTTACCGGCGAACCACTAGCGGTGAAAAAGGAAGTCGGCGATGGCGTCATTGGCGGCAGCATCAATGGTCAAGGATCCTTTGTCATGCGCGCTGACAAGGTGGGCCAGGACACGATGCTGTCGCAGATTGTGCAAATGGTCGCCAGCGCCCAGCGCAGCCGCGCACCCATTCAAGGGCTTGCCGACAAAGTCGCCAGCATCTTTGTACCCGTCGTTATTCTCATTGCTGTTGTGGCTTTCATCGCCTGGTCATTGTGGGGCCCTACCCCGCCGATGGCGTTTGGCCTTATTGCGGCGGTTAGTGTTCTGATCATTGCCTGCCCGTGCGCGCTAGGTCTTGCTACCCCCATGTCAATTATGGTCGGTGTAGGGCGCGGTGCCCAGTTAGGCGTGTTGATTCGCGATGCCGAAGCTCTTGAACGTCTAGAGAAGGTCGACACCGTCGTCGTCGACAAAACCGGCACGCTTACTGAAGGCAAACCACGAGTGACCGAGGTGATTCTCACTGAAGGCATTGCTGAATCGGAGCTTTTGCGCTTGGCAGCTAGTCTTGAGCGAGGCAGCGAGCACCCCTTGGCTCATGCGATAGTCGAAAAGGCTAAAGAGGCAGAGGTAAAATTAACAGAAGCGTTGGACTTTGAAGCTCCCAACGGCATGGGCGTTATAGGTCAGATAGATGGCAAGCGTATCGCCCTGGGCAATCGGCTATTGATGGAAAGCGAGGGCGTTAACACCCAGTCTCAAGACGCACATGCAGATCAATTGCGCAGTGACGGTGCTACGGTCATCTTTGCGAGCATCGACGGGAATTTGGCTGGGCTTCTCGCCATTGCCGACCCAGTCAAGGAAACCACTGAAGATGCCATCCGTTCACTACAGGCTGACGGCATTCGAGTGGTGATGCTGACAGGCGATAATCGCACCTCCGCCAACGCTGTGGCACGTCGGCTAGGCATTGATGAGGTCGAAGCTGAAGTGCTTCCAGAAGACAAAGGCCGTGTAATCAAGCGGCTCCGCGATGAAGGGCGCATTGTTGTCATGGCCGGCGACGGCGTGAACGATGCACCTGCGCTGGCGACAGCGGATGTCGGCATTGCCATGGGAACCGGCACCGATGTGGCGATAGAAAGCGCTGGGGTTACCCTACTGCGAGGGGATCTTACCGGTATTGCCACAGCACACCAGCTCTCCAAAGCTACCATGCGTAACATTCGCCAAAATCTCTTTTTTGCTTTTGCTTACAATGCAGCGGGCATCCCCATTGCTGCAGGGATTTTATACCCCTTCACAGGCATTCTGTTATCGCCGATTATCGCTGCAGCGGCGATGTCCCTCTCGTCAGTGAGCGTGATTGGCAACGCGTTACGGTTACGTATGACGGCGCTGCGCTAGCAGAGCTACCACTCCCAGCGCCAACCAACCGGCCATCAACAGCAGTCCGCCAATGGGAGTGACAATGCCAATATTCAACCCTGCCAGCGCCATCAGGTAGAGCGAGCCTGAAAAGCAGCCCATGCCGAGTACCCATAGCGCCAGCACCCAGTGCTGTCCGGCAAGCGGCTGCACTTGGCGCCATACAAGTACTACCATGATGGCAAGCGTGTGCCAGGCCTGATAGCGCACGCCGGTTTCAACAGCGCTCACCATCGTTTCTGTGGTGCGCGCCGCAAGGCCATGGGCGGCATAGGCGCCTAGTATCACCAGTACGGCGCCCGAAAGGGCCGCGATACACCACCACACTTTATCTGTTCGCTGCACGCTGCTCTCCTACTCCTATTATGGTTGGCATACATCGCGCTGTTTGCACCTACGGCTTACCTTGCGCGGTGTGAAACCGCTACAATAGAGAATGCCTTAGAGAACGAACTACCACGACGAATGAGACACGCCTATCTATGTCTATCCAGATACGTCTAAACGGTGAACCCCATACGCTGTCAACCGGCCTAACTGCGGCCGACTTAGTTGAACAGCTGGGCCTTAGCGGCCGTCGTATCGCCGTCGAAATTAACGAAGAGATCGTCCCCCGCAGCCAGCACGCCGACACCCGCCTGATCGATGGCGACCACGTAGAAGTTGTCCACGCGATTGGCGGCGGTTAGAGGAAACACTATGACCCAACAAACACATGTACCGCTAGCCGATACTCCGCTAACCATCGCCGGACGCGATTTTCAATCGCGCCTGCTGGTGGGCACAGGCAAGTACAAAGACTTTACCGAAACCGGCGCCGCCATTGCCCAAAGTGGCGCTGAAATTGTGACCTTTGCGGTGCGCCGTACTAATTTAGGCCAGGACGCCGATGCGCCCAACCTGTTAGACGCTATTTCCCCCGATCGCTACACCCTGCTGCCTAATACCGCCGGTTGCTACACCGCTAAAGATGCAGTGCGCACCTGCCGCCTGGCCCGAGAGCTGCTCGACGGTCATAACCTGGTCAAGCTGGAAGTGCTCGGCGACGATCACACGCTTTACCCCAATGTGGTCGAGACGCTAAAAGCCGCTGAAACGCTGCTCGCCGATGGCTTTGACGTCATGGTGTACACCAGCGACGATCCTATTGTGGCACGCGAATTAGAAGCCATGGGCTGCTGCGCCATCATGCCGCTGGGCTCGTTGATTGGCTCGGGCCACGGCATTCAGAACCCACACAACGTGCGCTTGATTGTTGAACAGAGCAAGGTACCGGTACTAGTGGATGCGGGCATTGGCACGGCCTCGGATGCTGCCATGGCCATGGAGCTAGGCTGTGATGGCGTGCTGCTCAATACGGCCATTGCCCACGCCCGCGAGCCGCTACGCATGGCCAACGCCATGAAGCTGGCCGTGGAAGCTGGCCGCGATGCGTTTTTAGCCGGCCGTATGCCGCGCCGCCAATCCGCCGATCCTTCTTCACCTTTCGCTGGCCGTATTAACGGTTAATTGATCCGAGACCCCATGACTGAACCCAACGATACCGTACCAGAAAGTCACACCGCGCCCGAAAGCAACGCCACTACAGGCCCGGAAGGTACGGATGCACCACTGCACCGCCGCGGCATTAAAAGCTACGTGATCCGCGCGGGTCGTATGACCCAGGCCCAAAACCGGGGCTTAGAGGATATATGGCCGCGTTTTGGCCTGACCATCGCCGACGGCCGTCAAGACTTGGACGCCCTATTTGGCCGTAAGGCACCGCGGGTAGTGGAAATCGGCTTTGGCATGGGCAACTCGCTGGTTGAGCAGGCCGAAACCCATCCAGACACCGACTTTATCGGCATTGAAGTTCACGCCCCTGGCGTTGGCAAACTGCTCGATGAAGTCGACAAACGTGGTCTCACCAACCTGCGCGTTTACCGCGAGGATGCCCTGGCTGTGCTCGAACAGTGCCTTCCCGAAGGCTCGCTGACCACGCTGCAGCTGTTCTTCCCCGACCCTTGGCCGAAGAAGAAGCACCACAAACGGCGCATCGTGCAGCCTGCCTTTGTTGAGCTGATCCGCACTCGCCTGATGCCTGGCGGCACCTTCCATATGGCCACCGACTGGGAAGCCTACGCAGAGTGGATGGCCGAGGTAATGGAAGCCGCGCCTGGCTATGCCAATACAGCCAGTGCGGAAACCGCCCCGTACGTGCCACGCCCGGCGTTCCGCCCGCTCACCAAGTTTGAAGCCCGCGGCGAAAAACTGGGTCACGGGGTTTGGGATTTGATCTATCGCCGGGAGGGGTGAATCTACGGGCTGTCCCCACCTCCGGACGGCCTAGTCTTTATGCGCTATCTGAAATAGTGGGTTCCTACTCAAATTCAGTTAGTGCAAAGCTCTCGCCCTCCACCACCTTCGCCTGCCAGGCATGTAGCGTTGGGTAGCGGTTTTGCCAATCAAAGGCCGGTAGGCGAAAGCTGATATACGCCAGCGCCACGGCAACGGTAATCGCCCCCAGGGTGCGCTGGGCACTGCCCCCCAGCACGCTGGGGTGGGCATTGAGTGTTATCAAAGTGCGTTCAATCGCTTTTAAACGGCGCTGCCCTAACAGCGTCGTATCCACTTCATTGCCACCATGCTTGCGACCAATCACTACGTTAAAGGCGGCGTCCATCAAGCCCTGCCCCAACCCTGCCAGCGCCAGGGTTTCAGCAAATGTTTTACTGGGTATCAGAGATGGCCCTTCGCCCACTGCATCCAGATAGTGAGCAATCAACAGCGACTCGGTGAGCACATCCCCATCGTCGGTTACCAGCGTTGGAATACGGCTAAGCGGCGTAATCTGTACAAGCTCGCTATCCGCCGCCCAAGGGTCGCACCAGCAAAGCTCAGTGCGCTCGATCAGCTGCTTTTCATAGAGGCAAACACGCACAACGCGTGCATAGGCAGAAGAAGTATTTAAATAGAGCTGCATGGAGCGGTCTCCTGTTAAGTCATATGTTTGTCGTGCTGTTTTATTTTAGTGAGGTTAATATTCCCATTTTATGCAAGCTATCGATTTCAGCGTATATCTCTTCACAGAAAGATTCAGCTACGTTACTTAACGGCTTGTGTTTAGATTTAAGTAAGGCAATTTCCCACTCAATCGTTGGCTTCATAGGCTTTGATACAACGGCTGTTCCCTGAAGCAATAGTTCTGCAATGGGGTCAATCACTGCGACCCCAAGCCCGCGATCAACTAATGCGCACACCCCTCGCATATAGCGCATTTCAGCGGCAATGTGCCTCTTTATATCCACTGTCTGCATAATGTAGTCCACTCGGGCACGCAAAGGGCTATCCGCCATCAGCTCCACGAATGTCTGGTTTTGTAAGCTAGAAATCGATACAACGTCTTGCTTCGCGAGTGGATGCGTACGATGCATGATGCAGCGCGCAGAACAGCGCGCAAGACTACTGACGGTGGCCCCATAAGTGTCGGCTTCAAGCGTTATTCCCAGCGCCACATCACAGGTATTGTTATCGATCATTTTAAGTAACTCTTGCAGCCCTGCATCGATGACTCTAACACCTACATTAGGGTGATTTTGTTTAAAGCGCTTAATCACATCGAGTAAAAAGGTATCGCAAAAAATGGGTTGTGCAGCTACCACGATACTGCCCAATTGGTTATTAGAAATAGCATCCGCGTCTTTTTGAGTATCTCGAATACTCGCCATCAATCGTAAAACGGATGCGTGATATAAAAATGCTTCTGACGTTGGCGAGAGCTGATTACGGGTACGTTTGAATAATGCAAAACCTAGCTCATCCTCTAACCCGATTAGTAATCGGCTTACCATTGATTGACTGATTCCTAATGTTTCTGCGGCCGCTTTTGTAGTGCCGTGTTTCATGAAAGCATCAAAAGCTTCAATTTCTTTTATTTTCATTACTTTAAGCTCTTTCTAGTAATTTTTAGCTAAATAGTCAGCAGATAAAAACAGTCTTCATAAGCGATAGGCTTGCAACTTTGGCTCACCACTAGAACAAAAACGAATACTAAATTGAATTGTTGCAACAATTTTCATACCTGTCTATGTTTAAAGCGCTGGATTCAATTAATGCTCGTTACTCAGTCTTTCAATAACAGCCATTAAGTAGAGCCATTCAATAACAGCTATGCAACAACCACTGCGGAGACAAATATGAAATTCACCTTCAGCTTAGCGGCAGCAACGCTTATCGCTGCCTCCACGACCTATGCTCAGAACTACCCCTCCGACCCCGTCACATTGGTAGTCCCTTATGGTCCAGGCGGCGCCTCCGACCTGGCCGGTCGAGCCCTGGCGGAGTCGGCTAGCGAATATTTAGGGCAGCCAGTCACGGTCGTCAACCAAGCCGGCGCAGGGGGAATGACCGGCGCTCGCGATGTGACACAGGCTGACCCCGATGGATACACCCTACTCCTAGCCCGCGTGGGCATGGCGCTGTCACCGGCGGTAAACGAAAACAGCAGTGTTGATTGGGATGAATACACCTTTATCAGCCCGCTTGAAGCCACACCCATGATTCTTGCCGTGACCGACGACTCACCCTATGAAAGCGTTGAGGAGTTGCTCGAAGGCATCGAAAACGACCCAGGTGCGATGAGTTATGCAGCCTCCGGCGCCACCGCTATAGATGGCTTTACGGTGCAATCGCTACTGGCTGACGCGGAAATGGATCCGCTGACGGCGGCAACGTTGATTCCCTACCGTGGGGGCGGTGAACTCGCAACAGCATTACTGGGTGGGCATGTTGATTTTCTCGCCATCGCGGCAGCATCACTGATGCCGCATATCGAGAGCGGTGACATGCGTCCGTTAATGGTGTTCTCACCAGAACGCATGGAAGCACTACCGGAAGTACCGACTGCTGAAGAGTTGGGTTATGAACTAGCTGGGCAAGTGATTGGTTGGAGCGCGCTGTATGGCCCGCCAGATCTACCTCAAGAGGTCATGAATACCTGGGCAGAGGTAATGGAACAGGTGGCTGAAGACGAAATGTGGCTCAGTCGTGCTGATGACCGTGGCTCAATTTCCACTATTGGCAGCATCGATATGGAGACCTACGCAAAAGAGCAATATGAGTTTTATCGCACCTTAGCAGAACAGTTTGGCTATCTGGAGTGAGTCAGCGTTAAGCACCTTGTCGTCAACGTCTACATCATTACATTGCTGGAGGGGTCATGGGTATAACTCGCGGTTTAGTTATTACGGTGCTGTTCGGTATCGTTCTATTTTTACTGATACCAGCCTATGTGCCCCGCCCGCGCTTTATTCCAGGGTTTGCACCACCGCCTGATATGTGGCCACGCACTGTTTCCATGCTAGGCATGGCACTAGGCATACTGCTCGTAGGGCTGTCTTTTTCACGCAAAACCGAAGCAATCGCTGACCCTGAAGATGCCAGCACCATCCGCAGTGACACTCCACTTGTCACGCTACTCACTCGCTTCGGCTGGACGATACTTGCCTTTGCGCTCTATATCGGCTCAGTGATGCTGCTAGGCTTTTTGCTATCGAGCATCCTGCTGTTAATGGCGATGCTAATACTGACGGGTTATTGGCGCCACAAAGTGGTGGCGGCCATCGTTGCCGTCGCACTCCCGGTGGTTCTCTACCTGTTTTTCTCTAGCGCACTCAATACGCGTTTCCCTGTCGGCAGCCTGTTTAGGGCTATCGGTATTTAACCTACCGCGTATAGGACTGACCACTATGCTCAACGACCTGCTGGTTGCCTTCCAGGCGGTTGCCACTATTGAGAATTTTTTGATCATGGCCGCCGGTATTTGGGGCGGCGTGATAATCGGTGCCATTCCCGGCATGACCGGCACCATGGCGGTTACGCTGGCGCTACCCTTTACTTTTTATATGCAGCCGATTCCGAGTATTTTATTACTCGTCGCACTGTACAAAGGCTCAACCTACGGTGGCTCGGTATCCGCGATATTAATCAAGACACCAGGCACTGCTTCGGCCGCCTGCACCACCCTTGATGGCTATCCATTGGCTCAGCAGGGCAAGGCAGGCAAAGCCCTCAACATGGCGCTCTATTCCTCCTGTACCGGGGATTTTATTTCCAATCTCTCGCTGATTTTTATTGCCGCGCCACTGGCGCTCCTGGCGCTGCGTATTGGACCGCCAGAATATTTCATGCTGATGATTTTCGCGCTCACCACCGTCGCTGGGGTGTCAGGGCGTTCGCTGCTGCTTGGGCTTGTGTCGGCGTGCTTAGGACTACTGCTAGCCACCGTGGGCGAAGATATGTACGGCTCGTTCCGCTTTGATCTAACCGTGGATATGCAGAGCGGTCTTGCCGTTGCCCCTGTGCTCATCGGTCTTTTTGCGATCCCTGAGCTGCTTAAAATTATCGTTTTTCGTCACAACCAAAGCCATAAGCCCATGCAGCTGGGCGATAACCGCGTAACGCGAGACGAGCTACGCCGATCCTTAAAGGCAATGCTCAAAGGCAGCATGATTGGTGTTGTGATGGGGGCCATTCCCGGCATTGGCCCCTCGGCAGCGGCGTTCTCCTCCTACGGGGAAGCGCAGCGTAGCTCAAAGAATCGCGAGAACTTTGGTAAGGGCGAACTGGAAGGGATCGCAGCATCAGAGTCCGCCAATAATGGGTGCTGTGGTTCGACCATGATTCCGCTGTTAGCGCTGGGCGTGCCGGGAGATGTGATTACGGGCGTGATGCTGGGTGCCTTTATGATTCACGGTATGACCCCAGGCCCCATGCTGTTTGAGAACAACCTTCATGAGGTTTACATGCTGTTCATTGGCATGCTGTTCTCATCTGTTTTGCTGTTTGGTGCTGGCAAAGCAACGATGCGCTTTTTCTCGCATATCTCGCGGATTCCTCCCGGCTTAATGGCGCCGATCGTGCTTGCTCTGTGCGTATTCGGTATTTTTTCGATCTCCAACAGCATGTATGACGTCATCGTACTGCTGGCGATGGGCGTATTTGGCTTTTTCATGTTCCTGTTCGCCATTCCCGCTGCCCCATTTTTAATCGCCTTCATTCTTGGCCCGATGCTGGAAGAAAACCTACGTCGTGCCCTTGCGCTATCTCGCGGTGATCCAAGCATTCTGGTGTCGTCACCTATCACCTGGCTTTTCGCTTCGCTGGCGATATTCGTGGTGGTAGTGACGATTCGTCAGCAACTTAAGAAAGCCACGGCCTGAGCCAAAGATTCCCTTATTGCCAAGGATTTAACACTATGCAAGCTAGTGCTACGCCTAACGCTCACCCGCAGTTGGACGCTGCGATATCACACCTCGCGGATCTGATCGCTTACGACACCACAAGTGCGTACTCCAATCTGGAACTTATTCATCACATGGAGAATTTCTTCACCGGTCTTGGCGCGAATGTAACCGTACTACCAGATGAGAGCGGCGAAAAAGCCAATTTGGTCGCCCGCCTGGGTCCGGCCGACGTAGCAGGCATAGTCCTCTCTGGCCATACCGATGTGGTACCCGCCAACCCAAAAAGCTGGCAAAGCGACCCTTTCAAAATGGAGCAGCGCGGCAGTCGTTTGTTTGGCCGTGGCACCTGCGATATGAAAGGCTTTGCAGCGTGCGTCATGGCGGCGGCACCGGCTTTTACTAGCGGTGAACTGCAGCGGCCGCTCTATTTCTGTTTCTCTCATGATGAAGAGGTGGGCTGCCTGGGAGCGCCCGCCATTGCACGCTACTTAGCCGAACTCAAAGTGCCACCCTCACTGGCGATTATCGGCGAACCCAGTGAAATGAAGCTGATCAACGGCCAGAAAGGCAAGATTGCAATGCGGGTGACGATGCGCGGTGAAGGGGGACACTCATCGTTCTCCCCTCAGCATGTCAATGCGGTGGAGTATGCCTCGCGTATCATCACCATGATCGCCGAGCGATCACGACGATATGAGCAAGAGGGCCCTTTCGACCTAGACTTTACCGTTCCCCACGCCACAACGCTGACCACCATGATAGAAGGCGGTGTGGCGACCAACGTTACCCCCGATACTTGCAGCTTTATCTTTGAGCTACGCAGCATTGATCAGGAAGCAGCCGCCACGGATATCCAAGCGCTGATCAACGATATAGAGGCTGCTCTGCTACCCGAAATGCAGCGCCAATCAGCTGATTCCGCTATTGAGTGGCAAGAGCTATTTGCCTACCCCGCCATGGGGGACGCCACCGACAGTAAGATGTTCAAAGAGCTTGAACCCATTCTTCCCAAGCGTGGTGGAAAGGTTTCTTATGGTTCAGAAGGCGGCGTGTTCGAGATCGATGGCGGCATCCCTTCGGTGATTCTAGGGCCCGGCTCTATTCGCCAAGCCCATAAGCCCGATGAATTTATTGAAATTGATCAACTCAGTCAGTGCCTTGCGTTCTTCGATGAGTTAAACACTTGGATGGAACGCTAACGCCAACACGGGTGGTGGTGGATTATGTGGCATTCACCCGGTGAATGGTTCCACTTCCGCTTTCAAAAGCGTCGATATTCGCCAGCGTGGTCTCGGCGATATTAGTCAGCGCCTCGGCAGTGAAGAACGCCTGATGCCCGGTGATCAGTACATTATGGAAGGTCGTTAGGCGCATAAACTGATCATCATCGATCACGCTCTGAGAGAGGTCTTCGAAGAACAGATGCTCTTCCTCTTCGTAGACATCCAACCCTAAGCGGCCGATTTTGCCGCTTTTCAAACCTGCGATTACCGCTTGGGTATCGACCACCCTTCCTCGGCCGGTGTTGATGATCATCACGCTCTCTTTCATTTGCGCAATGGCATCAGCATCAATCAAATGGTGAGTCTCAGGCGTCAATGGGCAATGCAGCGAGATAATGTCGGCGCTGGCAAACAGCGTTGCTAGCGGCACGTACTCAACAAAAGGTTTAGCATTCGCGCTGGGAAATGGGTCGCTGGCCACTACCCGACAACCAAAGCCGTGCATAATATCGGCAAAAATGAGCCCGATATGCCCAGTGCCAATAACGCCCACGGTTTTACCATGCAGGTCGAACCCCAGCAGGCCATCCAGGGCAAAATTGCCCTCCCGCACCCGGTTGTAGGCGCGATAAGTCATGCGATTAAGGCTTAGCACTAAGGCCACTGCATGCTCCGCCACTGCGTGGGGGGAGTAGGCAGGCACCCTTACCACCGTGATGCCTAACCGTTCGGCGGCGGCTAAATCAACATGATTAAAGCCCGCCGAACGCAACGCCACCAACCTTGTGCCACCGTTATGCAGTTGCTCTAAAACGGCGGCATCAAGGCAGTCATTAACAAAGGCGCAAACCGCATCAAAGCCGTTGGCCAAAGGGGCCGTATCCACCGTTAGGCGCGCCTCTAAAAAGCTCAACGCGTGGCGCTCCCCCTTGTTGGCACGAGCAATAAAAGTGCGGTCGTAGGGTTTAGCACTAAACACGGCGATGCGCATGGGCTTTACTCGTTGAGCGGTTTTAGCGGCTCCCAATCCGAACGATTAGCTAGAAATTCCGGCCTGGGCCGGTTACCGCAGTAAGGGTCGTGCAGCGTGTTTTCAACGCTATTGTAAACAAAGAACAGATTACTTCTCGGCCAGCAAGACATATTTATGTTCGAGCCGTGCATGGTATTGCATTCAAAAATCACCAGCGAACCGGCAGGCCCCTTGGGAGCTTCGATATCGTTTTCTAGCATTATCTCGCGAAGGCTACTGGCTGGGGGCACGCCCACCTCTTGGCTTTTTAGCGACTCCTTATAGTTATTTTCCGGCGTTCGTCCCACACAGGGAACAAAGTACTGATGCGAACCGGGGATCAGCATGAGTGGGCCGTTAAACTCCCCGTTGTCAGTGAGCACGATGGAGCAACTAAGTGCGCGCATACGAGGCATACCGTCTTCGCTATGCCATGTCTCAAAGTCGGAGTGCCACTCAAACCCTTTGCCTTTGAAGCCTGGTTTATAGTTAATTCGTGACTGATGAATATACACATCACTGCCCAGCAGTTGCTTGACGATTGCTAACAATTTGGGATCTTGGGTTAAGCGCTGAAAACGCTTTGAAACATCATGAATACCGAAAATGGTGCGTATCTCTTCACGTCCTGGCTCAAGGATAGTGCCTTCTGAGAGCTTGAGATCAGCATCGTCTTCATATTCACGCAGCTCTTGAAGAAAAACCTGCATTTCATCGGCGTCAAAAAAACCTTCAAATGACAGAAATCCCTTTCTTTCGTACGCATCAATTTGTGACTTGTTCAAGGGGCCATTCGCAAGCTGAGACTCATCGCCATATACCACGGGGTCAATACGCTTAAACATTCCCAACTTTCGTTCCAAGCGAGTCGGGAAAAGATCTTGTGTATCGCTCATAGCAAACTCCTCCATTAGTGTGCTTATCGATAAACGCCTTTAAACGCTGCCTATAAAACGTAGACGCCAAAGCGCCTCTAAGCAATGACACCCTGTCAGCCTGCGTCGTTGAAGTGGCCTGTGTATTAAAAAATATAAGCAGCTAAGCGTATAAAAGTAGCCAAAAGCAGTACGGATAGAAAGCGGAGAAGGCAGAGACGCAAAAAAAAGAAAGCCGCTCCAATGGAGCGGCAAAAAGACCGTGACTAGCAATGAGAGGGAGAAACCATGACAGGAAACTGGCGGTTTCTGTCCTGGTTGCCAGCGTCTCATCAAACGCTGACAATCACACTGTAATAGTTCTCATTTACCTCGTCAACACAAATACGAATATTTTTTATTTAGTTTTCCCAACCTCATCTTCAGCTAACCAGCTGCAGCCAAAACGGGAGAGTGAGCATGGCGAGGAGGGTTTGCCCAGTGATAATCGCCGCCATCAACTCGGCATCGCCACCCAGTTGGCGGGCTAGGATATACGCAGAGGTGGCGGTGGGCAGTGCTGCAAACAGTAGTGCTACATCGCGGCTTACGGGATCCAACTGCAGGAACCAGGTGAATGCCAATACCAGTGCGGGCATGAGCAGCAGTTTAACGCTATTGGTGGCCAGCACGCCGCGGTCAATGCGTAGCAGTGCCGCTGGGCGCAGCGCAACCCCTACGGCCACCAACCCCAACGGCAGCGCCGCACGCCCCAGTAGCTCTACCGTATCTTGACTCCAGCCGGGCAAACCAACGCCCGTAAGGTTCAGGCCAATGCCCGCCAAGCAGGCAAGAATCAACGGGTTTTTAATCAGCGCCATCGCACTTTTACCTACGCTAGCACCTCCGAGTGTGCCAGCGGCGACAAAGCTGGCCACACACATCACGTTAACTACTGGCACCATTAGTGCCACGGCGACGGCTGCGGTAGTCGCTCCTAAGCTGCCGTGTAGCGCGGCGGCGCCAGCAACGCCCACATAGGTATTAAAACGTACCGCGCCTTGAAATACCGACGTAAACGCCGCAGGCGTTAGCTGTAGCCAGCCACGTAAACGCCAGAGCAGCAAGCCAAACAGCGCCATCGCGCCCAGCAGCACCAGCGCCAAGCGGCCGACCGGCACTTGGCTTACATCCGCAGTGGCCAGGGTGCTTACCAGCATGGCGGGAAACAGCACAAAGTAGATCAGCCGCTCCATCTGCGGCCAAAAGGTGTCGCTGGGCCAGCGCCAATAGCCAAGCACGGCGCCCAGTAAGATCAATAGAAATAGTGGGCCTAAAGCGCCAGTGATACTCTCCATTTATGTCCCTTTTGCCTGCGACATCCCAGCACAGCGATATCGGTGCGTTTACTGTTACCATGGCAATGATTTCCCGCCCCACGGCTTGCGTAGCGATTATTCTGCCATGAAGATGACATCAAAACCTGCACACCCAGCGGGCTTTCCTGCCTTAAGGGTACTGATATTGGTCACTGGCTTGGCGCTAGCGGCCTGCGCGTGGTATGCCTTTTCACATTGGCTCCACCGCGACAGTGATGTGACATGGTTTCCACCCACATCAAGCTGCAACCTGCATGCAGCGCCCTGCTCCGCCACTTTGGGCGATAAGGGCAGCATCACGCTCGCGGTTCAGGCAAATGGGCGAATCGATGCACTGGAGATATTACCACTGGAAGTGGAAGTCGATGGTGTAACGGCCACCCAGGTCGAGGTAGATTTTATTGGTCGAGATATGGATTTGGGGCTACACCGTTTTGCCCTTAACGCAGGTGCACCCGGCCATTTTCAAGGCCAAGGCCAAGTGGGGATTTGCACTCAAAGCGTTATGCCTTGGCGTGCACGTGTCATACTGGAAACCGCAGAAGGCAAGGTAGGCAGTTGGTTCGATTTTGACGTAATTCGGAGTTAACGCATATGGCAAGGAAACCCTTATGGCTAGGCGCGGCGTTGATCGCGGTTTTGCTGGTGGTCAGCGGTATAGGCCTCTATCAGTATGCGTTCGCCCCCCAAGAGGGCGAACCGGTAGGAGGCCCAGTTGAACTGCCCTCTACCCAGGGTGATTTCTCGTTAACCCAGTTAGACGAAGATCAAGTCGCGATACTCTCCTTTGGCTACACCTACTGTCCCGACATTTGTCCCATGACCCAATCGGTTAAGCGTCAAGCCCTGGCCCAGCTCTCTGAGGAGCAGCGCGAGCGTGTGGTGCCGGTGATGATCACCGTTGATCCCGAACGCGACACCATCGAGCGCATGCAGGAGTACATGGACTTTTTCGGCGAGGATTTTATCGGCGCGGTGGGCAGTCAGGCACAGCTTGAGGATGTCGCCTCACGCTATGGAGTGATCTGGCGGAAAGTCGAAGCGCCGGATTCAGCAATGGACTACACCATTGATCACAGCGCCTCGCTCTTTTTGGTTAATCGCGAGGGCGATATTCTTCAGCGAGTGCTCTACTCACCGACCCCTCACGGTTTAGTTTCCGCATTAGAGAGCGAACTAGACGGTTAAGCGCCGTTTCTTCTTAATCGGCTTGTTCAGGTGCCGCCTGTAAACGGTCCAGCATCGCCAGCAGCGCGCTAATTTGAGTACCGCTACGGGTATCGTGCTGCGGGCTTAACTGCCAGGTACTTTCAGCAAACCCCCACCAATCCCAGCAGCCCTGGGGGTTCGCCATACTGCTTTCTGCCTGAGGATAGAGCACTATTTGCTGATGCGCTGCCGCCCAGGCATTGAGCCCGGTGTAGCGTATGAATGTGTCGCCAATGGCCTCTGCGTTCATTTGGCAACCGTGCAGCGCCAGCGTTACCGGGCATTCCCCCGCATCACAGCCTTCAGGTATAAACACATAGCCGGTGTCCGCTAGTCCCTTTACCGCAAACTCTGACTGATCAAACGCGACTAGCTCCCCCCCTTGCTCACCCTCTGGCTCATTACTAGGCTCGCCAGCGTCCGAGGCTGCTCGTTCGGGGTAGAGCCAATCCAGCATTTCTCCGGCAATATCGTCATCGCAGGATAATAGGAAACTACCGCCACCCTGACGACAATCGCCCCACTCCTGAGGCCCGGGGGCGGCTTCACTGGGTAATCGTATCGGCCAGCCATGCCCCGCATTTTCACTGCGCGCAACGCGTAGCTGATCAGGCGAAGCAAGCCACTGCTGCCACTGCTCAGCAAGCAGGTCGCCGAGCGTTGGCTCAACCACTTCATCCTCTTCACCGTGCCATAAGTAGGCCCTGAGCTGGCTAAGCGCCTCAGCGCTGCCTACCTGTTCAAGCTCAATATAGCGCTGACGACGCGCCTCCAACTCATCCAGCGAAGGCACGCCGCGGCGGGTCATCATGCACTGGTTAAGCGCCAAACTGAGCGAACCCTGCGCGCAGCTCCAGGGCCCTGCTGCCAGTACACCTAGGCCACTAAACCGCTCGGGCCAAGCCACCGCCAGTTGGGTCGCCATATAACCGCCCGAGGATACCCCCACTACGCTGGCCTGCTCACTCGCAGCACTCAAGGCGGGCAAATCCTCAGGCTCACTGTTCGTCTCGGCCTGCGCTAGCAGCGGTGTGCATAGACCTAAGCAAACCAGTGCCTGAGCGAGAGAATGCAGGTTAGAAGAGGGGGTTGAAGTCATCCCTTATTCGACGCCTAGTAGTTCAACGCGGAAGGTCAGTACTTCGTTAGGCCCAATTGGCCCTTGACCATTTTCGCCGTAAGCAATATCCGCGGGGATATAAAGCATCCAGCTATCGCCGACGCTCATCATCTGCAGCGCTTCCTGCCAGCCTTCGATCACCTGATTAGTCTGGAAGCTGACGGACTCACCGCGCTCAAAAGAGCTATCGAAAACGGTGCCATCCAGCAGCATGCCTTCGTAATTCACTTCGACGGTATCTTCAGGGCCAGGCGTGGCACCATCGCCAGATTCAAGCACTTCATACTGAAGGCCAGAGTCCGTCACTGTCACTTCTTCGCGCTCGGCGTTTTCAGCCAGGAAAGCTTCGCCCTCTTCGAGATTGTTCTGCGCCATCTCTTCAGCTTCCGCTTCACGCGCTTGCATGGATTGCTCTTGGAACGCCATCAACGCTTCGGTCATCTCTTCTTCACTGAGCGCCAGGTCATTACCTTCAAATACATCGCTCATGCCGTCGTGAAACGCATCCAAGTCGAGGTCTTCGATGTCCGCCTGCATACTTTCGCCCAGAGTGACACCCAGGCTGTAAGCCAAGCGCTGTTCATCGGTTTCGGGCGCTGCCGCTGCAAAAGGGGCAACCAAGAGCAAACCTGTCAGAGCCGTAGTAGAGAGCAGTTGTTTCATGAAAGATCCTTTTTATAGCGGCGCCGTACGCCAATCAGTGTGACACAAAGACTAACACCCACCGTCCCGAGCTGCATCTTCGAGGAGGTGGGTGCCAATAAGACCACAAAATGAGAGAGAGGTTTAGCGGATTTAGACCACCAGCGTGGGGCAGTGTGCTGCACCCGCCACACGCTGAGAAACGCTGCCTAGTAGCGGGTTCTTCTCGCCATTAGTGCCCTGGGCGCCAATCACGATCAGATCGCACTCCCGCTTACGGGCAAAGCGCACAATAATGCGCGAGGGTCGCCCGCCCTTCACAAAAGCACGCACGCGAGCACTGTCTGCGCCCAGTTCGATTGCATGAGATTTTGCGTGCACAGCGATCTCGGTGGCGTACTCTTTTAACGCATCATCAGGAATATCCAACTGGTTGGGCCGCACCATAGAGAGCGAGGCTTCCAGCAAGCTGTGGTGTTTAAACACGCACAGCAGATAGAGCTCAGCGCCGGTTAGCATATGCAGACCCACCGCTTTTTCCAGCGCCCTTAAGGCGCCTTTTGAACCATCCACCGGGACTAAAATGCGATTAAACATTCGCGTACTCCTTGTGGCTGTTTAGCGGAAGGCGACATCGCGCAGGAACAGCGCAATTTGCGGGAACATGATCAGCAGTGCAGCCGCTAAAATCAGCATGAAGATAAACGGCGGGGTACCTTTGATCACATCCCAATAAGGGCGCTTGAAAATCGCAATAGCGGTGAAAATATCGCACCCAAAGGGCGGGGTTGCCGAACCTATCGCCACCTGCAAGGTAATCAAAATACCCACCAACACAGGATCCAGGCCCGTCGCCGCAATGGCGGGGGCGAAAATGGGCGTTAGCACCAGAATGACCACGATCGGATCAACAAACATACAGGCCACAAAGAAGGAGATACAGATGGCAATCAATACACCCGTGGGGCCAGCTTCATTGACACCCACCGCCTCCAGAATCATTTGCGGAATCTGAGCAAACGAGATAATCCACGAGAAGCCATTACCCACCGCGACCAGGATAAATACTACAGCGGTAATCAAACCAGTAGATTTGGCGATGGCATAAATGTCGTTCATCTTAAGTGAGCGGAAGACCACAAACTCAAGCAAAATGGCATACAGCACACAGGCCGCCGCGGCTTCAGTCGGACTGAAGATACCGCCGTAAATACCACCGACAATAATGACCGGAAAGCCAAGCGGCCAAAGAGCCTGCTGAACCGCTACTGCGCGCTCTTTCCAACTCGATTTTGCTTCAGTAGGTACATCTTTAACGATGGCGTAGATAATGCAGTAAATCGAGAACATACACAGGATCATTAACCCTGGGCCAATTCCGGCAATAAATAGCTCACCGATAGAGGTGCCCGAGATAACCCCGTAAATAATCATGCCGATACTGGGCGGAATCAAAAACGCAATATCGCTGGCATTGATGATCAGCGCCAGTGTGAAAGAGTCCGAGTAGCCCGCTTTGAGCATTTTCGGACGCAGCGGCGAACCGACAGCGACCACGGTTGCCTGGGTAGAGCCAGATACGGCGCCAAACAGCGTACAAGAAGCCGCCGTGCTCACCGCCAAGCCGCCTTTAATATGGCCGATAAACGCCATCACCATATCAATCAATCGGTTAGCGGACTGCCCACGAGTCATGATGTCAGCGGCAAGGATAAACATGGGAACCGCAATAAGTGAGGCTGGGCGTATACCCGCCATCATCTGCTGGATTAGCGTATCCATCTGGCCGAAGCCGTTAAACATCATATAGAAGCCGATTACCGCAGCGGTAATCAGTGGAATCATCATTGGAAAGCCCAGCAGCAGCAGGGCAATCATGGTGGTGACCATTATTGTCGTCATAGCTGTTCCCCTAGGGTGCAGTGCCCCGCGTTAGACTTCTGTTTCGGTGTCTTTATAACCATCCACCACGCCCGTCGAAAGGTAGACATCGTGGGACGTGACGTTCTTAACGGCGGTCAGCAAGTACTGAATACCGGTGATTAGAAAGCCCATCGGCACCCAAAGGTAGATAATCCAGATTGGTAACCCCATGGAAGGCAATACGCGACCTTTGCTATACAGATCCAGGATATAAACAATCGAATAGTAGAGGAGGAAAAACATCACTAGTGATGTGAACAGCGCGATGCAAATCATTAGCACTCTGCGCCCACCTACTGGCAGCGCATCGTAGATAGCCGACATACGAATATGACGACCATGACGGGCTGCATAGCCAATACCTGCAAAGGTAATCATGATGATCAAAATGCGGTTTAGCTCACCGGAAAACATGATGCTGTTGCCAAATACAAAGCGGGCAACCACGTTGGTGACCGTATTCAGCGCCATTAGCAAAACACCCATCGCGAGAATCACGGCTTCTATTTTGCTAATTGCAGTGTCGATCACGCCTAGTACCCCCGGCAAGCCGGAGCGGTAACTCTTTTCCATCTCGTCATCGGTCATGGCCGGACTCCTTTTGAACGGCTCTAACGGCAACAGTTACGTGCCGTAGGCACAATAAACACAGCGTTATTCCAGAGCTATCTCAATCCAAGCTATCTCGTCAAAACCTGCCTATTTACCAACTTGTCTAAACCAGAGCTGCTAGACAAGCCTTACCTCGTGCAAGGCGAGGAGTTAACTCAAGCGTAACGGCATGCCGCTGCCGATGGTTCAACGCTAGATGTACGTAACCCGACAGTAACGTTGTCAACCACCAGCCCGAGCAGCCTCCGCCTGACCGCCGCAAAATAAAAAGGGGCAGCCTTTGCTGCCCCTTGATCAATCAACCGTTCGCCAATGCGGCTTTAAGGATGATTACTCGTTGGTTACGGCTTCAAGGTCAGCTTTAAACTGCTCGAGCAACTCTTCACCACCTTCACCGGTCATTTCCAGGAAGGCTTCTTCAACCTGCGGGGCACGATCACGGAAAGCTTGAATTTGCTCTTCGTCGAGGCGTGTCACCGTCACTTCATCAGACGCTTCCTGAATCTTCTCTAGTGACTCTTCAGCCAAGCCTTTGATGTGCTCGATAGTGTGGTCATAGGCAGCTTCAGAGGCTTCATTCACCAACGTTTGATCTTCTTCAGATAAACCTTCGTAGAAGTCCTGGTTGGCCATCATCGCAGTAGTGAACCAGCCGTGACCGGTAAACGTCAGGTGCGGAGACACTTCGTACAAACCGCCAGACTCGATCCAGAAAATCGGGTTCTCTTGACCATCGATAATACCGGTCTGCAGACCACCGTAGACTTCACCCCAAGGCAACGGCGTCGGCGTTGCACCAAAGGCGTCGTAGGTCTCCGACAACAGTGGGTTGGTCATGGTACGGATTTTCTTATTATCCATATCTTCTGGTGAGCTAATCGGCTCGTCGGTCGTCACGACCATTTCGCCTTCCGGATACATCTTCAGTAGCTCTAGGCCTTGCTCGGCGTAAAGCTCAGGGAACATCTCGTTGATCGCCTTACTTTCGTCGAAGAACGTCAGTACGGTCTCTTCGTCGGTCGGTAGCAGGTAAGGAATAAAGAAGATTTGCGCTTCCGGAATGAGCGCACCGGTGAAGCCAGGCGACTGGTTTACAAACTGCAGAATACCGTTCTGAGTCTGCTCCATAATGTCATCAGACTCACCCAGCTCACCAAAGCGGTAAACCTGTACGGTGTGGTCTGAGTTATCTTCAATATACTCTTTAAAAGCATAGGCAAAGACGTCTTGAACGTCGCCTTCATACTCCTCGTGAGCGTAGCGCCAGTTGTCTGCTTGAGCAGCGGCGCTGAGACCAAACAGCAGTGCACCCACACTTGCCGTCGTCATTAACTTTGTAGTTACAGAACGTGTAGAAACGAATTTGCTTGCCTTCATGCGGTGTTCCCCTTGCAGTGGTAAGCGCGCTTTACGAGTGCGCAAGAACCTGGATAAGCCTCGCGTATCTCAACACGACACTGTTGTTCGCTAACCGGTGTTCGTAAACCGGCAATGGTGCTGCTCTATACTGCGTTCTAGCGGGCGAATAGCGCTAGGTATTTCAAATACAGCTTAAATTCAGGCTAGCGCGCTCCTTAGTGAGGGTCAAGCTGGCAAGTAAGCGTTTGTAGCGAATCAAGCCACTCATTTTGCTTCTTTATACCACCCCTGCCTTGATGAGCACGCTGGTCTAAAAAAAGCTTATTTAGCAGCATTTTATCTACTTCTAGCGACATTTCGACAATGTTAACCACACGTTCCTCATCGCTTGACGAGGCCAAAGCCCACGCTTGCCAACGTTGAAGGTTCTCACGCTCAGCCATCAGTTCGGCCTGTTTGATGGTCTCGCGCAGCGCTTTTAAGGACTCGCTTTCTGCCGCTGAGGCTTTTAAGTCTTGGCGTAACCCACGCAGGACCTCCGTTACATGGCACTGCCAAAGGTGACGCTGCTCACGCTGGGAAGCCAGCGCTCTAGGCTCGGCTTCCAAACCGCAAGAGTAGAGCCAGCAATGAAACAGCACCTCGCACACATCCAGCCCGGCCTCCTCTTGAAGTTTCAGACAAGCCGCCTCAACACCGGGTCTAGCGTAGAGCGTCAGTGCAAAATCCCATAACGGTGTCTGCTGTAGGCGCTGCAATCGGGTAGAATCAAGCGTAATAGAATCTCGCATCAAATGACCCACTTTCTTCGGGAGAAGGCATGATCGCACTGCGCCAAGTCGCCCTGCAACGCGGCACGCAAACGCTACTCGACAACGCGGACATTACCCTTAATAGCGGGGTAAAGGCCGGGATTATCGGGGCAAACGGCGCCGGTAAATCGAGCCTATTCAAACTGCTGCTCGGCGAACTTGCGCCCGACCAGGGCGATGTCGAGATGAGTGGCGGCCAGCGCATTGCGCATATGGCCCAGGAAGTTGACGCCCTCGACCGCCCGATTATCGAGTATGTACTCGATGGTGACTTAGCGCTACGCCAAGCAGAAGCTGACTTATTGGCCGCCCAGGAAGCCGGGGAAGCCCACCGCGAAGCTGAACTGCACGGTTTGATTGAAACCCTGGATGGCTACCGTGCGGAGTCGCGTGCGGCGCAGCTGCTGGTGGGGCTGGGCTTCGTCCAGGCTGACCTCGCCCGCCCGCTCTCGGCGTTTTCCGGCGGCTGGCGGATGCGGGTCAACCTTGCTCGTACGCTGTTTATGCCTTCCGATCTACTGCTGCTGGATGAGCCGACCAACCACCTGGATCTAGATGCCCTGCTGTGGCTGGAGCAGTGGCTAACCCGCTACCCTGGCACGCTGCTGCTGATTTCCCACGACCGCGACTTTTTAGATGCCGTATGTGACCACATCGTGCATATGCACCACCAAACCCTGGAGCTATACCGCGGCAATTACTCCCAGTTTGAGCGCACCCGCGCTGAAAAGCTTGCTCTGCAGCAGGCTGAAGCCGCCAAACAGCAAGCTCGCCGGGAAGAGATTGAGCGCTTTATCGCCCGCTTTAAAGCTCAGGCGACCAAGGCCAAGCAGGCTCAGAGCCGGGTAAAAATGCTCGAGCGCATGGAAGATATCGCCGTCGCTCACGTGGACTCCCCCTTCCACTTCACGCTGCCCGCCGCCGATAAAACCTCGCACCCACTGCTGGTGCTTGACCAGGCGCAGCTAGGCTATCGCGGTAAAAAGGGCGACGGAAGTGACGATAACATCCAGCTAGACAAGGTCAACGTCACCCTGCTGCCCGGTAGCCGCATTGGCCTGTTAGGCCCCAACGGGGCAGGTAAATCAACGCTCATTAAGTCGCTCACCGGGGAGCTTGAGCTGCTTAACGGCAAGCGTGTACCCGGCGAGCATTTGGCGATTGGGTATTTTGCTCAGCATCAGCTTGAGAGCCTGGATGTTTCATCGACGCCCTTTGTGCATGTCCAGCGCCTCTCGCCCACCGCCAGCGATCAGGAGATTCGCAACTTCCTGGGCGGCTTTGGCTTTAAGGGCGATGACGCCTTCGGCACAGTCGCCAACTACTCCGGAGGTGAGAAAGCCCGTCTGGCGCTGGCCCTCGTCGCTTGGCAAAAACCCAACCTGCTGCTGCTCGATGAGCCCACCAACCACCTGGATTTAGAGATGCGCGAGGCGCTGACCCAAGCGCTGGCAAGCTTCGAAGGCACGGTTATTCTGGTCTCCCACGACCGTCACTTACTGCGCGCCACGGTCGATGAGTTCTGGCGGGTGGCGGATCACCGCGTCGAGCACTTCGATGGTGATTTGGAAGATTACCGCGTTTGGCTTAAAGCGCGCCTGGAAGAGAGCCGACGGGATTCCCGCGGTGAAAAAGCCGAGCGCCAGAACCAGCAGCCTAGCGGTGACAGCCGTGAAGCGCGCAAAGCATCCCGCAAAGCGGCCGCTGAGTTGCGCGAGAAGCTGCGCCCACTGAAAAAACAGTGCGACCAGGCAGAAAAAGCCATGGAGAAGGCCCAGCAGGAACTCGATAAAGTGGAACAAGTGCTGGCAGACCCAGAGCTCTACACCGACAGCAGCCGCAAAGCCGAACTGACCAAGACGCTTAGTCAACAGGCGGAGATTAAAGCGCGCCTGGATGAGTCAGAGCGGCAGTGGCTCAACGCCGAAGAGGCGTTGGAGACAATGGAAACAGAGCTGCTCGCCAGTGAAGAAACGGCTAGCTAGCGGAAAGCGAATACTCCACAACAGGGCTAGCTTTCCAACAAAAACGTTACCGGACCGTCGTTAATTAGCGCCACCTGCATATCAGCGCCAAATTCACCGGTGGCGACGTGCGGCCAGGCAGTGCGGGCCTGGGTAACCAGCACGTTGAACAGCGCTTCGCCTTGGGCAGGGGGAGCGGCGCTGGAGAAGCTGGGCCGGAGCCCCTTACGGGTATCCGCCGCCAAGGTAAACTGGGAGACGAGCAGCAAACCACCGTTCACCTGCTGCAGGTTGTGATTCATTTTACCTTCGGCGTCGCTGAATACCCGGTAGTGGAGGAGCTTGTGCAGCAGTTTTTCCACACTAGTCTCGTCATCGTGCTTCTCCACTCCTATCAGCGCCAGCAGTCCATGGTCGATACTGCCGACGATTTCGCCCTCCACTTCCACGCTGGCGCGCTTCACGCGCTGAATGAGTGCCTTCAAAACGCCTCTCCCCACTAGCAAACGGCCATTATAACGACCGCTCGTTAATTTTTCCCTAGCAGAGCATCGCGAAACTCTTCGCCCAAGGGCCGCTCACCCAGCCAGATACCGAACATGGCGCTGGCCAGTTCTGCGTTACCGCCCTCAAATAACGTGTCGCCATTTAGCGCCAGGCGCAGCACACCGCCGTCCCAACTCAGCACATAACGATCTTGCGGCTCGACGTCCTGGTAGCTTCGATTAAAAGCGTTAATATCTGCCTTGAGCTGCGAGTACTCATAAGCGGTGAGGCTCTTCTGTAGGCTTTCTGTGGTGGCTTCAGCGAAGTCAGGGGCGTCGATGGCATGAAAATAAGCAAGCTCCAAACGCCTTGGAACGTCACCCAACGGCTGTGGCTGGGTTTCACCTGCCTGGTAGTAGGCGCCCGCATAGGCCGTCCAGACCATATAGCGAAACACGCCGCTACCGATAAGACTATAGCGCTGGCCGTGCTCCTCTATCGTGCGCTCAAACGTTTCGCCTTTTTCCGTCACACTGCTGGCCATCGCCCAAGGCGTTAGCAATAGGCCAGCTAACAGCAGTGACCTTTGTACGGCGCGCCTAGCCCCTAATAAGCATGTAGACATAGAACCTCCTCATGGCAGCATAACTATACATACCGATACGCCACATAAAGGTTCCGTACAATATTTTTTTATTAGCCGTACACTACTGATTATTAATAGCGCCCGCTTACCAAGCACGGCAGAGCATTAGATCACAGTGCGGTTCACACAGCAGCATCTCGGTTAGCTGGCTGCTGTGATGGGGCTGGCCGCGACTGCCGATCATCACGAGATCGGGCGTATGGCGCTTCATATATGCGTGCAGCACATCACAGGGCGCGCCTTGTTCTAACACCAACTCCACATCGGGCACTCCTTCTAACTCGCGCATCAGGCTATCGACTTCGTTACTCAGCTGCTCACGAAGGCGCTGCACTTCATGTTCACGCCAATGGGCGTAATAGGCTTGCGAGCCCAACTCGCGCTCGCCGGGCAGTGTCCAGGCGTGCAGCAGGGTCAGCGTGGCTTCAGGGAAGCGAATCAGCGCTTCTTTCAAGGTATGCCGCGCCGTCAGCGAAAAATCGATGGGCACCAGGATATGCTGCCAGGGCTGGGTCGGCTGGTGAGAAGAGACCACCACTGGGCATGGTGCACTGCGCAGCACGCGCATTACCGTGGTGCCCGCCAACAGGTCTTTTTGCCCGCGCTTGCGATGCATGCCCAGCACAATTAGCTCAGCGTTGCGTTCATGAGCTTCGCGGACGATTTCAACGTGAGGCGAGCCGGTGACGGTCTGGATCAGCGTTTTCGGCGCCTCTAGGGCGTAGTCTTCGCGTAGATCCGTCAACATTGTGGTGATGTCTTCCACTACCGCGCTCTCGACATCCAACAGCACACGTCTGGGTAGGTAAGGATCCAACACGTGCAGCACGTCTAGCTGAACACCCTGGGCATAGGCCAAACGTAACGCCCGAGCAAAAGCAGCTCGATTGTCAGCGGAAAGATCAGTGGCAAACAGAATAGTGCGAGGCATGGCGAAACGCTCCTCGGCTGAGCTGCTCAGCCTTACAAGCCGTTAAGCAAATACTCCTTAGCATGGTGTGCAATGTGCATTCTCGCAAGCAAGCTAGTGCCTAAATGCTGCAAAGAAGCTCACCCAATCACCACCAAGCATAAAAATGGTGCACCGGGCCGCGCCCTTTCCCCACACTCAAGCGCACGCTCGCCTCCAGGGCCGCATGCAGCCACTGCTTGGCATCACTGATAGCGGCTACCGGGGCATCCTCTTCGGCATCCACGGGTAGTTTCGCCAAGCAGGCGGCAATCGCCGAGGAGAGCGCACAGCCAGTACCGTGCAAATTGTCGGTATCGATTCGCGAGGCGGGCAACCACTCATGGCCATTGGGGGTTGCCAGCAGGTCTGGACAGGTTTCCCCGCGCAGATGGCCGCCTTTCAGCACCACATAGGGTGCGCCCAATTGCGTTAACCCCGGCAACATCGCCTCCATGGCGTCTAAACTGGTGGGCGACGGCGTGTCGAGCAGTACCGCGGCTTCCGGCAGATTGGGGGTAATCACATCGGCTAACGGCACGAGAATATCGCGCACTGCACGAATACCGGCGTCGTCGACCAGAATATCACCGCTCTTGGCGACCATCACAGGGTCGAGCACAATCCAGCGTGGGCGGCGCTGACGCAGCACATCAGCGATAACCTCGGCGACTTCACGGCTCGCCACCATGCCAATTTTAACTGCGTCTATCGCCACATCATCCAGCAGGTGTTCCAACTGCTCGCGTATGGCCTGGGGCGAAACGGGATACACCGAGGCCACTCTGCAGGTATTCTGGGCAATCACCGCGGTAATCACGTTGGTACCGTAAACGCCAAGGGCTGAAAAGGTTTTCAGATCCCCCTGCAGCCCGGCGCCCCCCGAAGGATCGGAGCCGGCGATGGTAAGCACATTGCGAAGACGGGAATGGGTAGACATGGGGCTCCTTCACGGCAAAAACGTCACTGTACTCCTAGGATACCCAAGCTGCGCGCCTTATGCTGCCGAAAACGTACATGCCAAACACACAAAAGCCGCCCGAAGGCGGCTCGTTAGCGTGCATCAGAGCACGGCACACTATTGCGAGGTGTCACCTTCCGGGTTGCGGGCGTTGTAATACGCCTGCTCGGAGATGGCGTGGTAATCCTCGACTTTCTCTTGGAACGCTTGATAGGAGTCATAGATACGTGTAGCTAATTCACTCGATTCAGCCAACTCGGCAACCACATCTTGCGAGTGCTCTCGCGCCTGAGCCAGTACGTCATCGGGAATGCGGCGTAGCTCAACATCGTGCTCGTTCACCAGGGTTTCCAGCGCATCGTTATTACGTGCAGTGTACTCATCCAGTACGCTCTGGTTAATGTCGCTAATAGCGGTACGCAGGATCGCCTGCAAATCCGCTGGCAACTCCGCAAAAGCTTCTTCGTTGACAATCGCCTCGAACATGACCGTGGGCTCGTGCCAGCCTGGGTAGTAATAATAGTCGGCGGCTTGATGCAGGCCGAATGCCAGGTCGTTGTAAGGGCCAATCCACTCTGTTGCGTCAATCGCACCAGATTGCAGCGAAGTAAATATCTCACCGCCCGGCATATTCACAATCGCGACACCCATGCGGCTCATCACTTCGCCACCCAGGCCCGGCATACGCATTTTCAGGCCATCGAGATCGGCAACCGAGTTGATCTCTTTGTTGTACCAACCGCCCATCTGCACGCCTGAGGCACCCGCCACCATGACGTCAACGCCGAAGTCATCGTAGAGCTCGTTCCACAGCTCCATTCCGCCACCATAGCTTAGCCAGGCGTTCATCTCTTGTGCATTCATCCCAAACGGTACGGCAGCAAAGAACTGCGCAGCAGGCGCTTTGCCTTTCCAGTAGTAGGAGGCGGAGTGGCCTAGCTCAGCGGTACCGTCAGAAACGGCGTCAAACACCTCAAACCCCGGCACCAACTGGCCAGCACCGAAGACTTCAATAGTCAGTCGACCATCCGACATTTCATCGACCAGCTGGGATAGCCGCTCAGGCCCCTGACCAACACCTGGGAAATTTTTCGGCCAGGAGGTGACCATCTTCCAACGGAATTCGTCCTCTTGCGCCTGGGCGTGATTATCAACGCTAGAAACTGCCAACAAACTGGCGGAAAGGGCAGTCGTCATGGCGATGGCGGCGGGGAGTGTCTTGGCTTTCATACAATAACCCTCTTACTTTCTATTATTACTATTATGAGTAGGGAATACTCCGCCTAGCGTAGAACACAAGGCGGTTTACTTCAGGCCATTAATGGCTATTTACTGCTTATTAATTAGGTTGCCACTTCTTAACGTTGATAGCAGCGATGTTTTTCAACTAACCCTTTATTAGCCAAACTGCGCTGGCAGCCACGTTGCCAACTGCGGGAAGAACGTTAACATCAGCAACATACCCAGCTGCATTAGGATAAACGGGATAACGCCACGGTAAATAGCCGAGGTTGATACAGATGGCGGCGCTACGCCACGCAGATAGAACAGCGCAAAACCGAACGGCGGCGTTAAGAATGACGTTTGTAGGTTAATTGCAATCATGATGCCCAGCCAAATCGGGTCAAGGCCCATGGCAAGCAAGATCGGCCCGACAATGGGCACCACCACAAAGGTGATTTCGATAAAGTCGAGAATGAAGCCGAGCAAAAAGATCACCAGCATAACGATGATCGTCGCGCCGACCACCCCACCAGGCATACCCTCGAATAGCTCGGTCACCATGTGTTCGCCACCGTAGGCACGAAACACCAGCGAAAACAGCGCTGCACCTATCAGGATCAAAAACACCATGGTAGTCACGTGAGTGGTCGAGCGCAGCACATCCTTCAACGTCGCCCAATCGAGCTGACGATACGCCAGCGCCAGCACTAAAGCGCCGAAGGCACCTACCGCTGAGGCCTCTGTCGGCGTGGCAAAGCCACTAAGAATCGATCCCAGTACCGCCACAATCAGCACCACCGGTGGCACCAGCCCTTTGAGCAGGAGCAGGCCAATCCCCGAGGTATGACCAAGCTCGGCCATCAACTCTTCACGGTCGGCAGCAGGCGCCATATGCGGACGCAACCACGCCACCAGGGCCACATAGATCATATACATCACGACCAGAAGTAGCCCAGGCACCAGCGCACCCATAAACAAGTCGCCCACGGAGACCGTTTTAGGGCTGAAGATCCCCATATCCAACTGCGCTTGCTGATACGCCGATGACAGCACGTCACCAAGCAGTACCAAGGCAATGGAAGGCGGAATAATCTGCCCCAACGTGCCGGTGGCACAGATGGTGCCGGTTGCCAACGAAGTGCTGTAGCCACGCTTTAGCATGGTGGGAAGCGACATCAGCCCCATGGTAACCACCGTGGCCCCCACAATACCGGTAGAGGCAGCCATCAGCATACCCACCAGGGTCACCGAAATACCCAAGCCACCGCGCATGGCGCCAAACAGCAGGGCCATGGCATCCAGCAGCGTCTCAGCCACTTTGGATTTCTCCAGCAACACGCCCATCAAGACAAATAGCGGCACCGCCAACAGCGTTTGGTTGGTCATTATGCCGTAGAGCCGGTTGGGCAAGGCGGCGAGATAGCCACTATCAAAGTTAGCGTCGATACCAATGGCTTCCAACCCGAGTCCCATTCCGGCAAACAGCAGCGCCGTGCCCGCCAGCGAAAGCGCCACGGGAAAGCCGAACATCAACACAATACAGATGACGGCAAATAAAATAATCGGCATGAATTCCAGCATCAAACACGCTCCTCAAGATGATTGCCACCGGCAGCTGCCGGCGCTATCCGCCCGGTCATCACGTAGCCATTGCGCACAATTTCAATCACGCCTTGCACGATCATCAGCACGGCAAACAGCGGTATCAAGGTTTTCAGTGCATAGACTGCCGGAATACCGCCGTAGTCGGAGGAGGTTTCCAGAATGCGCCAGGAGTTGGCCACGTAGCCCAGACTGGAAGCGATAATAAAGACCATCACCGGAATCAATAGCGTGATAATACCCACGACATTGATTAGCGCTTGGCGGCGCGGGGTCATACCTCGATAGAAGATATCCACCCGCACGTGGCCGTCGTGGCGAAACGTATAGGCGGCAGCGAGCATAAACACACTGGCGTGCATATACATCACTAGTTCTTGCATGAAGATGCTATTCACACTGAAGGCATAGCGAAGCAGTACAATCGCGAACTGAATCAACATCATAATGATGATCAGCCACGCAAGGGTACGACCAAACCACTCTGAAGCGCGGTCCAGCGCACCTATAAAGGCGGGTAGTTGTGTTGTATCCGACATGGAAGTGTCTCGCGTAAAACGGCTAAGGGGAATCAGCGCCCCAGACAATAGCGCATATACGCGGACAATGCAGCGCCTCCGGGCGATTAGGCGAGCTTGTAGGACTAAACACTTAGCCTAAACGCTAGAGCGAATCGCCGCCAGACAGGCCGCTGGCAAGGGCAAATCCACAGCAATCGGCAGGTGATCAGAGAAGAGGTGATCAAGCACCCGCACTTCGACGGCCTCTAACGACTGCGAAAGCAGGATATGATCGAGCGCATGGCGCGGCTGCCATGAAGGGTAGCTGAGCAAAGGCTTCACCGGGTGCAGCGGTAACGACGCACTAAAACGCTCATGGGCATGCAACTGGTCAGGGGTACAGTTGAGATCCCCCATAACCACCACGTGGCGAAGTGGTTGAATGATATCGCTTAAGTAGTTGAGCTGGCGCACCCTGCCGCGGTGGCTTAGCGCCAGGTGGGCAACAAAGATATGCAGCGCATCAGGCCCTTCGCCAAAACGGGCGTGAATGGCACCGCGCCCAGGCATTGTACCCGGCAAACGGTGCTCTTCGACTTGACTGGGCGTCAAACGTGAGAGCAATCCGTTACTGTGTTGGGCAATACGCCCCAGATTGCGATTAAGCTGCTGAACATGATGGGGAAACCCCGCTTTGGTAGCAAGATACTCAACCTGGTTGACGCGGCTTGAGCGAAAACTACCGCCATCGACCTCTTGCAGCCCCACCACGTCGAACTTGCTCAGCACTTCGCCCATCACGTCCAGCCGCTTCTGGCGACGCGGGTTGGGGAGTAGGTGCTGCCAACTGCGCGTAAGATAGTGATGGTACGCCGAGGTCTGGATGCCCACCTGCAAATTAAAGGTCAGCAAACGCAGATGGCCATCTCCCAGCAGCGTCGAGCGTGAGCTGCTTACCGGTGCGTCATCACGCTCTCTCGCTTCTCGTAACACGGTTACTCTGCGCGCTCTTCACGCACCTGCTCAACCAACGTTTCAGCGATTTTCGGCATGTTTTCCAGGCTGCCCGCTGAACTTGGCGTCACCAGAAAACGACCATCAATCACCAGGGCAGGCACACCCATCAACTTCATTTTGCGCATGCGGTTATTGGCATCATTCACTTCGCTGCGCACACTAAAGTCAGTCAGCGCTTGCTTGGCTTCTTCTTCGCTGACGCCATAGTTGGCAAAGAAAGCTGCAATCTCATCGGGCTCTGTGAGCGACTGATTTTCCTGATGGATGGCGTTAAAGAAGTCAGCGTGTAACTCCTCTTCGATACCCAGCGACTCAGCTGCATAGAATGCTGTAGCGTGGGTATTCCAATCCCCGCCCATGGTGGCAGGCATTTTGACGACACTAACGTCATCTTCCAGGGTCTCGTACCACTCGTTAATCGGCGTTTGCAGGCGGTAGCAGTGCGGGCAGCCAAACCAAAATACTTCGGTGACTTCAATTTGCCCATCGTCAACCTGGGTTTCTACCGGCGCTTCAAGCAGCTCATAGTGTTGACCTTCAACCACTTCCTGGGCACTCACAGCCGCAGAAAGTCCCAAACCGGCCAGTCCGACCATTAACGTTTTAAACATCGCTCGCGTTTTAGACATTGTAAAAGTTTCTCCATGGGTAAGCGAAGGGTGAGACCGTGGATACATTAGCGGGTTCCCTCAGCTAGCTAACGTTGCCAGGAACGTTGTCTGGTGAGAACCCGCAAACGGCATAAGGAAGTATTGAGACTGTCTATGTGTGGTTCTAAACGCCCAGAGTTAGAACATTAGTTCAAACCCAACACGTAGTTAGCCACTGCTTCCATATCGTTGTCGCTCATTTTTGAAGCAATGTCGCCCATAACGTTATTGGGGCTATTGCTACGATCACCTGATGCGAATGCCTGCAGCGTTGAGACCGTGTACTGAGCGTGCTGCCCAGACAGGCCGGGGTAAACGGCGCTGCCGATACCGACACCCGTTGGCGTATGGCAGGCTGAACAGGCGGGAATGCCCTTGGACATATCGCCAGCGCGGTAAAGCTCTTCACCGCGGGCCAGTAACTCAGCGTCTTCATCACTGGTCTGGCCCAGGTTGGCATCCTGTCGCGCAAAGTGCGCCGCCACATCCCAAGCGTCTTGATCAGAGTAGTCATCTACCTGACCGGCCATTTGGGGAACCATGCGGTTGCCATCGCGGATATCCATAATCTGTTTCGCCAGATAGGACATCTGCTGACCCGCTAGGTTAGGGAAAGCGCCCGATGGGCTAATGCCCTGTTGACCATGGCAGGCGGCGCAGGTTTGGGCCATTTCCTGGCCAGCGGATGCGTCAGCATCGGCTTGGTAGTCCGTTTGAGCGTGGGCGATGCCAACGGCGCCCATGGTAATTGCTAGGCTTGCCAGTAACTTTCTCATTGCTATTCCACTATGCCGTTTTATGTTTGACTGGTACGCACCCTGGGCGCTTCCCAGGTTTCACAAGTTACCAGGGTTAGCTCCGCCAATACCAACAACGTATCGCGATGGTACACTAGCGCCCCAGGTCGCAGATATAAACCGCTTGCATTATAACGAATCACCCCAGCGGCGGGAATGCAAGTACTGGACTGCTTTAGGGGTAATTCGTCGCGGTACTGCTCTCAATTCTCTATCATGAGTCGCTATCATGCGTTCTACTTTACCGAAGCGAGAGAGAGGTGATAGTACGCAGAGTAGGCCGCTTTTATGTTCGTTTTTCAGGATCAACCCAATGACTACCCCCCATGATAGCCCAGTCCCTCGGCTGAACTACCCGACGGCAAGTTTTCTTATCAGCGCCCCCACCCTGGCTCTGTGCCCGGATGATACCGGCGCAGAAGTAGCCTTTGCCGGGCGTTCAAACGCGGGCAAATCCAGTGCTATCAACGCATTAACGCAACAAAATGCGTTAGCGCGCACCTCGCGCACACCGGGGCGCACCCAGCTGATCAACTTTTTCAGCGTTATGAATGACGAGTCGCGGCGTTTGGTCGACCTACCCGGCTACGGTTACGCCAAGGTGCCGGAGGCGGTCAAGCTAGAGTGGCAAAAGCACCTAGCCGAGTATCTGCGCAACCGTTTCAGTCTACGCGGCTTAGTACTGCTAATGGACGTGCGTCACCCGCTCACCGAGTTCGACCAAATGATGCTCGATTATGCCGACCAGCGCGGAATGCCGGTGCATATTTTGCTCACCAAAGCCGACAAACTGAAAAAAGGTCCTGCCAGCGCTGCGTTGCAAAAAGTGCGCTCGCGCTTGAAAGAGTGGGAAGACCTCGTCTCTGTTCAGCTGTTCTCTTCACTCAAGCGCGACGGCGTCGATACGCTGTCCCAGAAGCTCAATCAGTGGCTGTATACACCGCCAGAATGATGCGCCTCTAACTTCTCGAGAACGCTGGGTAGCTCTTTAATATGGGCAATGCGATGCACGCGCGTGGGGAGCGGTTGAGCCTCTAGTTCAGAAATCCATACCGCGTACATTCCCAACTGCTGGGCGGGTAACACGTCCTCCTGCCACGAATCGCCCACGTGCATAGCGTACTCGGGGGCGACGTTTAAGCGCGACAGCGCGGTGAGGAACGGCGTTGGATCAGGCTTGGGCGCCAGTAACTCACCTGCGGCAATGGCCACCGGAAAGTAGCCAGCCAGCGGCTGGCGTTTAAGATGAATATTGCCGTTGGTGATCGCTGCCAACTGGTAGCGCTCTGCCAGGGCAGCCAGCAGCCCGGCCGCTTCCGGGTGAGGCGTGACCTGCACGCGCAGGCGATGGAACTCATTCATCGCTGCTGCTGCCCACATCAACGCAGCACTGCGGTGCAGGCCTGCGTGTTCTAACTGGGTCTCCAGTGAGCGCAAACGTAGCCAAGTGAAGTCACCTCGCCGTTCGGGCACCTCTTTGGCCAACTGTTGACGACGTTGCAGATAATCCAGCCCGCCGCTTTCGTAGGATAACGACAGCGCTGTTTCCTGGCGTGCCGCTCGCCATGCTTCAAGTGCCTCCAGCAGCCAGCGGTAGTGGCCCTCTTCGGTGCGCGCCATGACTCCGTGGTTGTCCCATAGGGTGTCGTCCAAATCGAAGGTAATGGCCTGCAGCATCGTCATGGTTTGCTCCTGGGGCTATTCTTGCGGTCGTTGGGGCCTCGTTTAGCGCGGGGGTGCGCTGCATCGTAGCTGGTCGCCAGATGCTGCCAATCAAGCCGGGTGTAGATTTGTGTAGTCGATAGATTGGCGTGCCCCAGCAGCTCTTGCACGGCGCGAAGATCCTGGCTCGACTCCAACAGGTGACTGGCAAAGGAGTGGCGCAAACGGTGCGGGTGTAGGTGCTCGGGCAAGCCACGGGCAATCGACAGCTGTGCTAAACGCTTTTGAATGGCACGATGGCCCAAGCGCTGCCCGCGCTGGCCCACAAACAGCGCCTGCTCATTAATGGGTGCGAGCGCTGAGCGACACCCCAGCCACTCGGCCAGCGCCTGCTGGGCGCGGCGCCCTACCGGCACCTGGCGCGGCTTGCCGCCTTTGCCAATCACTCTTACCCGGCTATTTTGCAAATCGCCCAAATCAAGCGCCGCAAGCTCCGCTAAGCGCAGGCCACTGGAGTAAAACAGTTCAAGAATAGCCTGATCTCGCACGCCCAGCGGCGAGCCATCGTGGGGGGTATCGAGAAAGCGCGCCAGGGCGTCGACATCCACCGGGCGCGGCAGGTGGCTGGGCTGTTTGGGCGTACGCAGCAGTCCCACCGGGTTATCGACCAGCACACCCTGCTTGACCAGGTAATCGGCGAAGCGTGAAAGTGCCGCCCGTCGCCGAGCCAGGCTTCTAGGCGCCAGCCCCCGACTACGCTCTGACCCCAGAAAAGCCCGCAGCAAAGCGGTGTCTAACGCGGCAGGATTGGTCACATCGCGTCGCTCGGTGAAGTTACACAGTGCGGCCAAATCATGCTGATAAGCCGCCACCGTGGCAGGGCTAGCATGGGACGCCAGCGCTGCTAAAAATGCCTCAACGCGCTTGGCTATCGTTATGTCAGTTGGGGGGAGAGCCTCAGCCATAGTCGCCCAGGCGCACCAGCAGGCGCGCGACGATATCGCCCAAGTACTCGGTGAACAGCGTGTCCATGCTGGCCCGGTAAGCGTCGGGGCTGGGGCTGGCCAGCAGCAAATAGCCCAAAGGGTCGCCCGCTGAGAGGCGCGAAATGGCGCAGGAGCCCGCTTTACGAGGAGCTTTGACATGAGGCAGGAGGCATTTCCAATCGCTGACGCTAAGCTTAACGCAGCGGCTGGTACGGCCATCCAACAGCGCCGACAGCCGCGCACTGGCGTGCTGATCCAGCACATGGCGCGGCGGCTGAGGCGGCGTCGGCTCACTATCGCTTAACGTGGCCGGACACCACAGCGCCATGGCCGGGGTTTCAAAGCGCTCGCTGAGCTGAGTGGCCAACGCTTGCGCCAACGCATCGCGATCCGGCGCTTCCACCAACGCAATCAACGTTTCCCGCAGCCGGCGGTACTGGGACTCATTATGACGAGCGGTCTCCAGCAGGTGCTCCAGGCGGCCCTCGGCGGTTTCGGCACGCTTACGCAGGTCTAACACCAGGCGCTCTAGCAGAGACACCGACCCTTCGATATGCGGATGGGGAACCTGTAGTTGTTGCAGAAGCCCTTCCCGGCCGACGAAAAAATCGGGATGGCGCGCCAGCCAGAACGCCACTTGATCAGGCTCGAGCGTTTTGCGGGGTTCGGGGGCTTGTGACATCGCCGTTCTCCTCGAATTAATTAAGTGCTACGCGGCCATCGAAGACGCGTGTAGCTGGCCCCACCATCGTTAGCGCCCCTTCAGGGTCAGGCCACTCAATGCTGAGCTCTCCACCAGGTAAATGGACTTTTACGGGGCTTTTTAGCAGCCCCTGGCGAATACCGCTGGCCACTGCAGCGCAGGCACCAGTACCGCAGGCCAGCGTTTCGCCGCTACCGCGCTCATAAACGCGCAAGCGAATTTCACTTGGCGAGAGTACCTGCATAAAGCCTACGTTAACACGCTTAGGGAAACGGGGATGCGCCTCTACCAATGGCCCAAGGCGTTCGACCGGGGCATCGTCCACGTTGTCGACCTGCAGCACCGCATGGGGATTGCCCATGGAGACCACGCCAATCTGCAGCGTTTCATCCCCCACTTCGAGCTGATGCAGGGGTTGATCCCCGGGGGCATCGAACGGCAGCGCCAGAGGACTAAACCGTGGCCGGCCCATATCCACCCGCACCATGCCGTCGTGCTGAACGGTGAGTACCAAGGGGCCACCGGCGGTTTCCACATGAATTTCATGCTTATGGGTTAACCGCTGATCGCGCACGAAGCGGGCAAAGCAGCGCGCTCCGTTACCACAATTTTCCACTTCACTGCCGTCAGCATTATAAATGCGGTAGCGAAAATCCATCTCGGGATCGCGAGGCGGCTCGACGACCAACAACTGGTCAAAGCCAATACCGAAACGCCGGTCTGCCAGTGCACGGATTTGAGCTTCGTCCAACCGGGCGCGCTGAGTGACCAGATCCACCATGACAAAGTCATTACCCAAGCCATGCATTTTGGTGAAGTGTAACAGCATCAACTCCCCCCTTCGGGCAGCAGCGCTTCACCCGCCCACAGACTGGCAACGGTTTCCCGCGCGCGCACCACATGACAGCTGTCGCCATCAACCATTAACTCGGCGGCGCGAGGGCGACTGTTATAGTTCGATGCCATGACAAAACCATAGGCCCCCGCCGAGCGCACTGCCAAAAGATCGCCTTCGATAATCGCCAGCTCGCGCTCCTTGCCGAGGAAGTCACCCGTTTCACACACTGGGCCCACTACGTCGTAAAGGGCGCTTTCGCGCGTTTGACGAGTATCCACCGGCACAATCGCCTGCCAAGCCTGGTACAGCGCCGGGCGAATCAGGTCGTTCATGGCCGCATCGACAATGGCGAAGTTCTTGGTCTCGCCAGGCTTGAGAAACTCTACCCGAGTGAGCATGACACCCGCATTCGCGGCGATGGAGCGGCCGGGTTCAAACAGCAGCGTAAGCGCTTCGCCACCTTCCCAACGCGAAAGCCGCGCTAGCAGTTGACTAGCGTAATCAAACGGCTGGGGCGGCTTTTCCTCGCGGTAAGGCACGCCTAAACCGCCGCCTAAATCGAGGTGCTCGATTTCGATGCCCCGCTCACGCAGCCGCTCCATAAGCACCAGCAGGCGATCAAGGGCGTCCAGGAAAGGCGCGGTTTCAGTTAGCTGTGAACCGATGTGACAGTCGAGCCCCTTCACCTGCACATTGGGCAGGCTTGCGGCTAGTTCGTAAACCGCCAGTGCTTCATCCACCGGAATGCCGAACTTGTTATCCTTCAAACCGGTAGAGATATACGGATGAGTCCCCGCGTCTACGTCTGGATTTACCCGCAACGAGACCGGGGCAATTTTGCCCAGCTCCCCCGCGACGCGATTCAAGCGCTCAAGCTCGGGGCGAGACTCAACGTTAAAGCACTTAATGCCCACTTCCAGCGCACGAACCATTTCATGGGGCTGCTTGGCAACGCCCGAAAACACTACTTTCGCCGGGTCGCCACCGGCTTTTAGCACCCGCTCGAGCTCGCCAATGGAAACAATATCGAACCCTGCCCCCAGCTTGGCCAACAGGCCCAGCACCGCCAGGTTGGAGTTGGCCTTCACCGCGTAACAAATTAGGTGCGGGTGCCCTCCCAGCGCTTCGGTATAGGCGCGAAAGTGACGTTCAAACGTCGCTTTTGAGTAGACGTAGCAGGGCGTGCCGTACTCGTCGGCAATGCGTGACAGAGGCACGTCTTCAGCGTACAGCACGCCATCGCGGTAATTAAAATAATCCATGGTGCTCTCCCCTTCTCCTGGGCCTGCAGCTATTTATTCAGTCGGCTGGTTCAGACGGCTGGGCGGGTTGCTCATCAGCGGGTGCATCTTCCGGCAGATAAAGCGGCCCTTTTTGCCCACAGCCGACAACCGCGGTTAACAGCAGCGCCGAAAGGGCCATGATTGCCAGCGTTTTCATGCGCCCGCCTTGAGCGCACTCAGTGCCTCTCGCGCTCGCTGGGCGGCCGCTCGCACCTGATTCGGCGCGGTACCACCGATGTGATTACGGGCGGCCACCGAACCTTCCAGGGTTAACACCTCGAACACATCCTGCTCGATGGTATCGGAGAACTGTCTGAGCTCATCCAGGCTCATCTCAGACAGGTCTTTTTCACTTTTAAGGCCATACGCCACCGACTGCCCGACAATTTCGTGGGCGTCGCGGAAGGCCACTCCTTTGCGCACTAGGTAGTCGGCCAAGTCCGTCGCGGTAGAGAAACCACGCCGCGCCGCTTCATACATGCTGGCTTTCTTGGGCTCAATGGCGGGCACCATATCGGCGAACGCTTTTAAGCAGTCGCGCACGGTATCCACTGCATCGAACAGCGGCTCTTTATCTTCCTGATTGTCTTTGTTGTAGGCTAACGGCTGCGATTTCATCAGCGTTAGCAGCGACATCAGGTGGCCGTACACGCGGCCGGTTTTGCCGCGCACCAGCTCAGGCACATCGGGGTTTTTCTTCTGCGGCATGATCGAAGAGCCGGTGCAGAAGCGGTCGGGTAAGTCGATAAAGTTGAACTGGGCGCTGGTCCACAGCACCAGCTCTTCGCTCATGCGCGAAAGATGCATCAGTAGGATGCTGGCGAAGCTGGTGAATTCGATGGCGAAATCGCGATCCGAGACCGCGTCCAGAGAGTTCTCCGTTGGACGATCAAAGCCCAGAAGCTCTGCCGTAACGTGGCGGTCAATCGGGTACGTCGTCCCTGCCAGCGCAGCGGCGCCCAACGGCATGACGTTGACGCGCTTGCGGCAGTCCAGCAGGCGTTCATGATCCCGGGCCAACATCTCTTGCCAGGCTAGAATATGGTGGCCAAAGGTGACCGGCTGGGCGGTTTGCAAATGGGTAAAGCCGGGCATAATAGTCTCGGCTTCACGATCAGCCAGTTCGATCATGCCTTCACGCAGACGCTTGAGCTCCACTTCGATAACGTCGATCTCATCGCGCATAAACAGGCGAATATCGGTGGCGACCTGATCGTTGCGCGAGCGCCCAGTGTGGAGTTTTTTGCCGGTGATGCCGATTTTTTCGGTCAGCCGCGCTTCGATGTTCATATGCACATCTTCCAGCGGCACCGACCAATTAAACTCCCCGCGCTCGATTTCGCCCTGAATCTCGTTCAGGCCGTTAATAATCGCGTCGCGCTCGTCATCGGTGAGCACGCCTACCCGAGCAAGCATAGTGGCGTGGGCGATGGAGCCCTGGATGTCCTGGGGGGCCAGGCGCTGGTCGAAATTAACAGACGCGGTGAAGCGTGCAACAAAGGCATCGGTGGGCTCGCTAAAGCGACCGCCCCAAGACTGATTCGTGGCTTGGCTCATCGAAGATATATCCTGCTGACAAAACAAAGGAGTCGTTAGCAGAAAGTGTACCAGAGTCGCCCCGGTCAGCGGCACGCCGTTTTTATTTCTGTGGCGGCTAAGAGCGTGACGTTACGACGGCAGGTGGTTTGTGGAGAAATTCGTGCAGGGCACTTAGGGACATGGGGCGGGCAAAGTAGTAGCCCTGATAGTAGTCACAATGACGCTGCTGCAGGTAGCCAAACTGCTCTGCCGTTTCTACGCCTTCTACCAACACTTCGAGCCCCATTTTCCCCGCCATGGCGACCACGCCGTCGATAATCGCGGCATCATAACGATCAGTAATCACATCGCGCACAAAGGAGCGGTCAATCTTGATGCGATTAATCGGCAGCCGCTTTAAATAGCTTAGGCTAGAGAAGCCGGTGCCAAAATCGTCTAGCGCAATCTGGACTCCCAGCGCTCGCAAATTCTGTAACGCCTGGATCGCTTGTTCGGCGCTATCCATCAGGACTCCCTCGGTAAGCTCTAGCTCTAACAGCGCTGGCGTTAGACCGCTGCTCGCCAGCACCCGCTCAATAGAGGCGAGGAATCCGGGCCGTTGAAACTGCATAGGCGAAATATTGACCGCCATGGTGATCTCGCCCAACCCCAGGCCATTGAGCTGCTGGGCATCGCGACAGGCAGTAGCCAACACCCACTCGCTAATGGGAATGATCTGACTAGTATCCTCGGCAAGGCTAATAAAATCAGACGGTGGGATATTGCCGCGCTCAGGGTGCTGCCAGCGGATCAACGCTTCAACCCCCACCACACGACCGCTTGGCGCATGAATCTGCGGCTGGTAATGAAGCTCGAACTGCTGCTGCTCAATGGCTTGCTGTAGCGCGCTACGTAAGCTAACCCGTTCGCTCACCTTGCGATTCAAGTCTTCGGTATACCAGTGGTAGGTATTGCGCCCGCGCCGTTTGGCTTTATACATTGCCAAATCCGCCTGCTGAATAAGCTGGCGGGGGTTGTCCATGCTGCCGTCATCGATGGCAATCCCGATACTGGCGGTGATGCGCAGCTCGCTGTCGCGGTACCAGTAGGGCGGCGAAAGCCCCTGGAGAACCCGCTCGACCACTTGTATCACATCGTCCTGATGAGCTAGATCTGGCAACAACACCACAAACTCGTCGCTGCCAAAACGCGCGACGGAGTCCCAGGGGCGTAGTTCATTCTCCAACCGCCTAGCCACTTCAATCAGAATAAAGTCGCCTACTTCATGGCCCAGGGTATCGTTGATCGGTTTGAAATCATCCAAGTCGATAAATAGCACGGCTATATAACGATGGTAGCGGCGCGCCACCACGCACCCCTCTTCCAAGCGCTGACCAAGTAGCAAGCGGTTGGGCAGCCCGGTCAAGGCGTCATGATGGGCGTTATGGTCGAGTTGAGCCTGATATTCACGCTGTTCAGAGATATCGTTCTGTACACCGACAAAGTGAGTCACTTGGCCGTTTTCATCACGCACGGGCGAAATGTGCAAGTCGTTCCAAAAAATCGTGCCGTCATGACGATAGTTACGAATGACCACGTGCACTTCGCGCTGCTCAGCAATCCCTACCTGTAGCTGCTTGATAGTGGCGGGGTCCGTCACTTCACCCTGCAAGAAACGGCAGTTACGCCCCAGTGCCTGGCTACGCGAATAGCCGGTAATGCGCTCAAAGGCAGCATTGACGTAAACCAGAGGCAGATCGCTGCTCTGAGCATCAGCAATAAGAACACCATTGGTACTGGATTCAACGCTACGCTCCAATAACTTTAGCTGCTGTTCGCTAGCTTTACGCCGCGTAATCACCCGGGCGATTACGTAAATCACCTCCTCTCCCAACGACGGCGAAATTTCTAACCAGTGCTGCTTGCCGGTTGCGGAAACAGCGCGTACCTCGAAGGGAACAACCTTTTCGCCTAGATGCACTTGCTGTAACGCCCGCTCGATCACCGGGTGGTCAAGAGGGTTAATGACGACACCACAGGAACGCCCGATCAACTTTTCAGAGGTATACCCCAGCAGCGTCTCGAAGGCTGGATTGACTTGCAATAGCGTGCCTTCAAAGTCGATACAGCAGAACAAATCCCGTGAGAGCAGGAAAAACTGGTCAAGCTGGCCGCGGGGTAACACTGAGGACATACAATTTCCTAGGGACGTATAAAACACGTTACGGGAGCATATTTAGCTCCGTTATTTTTACTGTGACGCTCGGTGCTTTATGATGACACTTATCATAGCTTGACTCGCCGTGTCTGCGGTATAGGGAGAATAACGTGCTATCAATCACCAAACTGCGCATCGCCACGCGTAAAAGCCAACTGGCCATGTGGCAGGCCGAGTACGTTCGCGACCGTTTAATGGCGGCTCACAGCGGTCTTGAGGTCGAGCTTGTGGCACTGTCTACCAAGGGCGACAAAATTCTCGATACACCGCTTTCAAAAATTGGCGGTAAAGGGCTGTTCGTTAAAGAGCTGGAAGACGCCATGCTCGATGGCCGTGCCGATATCGCCGTCCACTCGATGAAAGATGTACCCATGCACTTCCCCGAAGGGCTGGGCCTGTCGGTCATTCTAGAGGGCGCCGACCCTACCGATGCGTTTGTATCCAACCACTACTCTAGCATTGATGAGCTTCCCGAAGGGGCGCGTATTGGTACCGCCAGCCTACGCCGCGGGCTGCAGATGCGTGAAGCCCGTCCCGACCTGCAAATTCTTAACCTGCGCGGCAACGTACAAACGCGGCTAGGTAAATTAGACGCGGGTGAATTTGACGCCATCATTCTGGCGACCTCGGGCCTTAAGCGATTGGGCTTGGATGAGCGGGTTGCCCAGGCACTGCCACCGGAAGTGTGCTTGCCCGCCTGCGGCCAAGGTGCTCTAGGCATCGAGTGCCGCCTGCATGACCCCGAGCTAATTGCCTTGCTAGCCCCACTGGATGACGCGGATACTGCGACGCGCGTGCGCGCCGAACGGGCCATGAACACGCGCTTAGAGGGCGGCTGTCAAGTGCCTATTGCAGGCCACGCGGTGCTGGATATTGAAAATGAAACCCTGTGGCTGCGCGGCTTAGTCGGCAACCCAGAGGGCACCGAAGTGCTGCGCGCCGAAGGCCGTGGTTCGATGCATGAGCCCGAAGCGCTGGGCATTCGCATTGCCGAAGAGCTGCTCGACCAAGGGGCTGGCGATATTCTGGCCGAGGTTTACGGCCGCGCCATATGAGCCAACCGGTGCTGATCTGCCGCCCTGGCAAGCGCGGTGAAGCGCTGGCCGCTGCTCTGCGCGAGCGGGGCGAGAGCGTTGAATCACTCAATGTGATGCAACTCGAAGCCTTGCCAGACACCCCCGAAATGCGGCGTATTTGGCTGGATATTGATCAGTACCATAAGATAATAGTCATCAGCCCCTTTGCGGCCACTTGCTTGAATGAAGCGCTGGATCGCTTCTGGCCACAGCTGCCCATTGGCATTGACTACTACAGCGTTGGCAGCGCCACCGCGGCAACGCTTTATAATCAGTTGGGCGTACGTGTGCATGTGCCTTCGCCCAGTGCAGGTGAAGATACCAGCGAAGCACTGCTTGCGCTTGCCTCACTTCAGCAGTTAGCGCACCAGCGTATTCTACTGGTGGCGGGAGAAGGTGGCCGCCCGCTGCTCGCTGAAACGCTTACCGAGCGGGGGGCACAGGTGACTCGCGTAGCGGTGTATCGACGCACGTTTCACCCCCTTGAACCCGCTCTGCAAACGCGCCTTTTTTCAGGTAATTACCGGGCGTTGATCGTCACCAGCAGCGAACTGCTGGAACATCTGGCAAAATGGTGCAATCAGGCGGCCTTGAACCAACCGCTAATCGTTTCCAGTCGCCGTTTGGCTACACTGGCTGGCATACTGGGTTTTTGTGACCTCAAGGTGGCGTCCGGAGCTACGCCAGCTGCGTTGATAGCGGCGTTGGAGACCTGCGACCCACAGGGTGCCGATGTCGATCAAGGAACTTACTAAAGGCTAGCGACACATGAGCAAACAAGTAAACGATCAGGACGATGTACAACCGACGTCCTCCGATGCCTCCCAAGGCGTCCCTAAAACGACCGACAAAGCAGCTTCCACGACCGACGCGACTGAGCCCAGCAAGCCGAACACACCGCCGAGCTCAACAACACCTGCTCAGAGTGGCGCTAAAAATAGTCGGTCGCGGCGGCGTGGAAAGGGCTCGCCCACTGCGAGTTCAACCGCTGCTAGCAGCACGGCTAAACCGACGGATACCACACCCAGCAGCGCAGCCTCACCTTCCCAGAGTGCCGCTCAGCCCAGCCCATCCTCTTCTAGTGGGTCGGCCTCTAGTTCGCCATCGTCAAGCGCCGCTTCGCCCAAGCCAACCAGCAACAAATCCTCGGCGGGCACTACGCCGCCCACCGACCACAAAGGCAGCGGTAACGGCCAAAGCGGTGGGGGCAAAAGCGGAGGCAGTAAAAGCGGCGGCCTCGCGATTGCCCTGGTGATTATCCTGGCGATTGCCTTGGTATTTGTCGCTTGGCAGGGTTGGCAGCGCCTGGAGAGCCAGCAGCAGCGCCTCGACGAAGTCGCACAGCAGGCTGAGGGGAGCGCCTCACAACAAGCAGTTAGCGACCTCGAGTCACGCCTTGATAGCAGCGAAGCCGAGCGCGATGAAGCGCTGCAAAGCACACTGGGTGACCTGCGTGATGAATTTGACAGCTACCGCAGCGACGTCGACGAGACCCTGGGCCAAGTGCTGGATCAGCTCTCTCAAGAGCAGGACACCGACGAGCGTGAGTGGCTACATGCCGAAGCAGCCTACTTGCTGCGTCTAGCCAATCAGCGTTTACAGCTGGAAGGCGACGTTGACGGCGCTGCTGCGCTGTTGCGTACCGCTGATGCGCGCCTAGTAGATGCTGACAACCCGGCGTTGACGCCCGTACGCGAAGCAATTGCCAATGAGCTAGCCGCGCTGGATGCCGTGCCCCAGGTTGACCGTACCGGCCTCTACTTAGCGCTCAATGCCCAGCAGGAACGCATCACCTCTCTGCGACTCTCTCAAGAAATTGAGGAGCAAGCGGTAACCTCCAGCATCGAGCAGCCGCCGACCGGCACTTTCCAGCGCCAGCTGGCGCGCTTCGGTGAAGAGCTCAAGGACCTGGTAGTGGTTCGCCATCACGATGAAGCGCTGGAAGCACTGATTACCCCAGAGCAAGAGTCTTACCTACGCCAAAGCCTACGCTTAGTGCTGGAGCAGACCCAGTTGGCTCTGCTCAACGAAGAGAAAGAGCTTTATGACGCAAGTATCGACAAAGCGCTACAGCTGCTGAACGACTACTACGACACCACTCGCGAAGAGACCCAAAGCGTTATTGCGCGCCTTCAAGAGCTCAAGGAAGCCGAGGTAAAACCCGAGCTGCCCGATATCAGCGCTTCACAGCAGGAACTCGCACGCTTTATCGACAACCGCTATGAGACGCGTGGCCAAAGCGGAGGTGATTCATGAGAAAGCTTGTTCTCCTCATTGTCGCAGGCCTCGCCGTTGGGGCCCTGTTTGGGCACCTGATGATGTCGGTGCCCGGCTACTGGCTGATCCGCGTGGGCGACTCTTCCATCCAGACATCGTTTTGGTTTGGTCTGGTGCTGCTGTTTGCCGCCTTTATCGTCCTACACTTTATACTGCGTTTGCTCAGCGGCATTATTCGCCCTATGGGGCGTTTTCGTAGCTGGAACAGCCGCGCACGTAACCGTCGCGCCATGCAGCGCACCGTGCGTGGCCTGGTAGCACTGACCGAAGGGCGCTGGAAAAAAGCCGAAAAAACCCTGGTTAATGCCGCGGATGACTCCAGCACACCGCTGGTCAACTACCTATCCGCAGCGCTGGCGGCCCATTACCAGGGCCACCACGTGAAATCCCAGGAGCACCTGAATCAGGCGCAGCTAACCACCGACGGAGCCGATACGGCCGTTGGTTTGATGCAGGCGCAAATGATGATTGAGCGTCAGCAGCCGGAAGAAGCGCTGGCGATTCTTAATCGCCTGGATAAGAAGCTCTCCAACCACCCCCAGGTGCTCAAGCTACTCAAGCAGGTGCATTTAAGCGTCAACGATTGGGAAGGCTTACGGCGTTTGATTCCACGCTTGGCGGCGCAGAAGCTCATTACCCAGCAAGAGCGTGAGCAGTTGGAGTTTAAAGCCTACCGCGAGCTGATCGTGTTTGAAGCGCAAAACCCCACCAACATTGAGCGGGTGCGTGGCCTTTGGGCTGATATGCCCGACTACCTGCGCGGCAACACCGAGCTGATCGTGCTATACAGCGAAGCGCTGATTCAAGCCAACGAAGAGCCAATTGCCGAGCGCTTGCTCAACCACTCGCTGGATCACCACTGGGACGCACGTTTGGTAAAACGCTACGGCCTGCTGAATGTGGACGCCGGTCGCCAACTCGTTAAAGCCGAGAAGTGGCTACAGGAGCGCCCCAACGACCCCGAGCTGCTGCTCGCCTGCGGTCGCCTCTCACTGCGCACTGGCCAGTGGCAAAAGGCGTTGGAGTACTTTGAAGCCAGCCAGCGGCAGCGCCCCAATGGCGAAGTTTGCGCTGAACTTGCACGTCTCTATGCAAGCCTTGGCGAGCATAATAAAAGCCAGCTCTACTATCGCCACAGCGTCGAAATGCTGGCCAAATCGCTGCCATCGCTGCCGCAACCCAGCGATGCTAACGACAGCAAAAAGCCCGGTAGTAAGCAAAAAGACAGCAAAACCATTAAGAAAAGCGCCTAGGGTTGCTGCTGGTATAACGTGAAAGGGCGCCACTTCAGCAGTGGCGCCCTTTTTAGTGGCTCAAGGTTTGGCAGGTGGTATTTGCGGTGGCGCAGAGGTAGCTTCAACCGGCGTTTCAGCCTTCTCGGGCTGATCCAGCATTGCCGTGCAGTGACCACAGCGGATGGCTTTGATCGGCACCACCATTAAGCAGTAAGGGCATGGCTGCTCCGAAGGGCTCGCGGGCGCTACCGCCTCTTCGCGCTTTAATCGGTTAATGGTGCGTACCAATAAGAAGACCACGAAGGCGACAATCGTAAAGCTGACCACCGCATTGATAAAAAGCCCGAGGTTTAGCGTTACCGCCCCTGCGGCTTGGGCATCCGCCAGTGTCGCATAAGGACCGCCCACCGCCCCTTGGCGTAACACCACAAACAGATTGGAAAAATCCACACCGCCCACCAACAAGCCAATCAGCGGGTTCATCACATCCGCCACCAGGCTCTGCACAATCAGCGTAAACGCCCCACCGATAATGATCCCCACCGCCATATCGACGACATTGCCTTTTACCGCAAACTCTCGAAATTCCTGGAAGAATTTTGCCATTTTCAAACGTCCTAACGTTTCGTTTTAGCCAATACCCTAGGTTATAGCTTCTTGCTAAAAGCATGGGCTAAGGTGTGTTAGGCGGCAAGTAAATTTATTCAGGTTGAAAACCATATTGGGAGAGGTGCGGGCAGATATCGACGTTGCTTTTTATTGACTCACTGTAATCACAGGACACTTGGCTGAATGGCCCACTTTGTGCGATACGCTGCCAATCACCACCCCCGCCAAGTCGCTTAACCCTCGGCTTCCCATCACAATGGTATCGACATTATTGGCATTAGCGGCCTCTATAATGGCGCGGGCTGGGTCACCTTGCGTCATCAACTCTTCAATGTGCTTAGCGCCCTCTGCCTGCGCGGAACTCACCGCCTGGACCAGTAGCTGTTCACCCACCTTCTCGCGTTCAGCAAGTGTAGTGCCAGCATCAATAGCACCAATGCCCCATACCAGTGTGGTCGCATAGGCAAGCGTTTCAGGTACATGTAATAAGTAGAGCGTCGAGCCTTCTCTATCTAGCAGCTTACAAGCCACCTTCAAAGCTTGTTTAGCGCTCTCAGAGCCATCGACAGGAACTAAAATACGCGCATACATGACTGGTTTATCCCCCTTTTATTCTACCGCTCATTACTAAAGTCGTAGTCGATATTTCGCTTTTAAACGTTTAAATGCTGGTAGCGTTGTAGCCCTTGGTTAAGCTGGTTTAAACGTTGTCTGTATTCGTGAAGAGCATCGCCAGCTTGGTAGCAACCGAATGGCAAAGCCAATATTGTTTAAGTAGCCGCTCATACCTTGGAGGTATCATGGAACTACGCCACCTGAGATACTTCTGCGTTGTCGCTGAAGAGCTTAACTTTACCTGTGCGGCTGAACGATTGCATATGTCTCAACCGCCTCTTTCCCGCCAAATCAAACAATTAGAACAAGAGGTGGGAGCTGAATTGTTTGAACGCAGCTCTAGAGGCTTGCGTCTAACGCCTTCAGGTGTGTTTTTTCAGCAGCACGCTCTGCAGATATTAGAGAAAGTAGAAGTCACCATCGACGCCACTCGACACATGGCGCGTAGCAAGCGTGCGCTGTTCGGCATTGGCTTTGTACCGTCCGTTTTTTACGGGCAGCTCCCAATGCTCGTGCGTGATTTGCGCCGCATGGATAATGTTGAGCTCTCCCTGGCAGAGCTTACGACGGTACAACAAATTCAGGCGCTCAAAGCGGGTCGCATAGACATGGGTTTCGGGCGTTTACGTATTGATGATCCCGACGTAGAGCAGGAGATTCTCTTCGATGAACCATTGATTGCCGCCCTTTCGAGCGGTCACCCACTAGAGGGCACTACCCCTTCCTGCGAGGAGCTTGCCCGCTATCCACTCATTCTCTTTCCCGCTAAGCCACGCCCTAGCCTAGCAGATATGGTGCTGGGGATTTTCCGCCGCCAAGGCTTGAAGGTAGAGGTGGTACAAGAAGCAAACGAGGTTCAGACGGCGCTCAGCCTTGTCGCCTCAGGTATTGGCATTACGCTGGTTCCTGAACAGGTTAAGCGCGTTCAACGGGATGGCATTTGCTATGTACCATTGGCCGATAAGTCAATTACATCACCTGTTATCTGCAGCCGTCGGCGGGGCGAAAAACCCTCCCCGCTAATGCAGGAAGCCAATGCTATTTTAGAAGTACTCGTTGAAAATCGCCGCTCTGGGCGCTACCCATAGTTGTAGCAAGCCAGTGGTTCAAGGTCGCAGAACAATCACAGGGCAAGAAGCTTCATGCAGCACCTCATGGCTGACACTGCCTGCCACCACCTGCGAAAGGCCACTGCGGCCATGGGTTGTCATTGCGAGCATTATATTATGGCTATCAGCCAGGTAACTGACGATAGAGTCCGCAGGGTCGCCATGAAGCACCTCCCAGTCAACTTCTAGTGCTTGCTCACTCTCGACACGGCGCGCCAGCGCGTTTAGATAGGCTGACTCCATCACATCAGTATGGCCTAACGCTGTTGATTTTCTGGAGGAGGAGGTCTCCATCACTTGCAGCAGTTGCAAACGAGCCCCCAAACGCTTCGATAAAGCTGCTACATGGGGCAAAATTTGCTCGGATAGCTTAGACCCATCGACACAAACGGCTAACACATCGACCTGCTGGTGAGCACGACTGTCATAACGTGGGCCACACAAATAAACCGGGCGGTGGGCTCGGCGAACCACTCCCGCCGTTACGCTACCTATTAGCATTTCTGACACGGGCCGCCGACCGTGCGCCATCATGCATAGACTGCTACTTTCTTGGCTGGCAAGATCACCGAGATACTCCTTGGCACTGTCATGGGCAACCACATCGAGTGCTACCGCCTCCAGATGATGAGCCGCAATTCGCGCCTGTAACGTAGAGCGCCGCGCTGCTATATCGCCCTGCATCGGTACCACTGAGATAACGTTTACATCCGCTCCCAATTGCGCCGCAAATATCTGGCCAAATGCCAAAGCACGTAAGGAGTCTTCACTATCATCCATCGCCACAAAGATTTTTTGCATGATTACACTCCGGCTACCACTACAGTAGCTACTGTTGTTTTTGAGTTTTCTGGCCAAGCGAGCGAAAGCGTCTATGCAGTAGGTTGTAGGCAAATGCCCCAACGATTACCCCCCAAAAGGCAGAACCCAGTCCTAAAAAACTGATTCCCGACGCTGTGGCAATGAACGTAATGACGGAGGCTTCCAGGTGGTTCTTTTCGGCAGCAAACGCACTGATGTTGCTGGAAATAGCACCAATCAACGCTAGGCCTGCAAGTACCGCCACAAACTCCCCCGGCAACGAGGTGAATAGAGACACAATAGTGCCCGCAAAGATGCCACCAATCAGGTAGAAAGCCCCGTTCGCTACCCCCGCTACATAGCGCTTGCCAGGATCTTCGTGAGCTTCCTTACTGGTACAGATTGCCGCGGTAATCGCTGCGATCACCGTGGTAATACCCCCAAAAAAGGCAGTAAAAAAAGAAGTTAAACTCGCCACGGTTACAATTGGCTTGGCCGCCGTGTGATATCCGGAACTTCGCATGATCGCCATGCCCGGCAGAAACTGACCGGTGAGACTGACGAGTACCAGCGGGATGGCTAGACTCAAGGTAGCGTTCCAGGTCCACTCTGGGCGGATAAACTGTGGTTCGGCAAGCTGGACTGAAACGCCTTCTAAGCTTGCGCCTTCTAAAAAGACAGCCAACATGACGCCAACCACTAATAGCAGCACCAGACTGTAGCGGGGAGTTAACCGCTTAAAGACGAGATAGGCGATAATCATACCAATCGCCAGTGCTGGCACGCTCTCCAATGAGACGAAGACGCCCACACCAAACTGGAAGAGAATGCCCGCCATCATCGCGCTAGCAATGCCTGGTGGAATCATCTGAATAATTCGGTCAAAGGAGCCCGTAACACCGATCACAAAAATGATCACCGCTGCAGTCAAATAGGCCCCCACCGCTTCATTGAGTGACAGCCCAGGAAACAGGGTCACTAATAGTGCCGTGCCAGGCGCTGACCAAGCGGTCACTACCGGCACCTTCAGCCATAGACTTAACAAAATACCCGAAACTGCTGCACCGATAGAAATGGCCCAGACCCACGATGTCATCATCGCATTCGATATTTCGGCGCTCTGAGCCGCCTGGAAAAAGATGGCGAGAGGACCGGAATAAGAGACCAGCACTGCCACAAATCCAGCTGTGATCGCCGGAATCGACATCAATAGGTCTTTTTGAGATAGCTTTTGCAATTGCTTGTGAAATTGCATTCAACACACTTCCCCGTGTCAGTATTTAACGAGTAGCCAACGACTCCGGCAAGCATCTGCTTGCCGGAGTCGTTTCAAGCAACGCCGAGGTGGGTTTCAAGAATTGAAGGGTTATCTTTTAGCCCTTGAGAATCACCGCTATAAACCACTTCCCCCTTGACCAGTAGCAGGTGTTTTTCTGCTATCTTCAGAAGGTTATCGATATTTTTATCGACGATAATGGTAGAAATTCCGGTCGCTTTGATCTCACCGATGATCTTCCAAATCTCATCGCGAATCAGCGGTGCAAGACCTTCGGTCGCTTCATCCAGGATCATCAGATCAGGGTTGGTCGTCAGCGCACGGCCAATAGAAAGCATCTGCTGTTCGCCGCCCGAGAGAAAGGATCCATCATGATTGATACGTTGGCCCAACCGCGGGAACGTATCCAAAACGCGCTCTAGCGTCCAGGGAGACTCCCCCCGCTCATTGGGACGTGCGGCCATAATCAGGTGCTCACGCACACTGACACCTGGAAAAATCCCGCGTCCCTCCGGCACGTAGCCAATCCCTTGGCGAATCAGTTGCCAGGGGCGCCGCTTGGTAGCCGAGACCCCCTTAATAAACACCTCGCCGCGCCGCGGTGGGACAAACCCCAGTATCGACTTCAGCGTCGTGGTCTTGCCCATACCATTGCGGCCCAGCAGGCTCAGCGTCTCACCAGGCATCAGGGTCAAATCCACCCCATGCAAAATATGGCTCTCACCGTAGTAAGTGTGTAGCCCCCGGGCATCAATCAATGGCGTATTGGTTTGCTCTGCGCTCATGCGTTTGCCCCCTCTTCATGACGCCCCAGGTAGACATCGCGTACCTTTTCGCTGGAGCGTATCTGCTCGGTCGGGCCGCTCTCCAACACACAGCCATCGACCATGACGGTAATGCGATCAGCCAAGCGGAAGACCGAGTCCATATCGTGCTCAATCAACACCAGCGTGTAGTGATCCGTTAGGCTGGCGAGCAGTTCGGTGACTTGAGCGGTCTCTTCACGCCCCATTCCCGCCATCGGCTCATCAAGTAGCATCAGCGACGGCGCTGTCGCCAATACCATCGCGATCTGCAGTTGGCGCTGTTCGCCATAGCTCATATCTGATGCAGTCGTATAAGCGCGGTGGTTCAATTGGCAGGTATCCAGTACCTCCTGAGCGCGCTCACTCACTTGCCGCGCGGTTTGGCGCGAACGCCAGCTGCCAAACACACCGCCCATGTGAATACGAGCCGCCAGTTCGCAGTTCTGAAGGCAATTCAGGCGTGGAAATATGTTGGTCTTTTGGTGGCTACGTCCAATCCCCATCCGCGCAATTTGGCGTGCGCTTTTTCCTTGAATGGGACGATCGTTATAGAGCACCTTTCCTTCAGAAGGCGGGATCTCCCCGGAAAGCAGATTGATTAGCGTACTTTTACCCGCGCCATTAGGGCCCAAAATAGCGTGGATTTCATTAGATTTAACGTCAAAATCAACGTCGTTGACTGCCACTAAACCACCAAATCGGCGAGTCAACCCATGCGTGGCTAAGATGACTTCATCGCGCATAGCTTAACCCTCCTTATTGTGGGTAATGGGTTGCACGGAGGGAGACGCTTTGGGATTTTCGACGGTTTCAGTCGTCGGTTGACGCTTGCGGTTCCAGGGTGGTGCGATAATCAAGCCCGCAATCCCGCGAGGAAGCACCAGGACGGCAACGATAATGGTCAGCCCCATGAGTATCGGCCAGTGAGTAGTGGCATGCTCGTAGATATAAAGCAGAATCTCATAGGCGAAGGCGCCTAAAATGGGGCCAAAGATGGTGCCCATGCCGCCTAAAATAAGCATCATTAGCACTTCGCCAGAGGTATGCCAGCCAAGCTGAGCCGGATTAGCGAAGCCGTACTGCATCGCCGCTAACATGCCAGCAATCGCTGCCATAACCCCAGCGATAACAAAGGCAACCAGCTTATAGCCGCTGGTGGCATAGCCTAAGGCCTGCATTCGGTGCTCGTTGTCATGAATACCGTCGAGCACTTGACCAAAGTAGGAGCGAGTGAGCCAGCGTAGAAAGCAGTAGCCGAGAAGCAGCATCCCTAAACAGAAGTAAAAGAAGCTGTAAGGGTTATCAAGATCTACCAGCGTACGCTCCCCTAACGCCAAGCTCGGTCGAAACATAATAAAAACACCATCGGTTCCCCCCGCGAACTGAGACGTACTGATGAAGTAGTAAAGCATCTGGCCAAATGCCAGGGTGGTCATGATGAAGAAGATACCTTTAGTGCGGATCACTAAAATGCCTATCACTAATCCCACACAAGCAGAGACGCCCATGACAAGAGGCAGCATCCACCACATTGACGCCGGACTAAAGTCAGGGCTGGCTAACGCCAGGGTGTAAGCGCCTAAACCGAAGAAGAGCGCATGACCCAGGCTGACTAAGCCCACGATGCCAACTAACAGATCCAGGCTCATGGCAAACAGTGCCAGGATTAACATCAGTGTTAGTTTCTCTAACATGAAGTTGGCCTGATTACCGAATACGGCTTCTCCCCATAGAGGAAAAGCAGCCACCAACGCCGTTAATACCAGCATGATGAACGCAACGCGTTTAGGATATCTATGCAACATTTCTTACTCTCCTCACGCGAAAAGGCCGCGCGGTTTCACCAGCAATACCGCTGCCATAATCAGGTAGATCACCATGCTGGCAAGGCTAGGGATGAGCACTGCCCCAAAGGTGGTGGCCATGCCAATAATAATGGCCCCCCAAAAGGCCCCCTTAATGGAACCAATACCGCCGATGACGACAACCACAAAGCAAGTGATGAGAATGCTATCGCCCATGCCTGGCGCGATGGAGGTGAGCGGTGCGGCGATCATCCCCGCGAAGGCAGTGAGCGCAACACCTACGCTGAAGATGAGCGTAAAGAGGGTACGCACATTGATTCCCAACCCTTCAACCATGTCACGATTAACCGCGCCGGCCCGAATGATGATGCCCAGCCGCGTATGGCGCATCACCCAATAGATCACCCCAGCCAATGCTAGGCAGACGCCCATCACAAAGAGGCGGTAGACCGAGTACTGCAGGTTGTCGGTCAGTTGAATACTGGTATCAAACGGCGCGGGCACCGCAACACGATGCACATCCCCTCCCCAAATAATCCGCTGCGCCTCGTTGAGCACTAAAATCAGTCCGAAGGTTAGCAATACCTGATATAGGTGATCGCGCTTGTAGAGCGTATCCAGAAACAGCCGCTCAATGATGAGCCCCAGTGCAATAGCGATAGGAATAGCCGCCAGAATCGCCAGCCAAAAATTGCCCAAGCGCAGGGTCAGGTCGTAAGCTAAGTAGGCGCCAATCATATACATAGCGCCGTGGGCCAGGTTGATGATTCCCATAATGCCGAAAATCAACGTCAAACCGCTGGCAATCAAAAAAAGCAGCAGACCGTACTGCAGACCGTTAAGTAGCTGTACGCTGAAAAATGCGAGATCCATAAGATCCCTCCGAGAATCAGAGTGAGGGGCAGGTCATGCCCACCCCAGAGTGCATACAGATGTTGTTACATCTGGCAGGCTTCATCGGGTACTTCTAGATTCTCATGAGCGATACGAACGACTTCGTGCTTGCCGTCGCGGATCTCGCGCAGATAAACATTTTGAATGGGGTGGTGGGAATCGGAGAAACTCAAGGGTCCACGCGGACTCGCCAACTGAACATTGGCCAATACATCAATCAAGCGCTCCTGATTTGAGGTATCGCCACCCAGTACTGAGAGAGCCTGAACCAACATCATGCCCGTGTCGTAACCCTGTACCGCGTAAGTATCGGGCAGTTCACCGTAGGCATTTTCGTAGGCCGAAACGAAAGATTGGTTAGCATCATTTTCGAGGGTCTCTGCATAGTGCAGCGTGGTCATCACGCCTTCTCCAGCATCGCCCAGTGCCGCTAAATTACCCTCGGTAAGGAAGCCTGACCCTAGCAGCGGAATACTCTCTTTAAGACCTGCCGAGGCATAATCCCGAACAAAGCTGACACCACCACCGCCCGCAAAGAAGGTATAGACAGCGTCAGGCTCAAGGCTGGCAATTTGCGTCAAATAACTCTGAAACTCAGTACTGGGAAACGGAACTAAAATCTGCTCGACAATCTCACCGCCCTCAGCGGTAAACGCCTCCTCGAAACCTGCCAGATCCTCTTTACCACCGGCATAGTCCCAGGTAATCGTCACAATTTTGCGATGCCCTTGATCGTAGGCCACTTTGCCCATGGGATAGCTGTCTTGCCACATACTGAAAGAGGTACGGAAGACGTTCGGCATGCACAGCTCATTAGTAGCGGCACCTAGCCCCGCGTTGGGAATAATTGTAATCGCGCCCGTCTGCTTAGCCACTCGCAGCATGCCCATGGCAACGCCGGAATGTACGGGCCCAATAACGAAGTCAACTTCGTCTCCGTTAACTAGACGGCTCATATTCTGAGGTGCTTTGGAAGGGTCAGCCTCTGAATCAAGCTCAACGTACTCCACATCACGACCGCCTAACTGACCGCCCTCTTGTTCAATGGCAAGTTTCAGGCCGTTAGTAATGGCCTCCCCAAGCGCCGTATAGGTACCCGAATAAGGGAGCATTAAACCGAGTTTTACCGGATCTTCATTGGCAATGACACTGCCTGCTGATAGCAAGGCCGTGGCGCTTAGCAGAGTGGCGAGAGAAGTCTTTTTAAATGTTTTCATTATATTTTCACCAGAGTTGAGTTGTTGTTGGCTCGTTAATACTGCAGTAAGTGACATCCCTGTCTTATCTCTATCGATTACACGTGATACACGTCGATAACCTGATGGATATAGTCGTTGTTCA
>TARA_R100001369_G_scaffold954_1_pt1 | contig 76314 bp, 71 predicted proteins | sample TARA_R100001369 | Tara Oceans TARA_R100001369 (sample SAMEA2621528) | marine metagenome | biome: marine biome (ENVO:00000447); feature: surface water layer (ENVO:00002042); material: "saline water (ENVO:00002010), including plankton (ENVO:xxxxxxxx)" | depth 5 m
ATCTAAGCCTTTTGTAAGTAAATTGTCACAAAGTAATATACTCATTCCACTTTCTCATGAGCGATATTCTAGGTTTGATGCAGCTATGAACAGGATTGGTAACAATACTCATACGAGTACAAAGCCATATCTTTTTAGTGAGGTATCTAAATATTATGATTTCGATTCAGAATTTGAAACTGGTAAAACAAGAAACACTTGGGTTGGTAGAAAGATATGGAATGAGCATCTGGTAACTTTTCAAGGCGATAATTATTGGTTTACTGGTGATGTGGTTTTAGATCTTCAGGCAGGAAAGGATCTACAGAGTGATGTAGCATTTACCTATAATAATACTCGAGGTGCCATATTTCAAGGAGGCTTAGGTGAGAACTTTAATTTTTACACCGTAGTTTTTGAAAGTCAAGGCCGATTTGCAGATTATTTTAACCGATACGCAGAGAGCATTGGTCCATTTGGTGGAAATCCAGCGATAATTCCTGGGAGAGGAATTGCTAAGGAATTTTTGGAGGATGGTTACGATTTTCCAGTGGCTGAAGGTTATGTGTCTTATAAATTTTCAGATTTCTTCAATGTACAATTTGGTCATGGTAAGAATTTTATAGGGGATGGATATCGATCGTTATTGATGAGTGATATTGCAAGTCCTTATCCATACTTAAAGTTCAATACGAGCTTCTGGAAACTTAAGTACACCAACACGTTTATGTCACTGCGCGATGTAAGAGGAGAGGTTGTGGAAGAAGGCTCTTATAGAACCAAGTTTATGGCCAATCACTACTTAAGCTTGAATCTTACTAAACGCTTTAATTTAGGGCTTTTTGAATCTGTGATCTGGCAAAATGATAATGGCCGTGGATTTGACGTAAATTATTTGAATCCTGTTATTTTTTATAGATCTATAGAATTTTCTACCGGTGCTCGTGGGGGAAATGCCATTATTGGAATAACCGGGAAATATAAATGGAGTGATCAGATCAATTTATATGGGCAGTGGATCATAGACGAATTTTCCACGGAAAAGATCTTTGGTGGAAATCAGAGTTGGAAAAATAAATTGGGTTATCAGCTAGGTGTCAAATATTTCGATGCCTTTAATGTTCCTGATCTTTATTTGCAAGCTGAATATAATCAAGTAAGGCCATACACCTATTCTCATAATTCCATAGTCTTGAATTACGGACATAATAACCAATCTTTAGCACATTTATGGGGTGCTAATTTTAGAGAGATCATCGGGATTGCGCGATATAGAAAAGACAGGTTATACGGAAACGCTAAAGTGATCTATGGTAAACGCGGATTTGATTTTAACGATGCAGTAGATGATAAATATTATGGTGGAACTATATATAGAAGCGAACGGGATCGTGCTTTTGAAGATGGAGTAAAAATAGGGCAGGGAAATACCACTACTACTTTTTTTACTGAAGTTGAAGCTGGATATATTTTGAATCCTGCAACCAATCTAAAGGTTTTTGCTAGTCTTATCTATAGAAATTTTAATCCTCAGATTAATACAGATCTTATCTTTAAAGAAAACACTGTTTGGTTAAATGTGGGATTGCGAACCGATATTTTTAACTGGTATTACGAATATTAAAAAAAAACATTTGAGTTGCGGTAATCGGGCTATTTATGTTATAGAAGTGTATTTCTTATCTGGTTTCTATTAATTTTTAATTGGAGCAAAAGTCCGTTTGTTATTTAATTGATTTTCAGTTTATTTATTAATAGCTAAATTGCTTTCAATTCTTGAAAATTAACTTTTTTACATTCTTGTTAAAACGCAATTAAGAAGTATCTTTGCGCCAAATATAAAATTGCTTTTTTGAGTAATACAAGCGTACATACCCCTTCTATATCAGTACTTTCAGATTTTAAGGAGATCACTAAAATGCGATTGGCCATAAGTGTGGTCTTTTCTTCTGTTGCTGGATATTTTCTAGGTGCAGAAATAGTTGATTTTGTTACGGTACTATTACTTGCAATTGGTGGTTATTGTATGGTTGGGGCTTCTAATGCCTACAATCAGATAATAGAACGAGATCTGGACGCCTTGATGGATCGCACTAAGGATAGACCTATTCCTGCGGGAAGAATGTCTGTGAACACAGCTTTCATCATAGCAAGCACTTTAACCATTCTAGGTTTAGTGGTGCTTTACTTCATAAACCCTAAAACAGCAATGTTTGGGGCGATTAGTATCTTTTTATATGTAAGCGTTTACACACCTTTAAAAACGAAAACACCTTTAGCAGTATTTGTTGGAGCTTTTCCTGGAGCAATACCATTTATGTTAGGATGGGTTGCCGCAACCAACGAATTTAGTATAGAACCTGGCACCTTATTTATGATCCAGTTCTTTTGGCAATTTCCCCATTTTTGGGCTATAGGTTGGTGGTTGTTCGATGATTATAAAAAGGGCGGTTTTTTCATGTTACCTACAGGGAAGCGTGATAAAGGAACTGCTATACAAGTAATATTATATACAATTTGGACTATAATGGTCTCTATAATTCCTGTTTTCGGGGTTACTGGAAAATTATTTTTAACTCCCTATGCTGGTGTGATTATCTTTGCATTGGGATTAGGGATGTTGTATTACGCCTTCAAATTATACAAGAATCGGGATGCTATTTCCGCCAAGAAATTAATGTTTGCGAGTGTTTCTTATATAACACTTTTACAAATAGTGTATGTATTGGATAAATTTTTAAGACAATGGATATAACAGAAAGAAGCATGGATCATAAAATTGGCCGTGCAAAAAAAATGATGTTATGGTTTGGTATTGCAAGTATGGTAATGATGTTTGCGGGAATCACCAGCGCTTATGTGGTTAGTAAGAATAGGCCAGATTGGATTTCAGATTTTCAATTACCTCCAACCTTATATTGGAGTACCTTAGTAATAGTAGTAAGCAGTATTACTTTTATTCTTGCAAAAAGGAGTATTTATAATGGTAATAGATCTGCTGGAACCTTATTATTATTAGCAACCTTAGGATTAGGAATTACTTTTGTGGCTTTGCAGTTCGAAAGTTTTTCGGCTATTATAAATGCTGGATATTATTTTACAGGAAGTGAAAGTACAATTACTACATCTTTTATATACGTAGTGGTTTTATTGCATCTTGCCCACCTAACGGCAGGCTTAATAGTGCTTTTAGTGGTAATTTATAACCATTTTAAACAACGTTACCAAAAGGGGCAAATGCTTGGAATTGAGCTAGGTGCCACGTTCTGGCATTTCCTGGATATTCTTTGGGTTTACCTGTTTGTGTTTTTATATTTCTTTAGATAATAAATTTGCGTATTTTTGCCCATCATACAAAATCAAATTCTTCATATGGAAGCTACTGTTATTAGAACAGGCACCGAAGGTAAAACCTGGGGCGGTGGAAATGAGCCATTAAAGGCTAGTTACGGTAAAATGATGATGTGGTTCTTCATCGTATCCGATGCACTTACATTTTCAGGATTCTTGGCGGCTTACGGTTTTTCAAGGTTTAAATTTATCGATTCTTGGCCTATCGCAGATGAGGTTTTTAATCACTTCCCGTTTTTACATGGAGTAGATGCTCCAATGTACTATGTGGCATTGATGACCTTTATCCTTATTTTCTCTTCTGTAACTATGGTATTAGCAGTAGATGCTGGTCACCACATGAAGAAAGGGAAAGTTACTTTGTATATGTTTCTTACCATTATTGGTGGGGCAATCTTCGTTGGTTCTCAAGCTTGGGAATGGAAGAATTTTATTCAAGGTGAATATGGTGCAGTTACTACCAATGGAGGTAATATTCTTCAATTTGTTAATGCCGAAGGTGAGCGTGTAGCATTAGAAGATTTTATAATAGACTTACCTGAAACCAGACTTTCAAATAAGCGTAACGGTGCACTATGGTTTGCTGAAAACGAAAGCCTTCCAGAATATTCTATTGAGGAGGTAAAAGCTGGTTTTGAAGCAAATAAAGATGTATTTGTTCGTACAAAAATGTTTAATGAAGAGGGTGATAAAACAATTCTTTCCAGAGAAGAATCTCTTAAGAAATTGAATGCAGAAGCAGTTGGAGTAGTTCAAGGAGCCAATCTAGTGGAGAATGAATACGGCCCGCCGTTATTCGCAGATTTTTTCTTCTTTATTACAGGTTTCCACGGTTTCCACGTATTATCTGGAGTAATTATCAACATTATTATCTTCTTTAATGTTATCTTAGGTACCTACGAGCGTAGAGGAAGTTATGAAATGGTGGAAAAGGTTGGTTTATACTGGCACTTTGTAGATTTAGTTTGGGTATTTGTATTCACATTCTTTTACCTGGTTTAATTCTGAAATAAATAAAAATGGCACATAGTACTACACATACACACGAGTCTAACAATAAAAGAATTTGGTTTGTTTTTGCCCTACTTTCTGTAGTAACAATAGTAGAGGTAATATTAGGAATTATTAGACCAGATTTCCTTGTAGATACCAACTTTTTAGCAATGAAGTTGCTTAACTGGATCTTCATTATTCTAACTTTATATAAAGCCTATTACATTGCTTGGGCGTTCATGCACCTTGAAGGGGAAAGTAAAGGCCTACGTAGAGCAGTGGTTTGGACAGCGATCTTCCTTATTAGTTACCTTATGTTTATTCTTTTAACAGAAGGAGATTACATCTTCGATGTTTACAAGGCTAATCATGTGGCTTGGGATTTTTAATTCCATTATATAAAATTAAAAGCATAGGAAAAGACGGTTATTTAAAACCGTCTTTTTATTTTTGTAACCCGTAACAACACGGCATTATGAAAAAATTTTTAGTATTAGGCGTTCTTTTTATTTTGCCCATTGTAGCATATTTATTCTTTTCTTCCGGAGTTAATCATTTTGCTAAGCTTCCGGTGCTAACCGAGCAGGTAAAAGATATAAATAACCTGGATAACAATAGAGATAGCATTGTTAGTTTCCATAATAAAATAAGTATTGTTGCTTTCTTTGGTAATGATCTTGATGCTTTAAAAGGAAACACCTTTAATCTAGATAAAAAGATTTTGGAGAAGTTCTATGGGTTCAAAGATTTTCAATTTATCATTATCCTACCAAAAAGCGCGAAAAAACAAGCAGATCTGTTTGTAGAAGAATTCAATAACATAACAAACTCTAATTATTGGAGTTTTGTATACGGTGAACCTTCAGAGATTAGAGATGTTTTTAAAAGTTTCGATACTAACTTAGAGCTAGATGAAAATCTTCAAACACCTTATGTATTTATCATAGATAAAGATTCTAATTTAAGAGGGAGAGATGATTCCGATGAAGGTGAATTATATGGGTACGATTCAAGATCGGTATCGGAGTTAGGGAACAAAATGAATGACGATATTAAAGTGATCTTGGCAGAATATAGATTAGCATTAAAAAAGTACAAAGCAACAATAGATTAAGATCATGAAAAACAAATCTTATATTGGGATCTCCTTGATCATTCTTGTTTTTGGGATCATATTTATACCAAAGATAGTAGATAGAATTTCTAAAGGGGAAGTTGTAAAGAATGACAGATTGAATGTTGTGAACAATTTTAAACGAACCGATGATCTAATGTATATAGAATTATACGGTAAAAATAAAAAAGTTCCCGATTTTAACTTTGTGAATCAGAATGGTGATTCTATATCAAACAAAGATTATTTAGGTAAAGTATATATAGTAGAGTTCTTCTTTACAACCTGTCCATCTATTTGCCCTATTATGAATAAGAATTTAATGGAGGTAGAAAAGGAACTTGGAAGTAATTCAGATTTTGGGATTGTTTCTATTTCCATAGATCCAACCCATGATACTTCGGAAGTTTTAAAAGAATATGCTAGTAATTATGAAATAGATAATCCAAACTGGAATTTTCTAACTGGCGATAAACAGAAGATTTATGCCTTAGCAAATCAGGGTTTTGGGATTTTTGCAAATACAGATGAAAGTGTTCCTGGAGGTTTCGCGCATTCAGGAATGTTCGCATTGGTAGATAAAGAAGGTTATATTCGTTCCAGAGCAGATAACTTTGGAAATCCCATAATCTATTATAAGGGTTCTATAGAAAGAGGAAGTTCTGTTGTAAATGGAGAAGAAGAGCCACAGATCGATAATTTGATAGAAGACATTAAAAAATTATTATAAATATGGAGAAAGTATATGCAGATAAGATCGCAATTCCTGTAATTATTGCTCTTTCTATTATTGTTCCAATTGTAGTTGTAATATTAATGTACATGCCTGTAAGATTTAATCTATTTAATACAGACTCTGGGACATTACCATTTTTTCATGCGCTTCTTAATGGAAGCACTGCTATTCTCCTTACTATTGGCTATTTTTTCATGTCGGTTAAAGCCTATAAATGGCATAGAAACACAATGATCTTGGCCTTCTTACTTTCATGTGTATTTTTAGTAAGTTATGTTATTTCCAAAATAAGCAATGCTCCAGTGGCTTACGGCGGGGAGGGGGTATTAAGATATATTTACTTTTTCATCCTTATTACACATATCGTGTTATCTGCAATTATAATCCCATTAGTGCTTTTCACTATGTATCGTGGGTTGAGCGGGCAATATAAAAAGCATGCAAAAATTGCTCGTTGGACCTTCCCGATTTGGCTTTATATTTCAATTACAGGTGTTTTAGTGTATGTTTTTATGTGGCCTTATTATTAAAATTAAGTAATTTTATACGGGTTGACAAAATTGAATAATTAAATAGAGATGAAATTAAAACTGATCTTAGCGGTATTTTTTTTAATGCTTGTACCAAGTTTGGCGGATGCACAATGTGCTATGTGTAGAGCAGTATTAGAAAGTGAAGGGTCTGAGGCTACTGCTCAAGGAATAAATGATGGTATTGTTTATTTAATGATCTTCCCTTATGTGCTTATCGGCGGAATTGCATTCTTCATTTATAGATCCTTTAAAAATAAGGATACAGCTGAAAAATCTTAGTTTTCAGTTATAAATTAACAGATCTATTCCAGATAGACTGTAACAATCAGGAGTTATTTTAGTCTTATCAATATGCATGTCGTATTCTGAATGAATATTGATGATGTGCTTCTAATGATACAGATATGATTGAAATCAAGGATTTACACAAATCGTATAAGATGGGGAGTAATTCTCTTCATGTGCTAAAAGGCATCAATTTTAGTGTTGCTGAAGGCGAGTTGGTTTCGATCATGGGTTCTTCCGGTTCTGGGAAATCTACACTTCTGAATATATTAGGGATGTTAGATGAAGCAGATTCTGGCACCTATACGTTGGATGGTCTTCCAATTAAAAACTTAAATGAAAAGATAGCGGCCCAATACCGTAATAAATTTCTTGGGTTCATTTTTCAATCCTTCAATCTTATCAATTATAAAAACGCCTTAGATAATGTGGCTCTGCCATTATATTATCAGGGAATAAAGCATAAAGAACGTGTAGACATCGCCATGAGCTATTTGGAAAAAGTAGGTCTGGCAAATTGGGCTACGCACTTACCAAACGAACTTTCCGGGGGGCAGAAACAACGTGTTGCAATTGCTAGAGCCTTAGCTTCTAATCCAAAAGTGTTATTAGCAGATGAGCCTACTGGAGCCTTAGACACCAAAACTTCTTATGAAGTTATGGAACTAATCCAAGGGATTAATGATGAGGGAAGAACCATTTTGGTTGTAACTCATGAGCATGATATTTCTTTAATGACCAAAAGAATTGTGAATCTTAAGGATGGGGTTATCATAGACGATTCTAAAGTAGAGCAAGTAAGCGCAAAAAGTTATGTTTGATCTAGAAAGATGGCAAGAGATCTTTGAAACGATAAGCAAAAATAAATTGCGGACGTTTCTAACCGGGCTTTCAGTAGCATCGGGGATCTTTATTTTGGTGATATTATTAGGGATTGGAGAAGGCATGCGAAATGGAATTTCGAAAGAATTTGAACAGGATGCTTCGAATATGATATTTGTTTGGACCAATGTTACTTCAAAAGAATTTAAAGGTTTGAATCCAGGAAGAGCCATTACTTTAAAAAATGAAGACTATACAAATACCGTAAATAATTATGAGGACCAACTTGAATATAAATCATCGGTATTTAGAATTTGGGATGGGATCGTAAATTTCAAAAAAGAGTCAGGCTCCTATAGAGTAGAGGGAGTTTGGCCAGATTATCAATTTCTTGAGAATGCCGATATGACCCAAGGGCGGTTTTTAAACTATATGGATCATGACAATGTTGAAAAAGTCGTGGTCCTGGGAAATAAGGTTAAAAATGATCTTTTTAAAAATGGAGAAGAGCCTATTGGAAAATACGTGCAAATATCCGATATCAATTTTAAAGTAGTTGGGGTGTACTCAGATCCGGGAGGAGAACGGGATGAATCGCGGGTGTTTTTACCTATTTCTACTGCACAAAGAGTTTTTAATGGTGGCAACGATGTAAGAAGTCTTGCCTTTACACTTCATAAAAGGGATAATTTTGAACAAGCATTGGCCGAATCAGAACAATTTTCAGCAGAATTAGATACCTATCTAAAAGAAAAACATTCTGTTGCCCCGGATGATTCCAGAGCAATTACTATAAATAACACCTTGGAGAATACTAAAAGGTTCTATGATCTTATGAATATGATCAAGCTCTTTTTCTGGGGGGTAGGAATATGTACCATTATAGCAGGAATTGTAGGGGTAAGCAATATTATGCTCATCATAGTTAAAGAACGCACAAGAGAGATTGGTATTCGAAAAGCTCTAGGCGCGCAGCCATTAAGCATTATTGGGATGATCCTTCACGAATCGATATTTGTCACCACCATTGCCGGGTTTATAGGCCTTATTTTTAGTTTGGCCTTGCTGGAATTTGTTGGGCCATTAATCGAGACCAACTATATTACAAATCCTTCGGTGAATTTCAATGTTGCATTATCCACCGTTTTTATACTTGTTTTTGCTGGAGCCGTAGCAGGATTTTTCCCGGCATGGAGAGCGGCCAGAATTAAACCTATAATCGCTTTAAGAGACGAATAAGATGTTTAGTAGAGATAAATGGAGCGAAATATTAGAGGCCTTGACCTCGAACTGGTTTAGAACTGTCCTTACAGCCTTCGGGGTTTTATGGGGCATCTTCATATTGGTTATTCTTTTAGCTGCAGGGAAAGGATTGGAAAATGGTGTGAAGCAAGGGTTTGGGGGCATTGCAACCAACTCTATGTTCATGTGGGCACAAACTCCTTCCAAACCATATAAAGGCTTACCAAAAGGACGACCTTATAATTTTAAGATAAGTGATGTAGACGCTATAAAACAAAGTGTTCCGAATTTAAAATATGTTTCTCCAAGAAATCAATTAGGAGGTTTTGGTGGCGCAAACAATGTGGTGCGCGGACTTAAAACTGGAGCATTTAATGTGTATGGCGATTATCCGGAAGTGATAAATCAAGAACCCATGGATATTACATCTGGAAGGTTTGTGAATTATTCAGATATCGAACAAAACCGAAAAGTAGCTATACTAGGAGCAGGGGTGATCAATGATATGTATGATCCAGGGGAAGAAGTTATTGGTTCCTACATTAAGATAAATGGGGTGAATTTTATGGTGATTGGCACCTATAAGAAAAAAGGAAATAATGGTAATCCAGAAGAGAATCAAAAACAGATCTATGTTCCTTTCACGGCATTCTCTCAAGCCTTTAATATGGGAGAGAAGGTAGGCTGGTTATCTATCACTGCAGAGGATGGTTCTTCTATAACCGAATTAAAATCTCAGATCTTCGATGTAATAAAATCCAGACACACCATTCATCCAGATGATGATAGAGCTATTGGAAATTTCGATCTATATCAAGAATTCAGCAAGGTAAATGGATTATTCGTTGCACTAAAAGCAGTTGCCTATTTTGTAGGGATCTTGGTATTGCTATCTGGTATCATTGGAATATCTAATATCATGCTTATCGTTGTAAAAGAACGTACTAATGAGATTGGTGTGCGAAGAGCTTTAGGTGCGACGCCATGGAATATAAGAGGACAAATTTTAATGGAATCTATAGTATTGACTATCATTTCTGGAATGTCTGGAATTGCTTTAGCAACAGGAGTTATAGCTCTGGTGAATATGCAACTGGAGGGAGTAGATACTTCCGAAATGATGTTTGCAAATCCAAGCGTAGATCTGGGAGTGGTTTTTATAGCTTTAAGTATTTTAATAATATCGGGATTATTGGCTGGTTTGATCCCCGCACAAAATGCAATAAAGATCCAACCGGTAGATGCCTTAAGAACAGAATAACAATAAATTGATTAATACCATTTAAAAATGAAAAAAGTAGTTACAGTAATAATTCTTATAGTTATCGCGATCACATTCGTTGGAGCTTTGTATTATTTATTTCAAAAAAATCAGGAGGATCCGGTGGTATATGAAACCGAAACTCCTAGTAAACAGGATATAGTAAAGAAAACTGTAGCTACGGGAAGCATTGTTCCTAAGGAAGAAGTTTTAATAAAACCGAATATTTCAGGAATTATAGAGGAGATCTATATTGAAGCAGGAGAAGCAATAAAATCTGGAGATCTTATTGCAAAAATTAGGGTGATCCCAAATATTTCATCACTTCAAAGTTCCAAAGATGGAGTTGCAACAGCCAAGATAAATCTAGATAACGAAAAGAAGTCTTATGATAGGCAAAAGACCCTTTTTGATAAAGGTGTTATTTCTGCAAACGATTGGGATAATGCACAAGTTGGATATCAAAGGGCTTTACAAAATTACAGATCTGCACAACAGAACTATGATATTGTAAAAACCGGAACCACAAGTGGAATTGGAGCTGCTGCGAATACCTTGATAAGATCTACCATAGATGGAATGGTCTTAGATGTGCCGGTTAAAGTGGGAAATCAGGTTATAGAAAGCAACAACTTTAACGACGGGACTACCTTAGCCACTTTGGCAGATGTAAATAATATGATCTTTGAAGGGAAAGTAGATGAAAGTGAAGTAGGGAAGATCAAGGAAAACCTTCCGCTAGAAATTACCGTAGGTGCAATAGAGAATAAAAAATTTGATGCTATTCTGGACTATATCGCTCCAAAAGGGATAAGCGAAAATGGGGCCATTCAATTCAACATTAAAGGAACTCTTAATAAAGCAGATACTACTTTTATTAGAGCTGGTTTAAGCGCAAATGCATCTATAATCTTAGCTAAGGTAGATGATGCTCTTGCAATAAAGGAAGCCTTGGTTCAGTTTGATCCTAAAACGCAAAAACCTTTTGTAGAAGTTATGGCTGGAGATCAAGAATTTACTAGAAAAGAGATAGAATTAGGCGTGAGTGATGGTATTTATGTTCAGGTTTTAAAAGGAATTTCAGAGAATGATAAGATTAAGATCTGGAATCAAATAAAGCCAGTTCAAGCCACGACCGGTAACTAGTTTTAATTTTAGTGTAACATCTTTCTAATTCCTAAGACCAATCCTTCACAATCTTAATTATGAAAAAATCAATTTTACTGGCTTGCCTGTTTTTAATTTCTGCGGTAGTAACCGCACAAACAAAAAAGTGGAGCTTGCAAGAATGCGTAGAATATGCTTTAGAGAATAACATTTCTATTAAACAATCTGCTTTAGACGTGGAAGCTGCTGATATTGATAGATCTGATGCTATTGGAAATTTCTTACCATCCCTAAATGCCCAGATAAATGCATCTAGCAATGGGGGTTTAAGTATTAATCCAACTAACAACAGATTCGAAAGCACCAGATTTACCTCGTTATCTGCTGGCGCATCTACGAATCTAACTTTATTTGACGGACTTAGAAATCTTAGACAATTACAACGATCTAAATTATCTAAACTAGCAAGTCAATATTCATTAGAGCTAATGAAAGATGATATTGCTCTTTTTGTAGCAAATTCATATTTACAGGTGTTGTTTAATAAGCAAAATTTAGAAGTACTAAGATCTCAAAATGAAGTAACTCAAAAACAATTAGACAGAACTCAAGATCTAGTTGATGCCGGAGTTTTACCAAAAGGTGATCTTTTGGAAATTCAAGCTACAGCAGCCAGTGAGCAACAACGGATTATAGTTGCTGAAAATAATATTCAGGTTTCATTGATAAGTCTTGCGCAATTATTATTGATCAAGGATTATCAGAATTTTGATATTGTAGAAGCTGAATATAATGTTGTTGGTGATGAAATATTAGAAAACACTCCTTATGAGCTTATTGAAAAAGCAAAAGAAGAGCGTTATGAAATTAAGATTGCTCAAGAACAAAAAAAGATTGCAGAAAAAGATGTAGAGATCTCTAAAGGGGCTTATTTACCTACTCTTTCAGCATTTTATAATTACAACACTAGATATTCAGATAACGATGCCTTCAACAGGAATTTCAACACTCAGATCTATGAGAATGATGGAACGTCTTATGGGCTTCAGCTAAATATTCCTGTTCTAAATGGATTTGCTACTAGAAATCAGGTAAAACGAAACTTAATTAATGTAGAGAGAGCAAATTATAGATTAGAACAAGCAGAACTAGATCTAGAGGCAAATGTATATCAGGCTTACGTTGATGCGCAAGGTGCACTTAAAGCATATGAAGCTGCAGTGTTAGCATTAGAGGCGCAAGACCAAGCTTATGAATATGCAACTGAACGCTTTAATGTTGGCTTGACCAATGCGTTCGATTTTAGTCAGGTAAAACTTAGGCTGGAAAATGCACAAACAGAATTATTAAGAACTAAGTACGATTATATATTCAAATTAAAGGTGATCGAGTTATATTTTGGAATTCCAGTAACCGATCTTAAATTTTAAATCATGAAGAAAAAAACACTTATCATCATCGGTGTTATAGCCGTTTTATTAATAGCGGTCCTATTATTTGGTAAAAAAGCCGGATGGTTTGGTGCTTCAGGGAATCTAAAAGAGGTGGAAATCACCAAAGTAGAGCCATTGGATATTATTGAAACTGTTTCAGCAACAGGAAAAATTCAGCCAGAGATCGAAGTAAAACTTTCTTCGGAAGTTTCCGGTGAGATCATCGATCTCCCAATTGTTGAAGGACAAATGGTAGAAAAAGGAGATCTTTTAGTTCGAATAAATCCAGATATCTACCAGTCAAGTTTACAAAGATCCAGAGCTGGGCTTCAAAATGTAAAAGCAGGTTATGCGCAATCTGAAGCAAGCTTAAAAGAAGCTAAATCCAATTACGATAGGAATAAGATCTTATTTGATAAAGGCATTATTTCTAAAGCAGAATGGGATCAAATAGTTGCAGTTTACGAGAGATCACAAGCCTCTAAAAGCGCAAGCTATTATAGCATGCAAAGCGCTGCGGCAACGGTTACAGAAGCTACAGATAACTTAGCAAGAACCACAATTTATGCCCCAATGCGTGGAACTATTTCTAAATTAGATGTAGAACTAGGCGAGCGTGTGGTAGGAACGCAACAAATGGCAGGAACAGAGATCATGCGTGTTGCCAATCTTTCTAAGATGGAAGTTGAGGTAGATGTAAATGAAAATGATATCGTAAAAGTATCTGTTGGAGATAGCACTATTGTGGAGGTAGATGCCTATTTAAAAAGAGAATTTAAAGGAGTGGTTACAGAGATCTCGAACTCTGCGATCCAAGGTTTAACTGCAGATCAAGTTACTAACTTCAAGGTTAAAGTTAGAATTTTAGAATCTTCATACAGTGATCTATTGGAAGGAAAATCTGAAAACTATTCCCCATTTAGACCAGGAATGACGGCAACTGTAGATATAATTACTCGTAAAAAGACCAAGGTGATTGGAGTTCCAATTAGTGCTATCGTTATAAAAACTGATACTTCTTCAGCTAAAACTATAGGAGCACCAAATGATGCTGAAGCTAAAGTTGGTTACGAACAAAAATTTGAAACGGTCTTTGTTAAGGATGGGAATAAGGCTAAATTGCGTGTTGTTACCACAGGAATTCAAGACGATAGAAATATAGAGATTTTAACAGGATTAAAACCGGGAGACGTTGTAATTACAGGGCCTTATAATACTGTAACAAAATCATTAAAAGCTGGAGATGAGGTAACTTTATTAAAAGAGGAAAAACCTACAGAATAAATTTAAAAATTTGGCAACCATACTTTGTATAGAAACCGCTTCCACAAATTGCTCTGTTGCACTAGGAGTTAATGGGAAGCTGCTTGCTTTAAAAGAAGATTACGACTCTAGCTATTCACATGCGGAGCGCTTACATATCTTTATAAAAGAACTTTTAGAAGAGAATTCTATTAAACTTGAAGATCTAGACGCCATTGCTGTTAGCAAAGGGCCTGGGTCTTATACTGGATTACGGATTGGGATTTCTGCCGCTAAAGGCTTATGTTTTTCATTGGATATTCCCTTAATTTCTGTGGCAACCCTAACTTCTATTGCAATGCAGGTGAAGGAAAAAGCAACCGTGATTCCTATGATGGATGCCCGAAGGATGGAGGTATATACTGCCGCGTTTAATGCCAAAGGTGATCAAATTGAAGCTACTTCAGCAAAAATATTAGATGAAGATTCTTATCTGGAGCATTTGGAAAAGGGGATTGTTCATTTTATTGGAAGTGGAGTGGAGAAGTTTCAGAAAATATGCATGCATTCTAATGCCAGATTCATAGAAAATATATTACCGAGTGCAGCGCAAATGGTAGAATTAGCAACCTTAAAGCACAAAATAAGCGACTTTGAAGATGTCGCTTATTTTGAACCTTACTATTTAAAAGATTTTATGATGGGTTAACTATTGTTATCGCCATTATCTTCTTCAGAATGATTGTAAAAATGCACATCTCTTTGTGGAAAAGGAATTCCAACACCTGCTGCTTCTAATCTTATTTTTGCTTCTTCTATCGCATACCAATGGCAATCCCAGAAATTCTCGTTAGTTGCCCAGAACCGAATTGAAAGATTTACTGCGCTATCTGCAAGTTCTGTAACCACTACCTGAGGTTCAGGGTCTTGGAAGATCTCTTCGCGTTCCTTCAAAAGTTTCATTAAAATATCCCTTGCTAGTTTTATATCGCTAGTATATGAAATTCCTATAGTAATGGCATCCTTACGAATACCTAAAATGGTATAGTTTATAATATTATCATTAGTTAATTGTCCGTTTGGAATTATAGCTAGCTGATTTCCGAAGGTGATTAATTTAGTGTAGAATAACGAAGTTTCCTTTACTGTTCCAGATACACTTTGAGCCTCTATAAAATCTCCAACTTTAAACGGTTTAAGTACAATTATGAGTACTCCTCCTGCAAAATTAGACAATGAACCTTGTAGAGCTAATCCAATAGCCAAACCTGCAGCACCAATAATTGCAACTAAAGAGGTAGTTTCTACTCCTAATTTAGTGATCACCAAAATAAATAAAATAATTTTAAGCGTCCAATTACTTATGCTCACCGCAAAATTTTCTAGGGTAGGATCGAAATCTTTTTTGTCGAAGTATTTACGAATATATTTAACAACTATATTAATGAGCCATAAACCAAAAACTAATAAGAATACAGCATAAAGTAGACTTGGAAGAAAGTCGATAAATTTATCTGTATATTCAGTTGCGTAAGCTTCCCAGTTGTCTAAGTATTGCATGTAAATTATGTTTTTTGCAAAAAAAAGGTTTTTATTGCGAAATTGATAATATTTGCTGTTTAAGTATTGTTAAAACTATTTAATTAACTTTAATGCTGAGGTTATTGTTTTCACAGGAAGCTGGCAGGTCCCGTTGGTACATACATAGATAAGATCTTCTCCATCTTTATATCTATGTTTTAATAGTGGCAAACTTTCATCTTCAGTTTCTGAACCAGCAATCAAAATATTTGGCAGATACTTCCTGTTAAAGTCATCTACAATAGATTTAGCATTTGGTCCCATAACCACAACTTCGTAAAAGGAGTTGTTGAAATTTAACCTTAAATTTAGCCAGTTAGAATAGCCTTGTGGATAATCCTTTATTTGTGGATTCACCATATCTAACATTTTTTCGGAAATTTTTAAATATTCAGAATTCTCGAAATGTTTGGAAAGTTTGAAAAGATTGTTGGCCATTACCGAATTTGAAGAAGGGATTACATTATCGTTAAGATCGAAATTTCTGGTGATTAGAGGTCGATCTTTCTTTGAAGTGAAAAAGAAAAGACCGCTAGTTGGATCTTGAAAATTAGAAAGTGTATAATCCATTAAATCTTTAGCCTCCAGTAGCCATTGTTTGTTCAAGGTAGCTTCATAAAGTTCTATAAACGCCTTTATGACAAATGCATAATCTTCCAAATAGCCATTAATAGTACTTTTTCCATTTTTGAAGGAATGATGTAAATTTCCGTCTATTTTTTTGAGTTCAAGCTTAATGAATTCAGCATTTAATAAGGCAATGTCAAAATATTCTTTTGTGCCCATGCATCTATATGCTGCCAGATATCCAGAAAGCATCATTGCATTCCATGACGTTAGTTGTTTGTCGTCTAGCCTCGGTTTATTCCTAGTTGCTCTTAGAGCGCCTAATATAGATTGCCATCGGTTTTTTATTTTTTTAAAGGTTTCAGAAGTTATGGTGTGCTCAGAAATAAATTGCTCATCTTCTTTAGATCTAATCAAAACATAATTCTCATCTTCCCATTTTCCGAAAGAATTTATGTTATAATAATCTTCAAAAAGTTCATATTCTTCTTGAAGCATTTCTTTTAGAGTTGGTTTGTTCCAAACATAGAATTCACCTTCTGCCAATTTGCCTTGTAAATTTAAACTGTCTGCATCCAAAGATGCATAGAATGAAACATTAGGAGAGGTGAGTTCATTTTTCACAAAATTTAAAGTTTGGGTTATAACTTCCTTATACCATTCATTTTGTGTGGCAGCGTAAGCATTACTGTACAAACTTATAAGTTGTGCATTATCATAAAGCATTTTTTCGAAATGCGGGATATGCCATTTTGCATCTACAGAGTATCTGGAAAATCCACCTTGAATATGATCGTAAATTCCACCAAAAGATATTTTTTGAAGACTTAGCGCTGTGAATTCTTTCAATCTTTCAGCTTTATTCAATTCAGAATATTTCAGTAGGAATTCAAAATTAGAAGGGATTATAAACTTTGGAACATGTTTGGTGCCACCGTATTTCCAGTCGAAGTTTTTCTCTAACTTAACGATGATCGGTTTAAGATCTTTTGCTTTTTTGTCAGATTCAAAGCTCGTTTCTAAAAGTTGCGTGGCTTGCAAGCCTTCTTCAAGTTTATTGGCATATTCCACCAATCTAACTGGCTGTTCTTCATAAAGTTCGGCAATTTGAAGCAAGGTTCTTTTCCAATCCTCCTTTTTAAAATAAGTTCCACCCCAAACAGGTCTTCCATCTGGCAAGGCTACAATATTCATTGGCCAGCCTCCGCTGCCAGTCATTATTTGTACGGCATTCATGTATACCATATCTACGTCTGGACGTTCTTCTCTATCTACCTTTATATTTATGAAATTAGTATTCATAACCGCGGCCACACCTTCATCTTCGAAGCTTTCATGTTCCATTACATGGCACCAGTGGCATGCTGCATAACCAACGCTTATTAACAATAAGGTATTTTCTTCTAAAGCTTTTTCTAAAACTGAATTTTTCCAAGGATGCCAGTTTACAGGATTATGGGCATGCTGCAGCAGATAAGGACTACTCTCATTTATTAGCTCGTTGGTGAAGGAAGTTGAAGACATTGATGAAAGTGAATTTTAAAAAATGAATAAATCGAAAAAGGCTAATAATCACAATTTACGTCTCACTGACTTAAATTTGGACTATTAGCCTAATTTTTCTTTTGAGTTGAATATCAATCCACTTCAAAAGAAATTTTAACATTTACACGATATTCTGTTAGATTCTCACCTTGAACACGAGCGCTTTGATCTTTAACATATACAGACTTTATATTCTTAACAGTTTTAGCGGCATGCTTTACAGCATTTTTAGCTGCATCTTCCCAACCTGAACTAGAGGTTGCCATTACTTCAATTACTTTAATTACAGGCATAATATTTCTTTTAATTGGTTATTAATTAGTACCTAACTAAATTACAAAATATTAAAAGCTATGATTATAAAGCTATGTTAAATGGCAGAATTTGGGAATTTGTTAATTATCCATTAACGGCTTCTACATAGTCCACTTTGCCAGCAAGCATATCCCGCATCATGGTTTCGATTCCGTTTTTTAAAGTCGCAGTAGAGGATGGACATCCACTACAAGCACCTTGCAGAATAACTTTTACCGTTTTGGTTTCTTCATTATAAGAATCGAACATAATATTTCCACCATCACTTGCAACAGCAGGTTTAATATACTCTTCCAAAATATCTATCACCTGTTGGGAAACCGGATCTAAATTTTCTTTAGAAACCGAAACATTTGCCTGCTCTGTGCTTATTGAATTATCTGGCACCGATTTAAGGCTTTCTTTTAAAACAATATCCTTTCCTGCCTGAATGTATTTAGTGATGAATTCACGCAATTCCATGGCGATGTCATTCCATTCGGCCACGTCATATTTGTTGATGGAAATATAATTCTCATCTATAAATACTTCTTTCACAAATGGAAAATTGAACAACTCGCGAGCTATAGGTGCATTTTTAGTAGCATCAATATTTTTAAATTCTGTAGGAGCTATCACTAGTTTTTTGTTTGCAACAAACCTCATAACCGATGGGTTAGGAGTTGTTTCAGCATAAACAGTCACGGGAACTTTTTTAGAAGGTTCTGTAGTATTTTCTGCTTTAATAATGGTTGCACCAGAATTTAAATATTCCTTTAACTGATCTGCAACTTCATCCTGAACGTCTGCCCATTCAATAATATTATACTTCTCTATCGCAATAAAATTTTGTGCTATAAAAACCGTTTTCACGAAGGGTAAATGAAATAATTGTTGCGCTAAAGGTGATTTTTGGGCTTCTTCAATATTTCCAAACTCAAAACTTTCATGTCTTGTGAGGAATTGATTGGTTTCAAATTTTACAATAGCAGAATTCGAAGTAGGTTCTATATTAACAGTATATGGATTCATTTTCATTATTTTGATGCAAAATTACTAAAACTAAGTGCGGTAATCTATATATTTACCGTTGATATTCAGGTTTAAAGAATAGGCTTTGCTTATTAGATATTAATCAAAAATTACAAAGATAAAACATTCTTATTTCCTAACTGCAATCTCAAAATTGAAATTAAAAGTTGCAATAGCTATTTTATACTGCTTGATCGATACTTCGTGGATTCAGGCACAAGAGATTATTCCTACCTATTCAGATTATTTAACAGATAATCTATACTTGCTGCATCCATCTATGGCAGGTGCTGCCAATTTCAATAAAATTAGATTAACCGCTCGCCAGCAATGGTTCGACGTAAAAGAGGCACCAAGTTTACAAACATTTAGCATAAATGGAAGATTAGGTGAGAAAATAGGTTTGGGTGGAATTTTGTTTAACGATAAGAATGGTAATTATTCCAAACAAGGAATATATGCTACAGCGGCTTACCACTTATTGCTTTCTAGAAGTGAACTAGATCTTAATCAATTTTCCTTTGGGATAAGTGTAGGAGTTATTCAACATAGTTTAGATCAATCGGGCTTTACAGAATTTGACCCTTTAATAGGAGGAGGAAATCCCTCCGATATCTATGCAAATATGGATGTGGGGATGTCTTATTATTATCTGGATTTTTATGCTCACGCTACAGCCAAGAATATTTTGCCTGTAAGACGGGAATTATTCTATTCAGATGCGGTTCCTAATAATCAGCGAAAATATCTATTTTCTACCGGATATGTCATTTCTAAATATAATAGCGATTGGAGTTATGAGCCTTCAATCTTGTTTCAGATGAGAGACCAGACTGCCGAAAAATCTATTGATGCAAATTTCAAAATTTATAGAAGTTTAGAATTGGGTGATCTCTGGGGAGGATTTTCCTATAGACGAAGTTTTGAAGGAGCCGAGTATACTACCGATGGAACTGAAGTAAAGAATCAGCAATTGCAATACATAACACCTTTTGTTGGTTTTGATTATAAGAGATTTCTTTTCGCGTATACCTATTCGCATCAGATAAACTCTATCGTTCTTTCTAATAGCGGTTTTCATCAAATTACTTTAGGCTATAACTTCGGAGAGAATAGAGCGCGTTACGATTGTAAATGTCCTGCGATAAATTAGAAGTCTAGATATTCCACTTTCCAGTTGGAATGGTTTTCAGCATTAATTAAATTGCCTAAAACTGCTGGATTGGAATTGCTATACAGCAAGTGCTGTGAAATTTCTTTATTTGAACTTCTAAGTTCATGATCTTCCAACACGTTTTTTGTTTGTCTAGCTACTGCTTCGCCAGAGTCTATTATTGTAACCTGTTCTGGAAGTAATTCTGTGAGAACGGGAAGCAAATAAGGGTAATGACTGCATCCTAATACCAAATAATCTATTTTGGCATCTAACATAGGTTTTAGCAATCTTCTTAAAGAGATCTTTATTTCTTCTGAATTCTGTTTCCCTTCTTCAATTAGTGCCACTAAACCATTACCAATAACTTCTGTAATCGCTATATTTTCTGAATATAACTCTGAGGTCTTATGAAATAATTCACTAGACAATGTTCCTTTGGTTGCAAGAATACCTATAGATTTTGTCTTCGATTTTAAGGCTGCCGGTTTAATTGCAGGCTCGATACCAATAATAGGAATAGGGTAGGTGTCTCGCAAAATTTGGATTGCATTGGTGGTTGCAGTATTGCATGCTACCACAACTATTTTACAACCCATTGCTATAAGTTTCTCGGTATTCTTCTTGCTTAGGGCAACGATCTCCTGAATGGGTTTTTCTCCATAGGGCGCATTTCTACTATCGGATAGATAGATGCTATTTTCAAATGGAAGTAACTGCACAACCTCTTTCCAAATGGAAGTGCCGCCTACGCCAGAATCGAAAAAACCAATTGGGTTCATATTACTCATTAGTACAAAAATAAAAACTGCGCTTCAAGGAAGCGCAGTTTTTAGAAATATTATTTAGAAAATATTACATTCCTAATTCTTTCTTTACATCTGGCATTAAATTATAACCATCTGCCATGATCACTCCGGCTCCATTAGAAGAGTCTAAAACGTAATCGTATCCTTTTGCTCTTGCAACTTTTTGGATAGCAACACGAGCTTTTTCGTACACTGGCTTTAAAAGGTCAAGTTCTTTTTTCTGTAGATCTTGTTGTGCTTTTTGTCCGTGTTCTTGAATTCTTCTTTGAGTTCCTTGTAATTCTTGAGCTCTTTTTGCGTTTTCTTCTTCTGTCTTTGTAGCAGCTTCAGATTCGTAACGTTGCATAGTTTTTTGAGCTTCAGTCATCATATCTCTGATCTCTGCATCGTAGGTTTTTTGCAATTTTTCTAATTGTCCCATAGCTTCTTTGTAAGAAGGCATAGTTTCAACTAATTCTTGTGAGGCAATGTGAGCAACTTTAGATTGAGCATTTGTAAAAGCTGTTGCTCCAATCATTAAAGCTACTGCTATAAAAAGGGTTCTAAATTGTTTCATTTGTAATGTATTAATTGTTAAGGGTTAAAGGTTTGCGTTATTTGTTAATCGTTATCTTTCTTTTTAATATCTTCAATTTTTTTCTGTCTGGCAGTATCTATAGAGTCTTTCTTACGTTGGCGTTCTGCTAAAATGGCGGCACGTCTTTCATCAAATTCTCTTTGCTTTACTTCTCTAATAGAATCTTTTTCTTTTTTTCTAGCTTCAATTAAAGCTGCGCGTTCATCCTGAACCGCTTTTACAGCTTGCGCTTTTTCTTCAATTTCCGTATCCTCTTCTACCGTTCTATTCTCTTCAACTTCCATTTCTTCAATTTCATCTTTAGAACTCAGCTGCTCTCTTTTAGATGCTCTTGTAATGGTTCTTAAAACTTGATCACTTATATTATGTTTTTCTGCTGAAAAAACCATACCAACATCGGATGTTCTGTCAAAAATATAATCATAATTGCGCTGGGTCCCTATTTCCTGAATTGCATTAAAAACTTGATCCTGAATTGGCTGGATCAATTGTTTTTTCTGAAGGATAAAATCACCATTTGCTCCAAAACGTTTTTGTTGATATTCTGCAATCTTAGATTCTTCAAAAGCTATCACTGCTTCTCGCTCTTCAATAAGTTCCTTTGTTAATAAAGGTCTTTCTTGTTCCAGTGAGATCTTCATTCCTTCAACTCTATTAAGATCGCCATCTAATTGGGTTTTCCATTGCTGAACTCTTTCTTCCAATTGGGCCGAAGCTTCTTGGTATTCAGGGACATTTGCCAAAATGAATTCCATATCTATATAGGCTATTCTATTTGGTTTCTGAGCCTGAACTAATGGCTGAAATCCTGCTAAATAAACTAGAAGAATAAAAACTTGGCGTTTCATAGTATTGCTATTAGAAATAATCGTGCCAAACCTAGAACTGCTGCCCGATTATAAAGTGAGTTTCCCATCCATTAGGTGTAAATTGACCTGGTATAGGATCGAACCCATAACCGAAGTCAATTCCAAGCAGCCCGAATTGAGGCATAAAAATTCTCAATCCAGCTCCTGCAGACCTATTTAATTGAAACGGATTAAAGTCTCTAAAATTGTCATAAGATGCCCCAGCCTCCAAGAAAGTAAGAGCATAAATAGATGCCATTGGTTTCAAGGTAATAGGAAATCTTAATTCCAAAGAGTATTTATTATAGATCACTGCTCCATCTTGATTAGTTGCTTGACTTAGACTTGTTCTATCCAAAGGCACTAAAGATTGGTTAGGATATCCTCTTAACGCAATGTTCTCTCTACCGTCCATACTAAATGCTCCCATTCCATCTCCTCCTAAGTAAAAACGCTCGAAAGGTGGAATTCCGCGTTCACTGCTGTAAGCTCCAAGGAAACCGTATTCTACACGTGTTTTTAGAACTAAATTACTTTTTGAACTAAAGCTGAATAAAGTGGAGTATAATGAAGCGTCAAACTTAACTTTATAAAATTCTAACCATTTAAACTTTTCCTGATCTATTTTAGCTTGATCTCCAACAGGACTTTCCCCTTCTCTTAATCTAAAACCTCTTGAATTTATTAAGTTTCCATTCTCATCTTCTAACTGGAATTCTCTTTGGTTCTCCAGATCGTAATAATCTGTTCCATTCCAAAGTGAATATGGGGGTGTGAATTTGGCTATAAAATTAAACTGAGATCCATACGTAGGGAAAATAGGGTTGATACCCTGGCTATCTCTACTTAGACCAATAGTATAAGTTAAGTTGTTAGAAAAACCATCTCCAAAAGTAAATAACCCAGTGTTGTAGTTATTTAGATCGTAACGCTGAAATCCTATTGCCTGAGAAAGTGTGAAATAGTTGTCTGGCCATTTTAATCTTTTTGCTAAACCAACATTAACTCCTAAAATATCAAAACTTCTTGATCTGTCTGCTCTTCGTTTTTGAGGATCAAACAAGAATTGTCTAGTATAGGAGAATGAGGTAGAAAGACTTTTTGGTTTCTTACCACCTAACCATGGTTCTACGAACGATAAGCTGTAGGTCTGGTAATAGATACTTGCTTGGGCTCTTAAGGAAAGTTTTTGACCATCTCCCATTGGGATTGGTTTATAGGCTTCTTTATCGAAGATCCCGGCAAGTGAGAAGTTATTAAAGGACAATCCTAAAGTTCCAATGAACCCTCCACCACCGTAACCACCTTGCAATTCAATTTGACTTGCTCCAGCTTCGGTAACAGCATACTCCATATCTAAAGTTCCGCTATTTGGATCTACGTTCTTAAAGTTTGGTTGAATATTCTCAGCGTCAAAAAATCCTAATTGTCCTAATTCTCTTATAGTTCTAATTACATTCTCCTGACTATATTTTTGCCCTGGCTTAGTGCGTAATTCACGATACACGACATGATCTTTTGTCTTAGTATTTCCAACAAGACTAATTTTATTAAAATAGGCTTCTTTCCCTTCAATAATTCTAATTTCAAAATCTATAGTATCATTATATACGGTTGTCTCGACGGTATTTATTTGTGCAAATAAGTAACCGTTATTCTTATAAAGATTGGCGATATCATCTGCATCTGGTTTAGAATTATCAGAAATACGCTTATTAAGTAATACTCCATTATAGACATCTCCTTTTTGAATCCCCAAGGCTCTTTTTAAAAGATCATCTGAATAAACAACATTTCCAACAAAATCTATATTTCCTATATAATGTTTGTTTCCTTCTTCTACTTGTAACTGTAATGCAACGGTTTCTGCATCCTTAACAATTAACGTGTCAGATATAATTCTAGCATCTCTATATCCTTTTTCCTTGTATTTGTTTACGATGGCAACTTTATCTGTTTCAAAATCTTTATAATTGAATTTTGAACGTTTCCATACCCTAAAGAAATTCTTCTCTTTGGTGTTTTTCATGGCGCCTTTTAGAGTGGCATCACTCATCTTCTCATTACCAATAAATTCGATATCGCTAACCTTTACTTTTTCTCCACGGTCCACATTCACTACCATGTTAACTTTGTTGGAAGCAACAGTATCTACCACTTCAGTAGTATTTATAGCGACTTTAGTATTGAAGTAACCTTCTTTTTTATATTTATTTTCAATATAATTCTTGGTGGTAGTGGTCAGGTTTTCGGTGATCTTTGCGCCTGGAGTAAGATTGTTCTCTTTGATAAGTTCTTCCTGATCAGCTTTCTTTTTGATCCCTTGAACTCTTACTGAAGCTAGTTCTGGAACTTCCTGGATCTCTAGTTCTAGATCGGCAACATCGCCATCTATATTTGTAATATAAATATTAATATCGCTAAACAATCCTAGATCCCAAAGCTTCTTTAAGATCTTACTTAATTTATCTCCTGGAATATAGAGCTCTTCCCCAGATTTTAATCCGGTATAAGCAATAACGGTTTGTTCATTATAACTAACTGTACCTGAAACTTCTATTTTTCCTATTGTATATTTATTCCCGTTACCTAGCGGTAAATCTTGTGCCTGAAATGATAGGGTATACAAAAAACAAAATGCCAAAAGGCTTAAAAACTTTTTTGACATGCTTGTTCTAACTAATCTGCTCACTGGTTTTTCCAAATCTTCGTTCTCTCGTTTGATAATTATAAATGGCCTCATATAGATCTTCTCTTCGAAAATCTGGCCATAGAATATTGCTAAAATATAATTCTGCGTATGCTATTTGCCAAAGCAAAAAGTTACTAATTCGTTGTTCACCGCTGGTTCGAATTAGCAAATCTACGTCGGGTAAATTTTGGGTGTAAAGATGCTGATTTATAATTGATTCATCAATAGCTTCTGTAGATAATTCCTCATTTTTTACTTTAAGGCTAATCTCCTTTACCACGTGTATTAATTCTTCCCTAGATCCATAGCTTAAAGCAAGGGTAAGTGTCATTCTAGAGTTTGCCTTAGTTTTCTCAATTACTTCGTTAAGTTCTTTCTGCGCTTTTTTAGGTAAACTTTTCAAATTTCCTATCGCATTAAGCTTAATATTATTCTTTAAAAGTGTTTTTATTTCCTTTTTCAAGGAAGAGACGAGTAGTCGCATAAGAGTGTCTACTTCTAACTTTGGTCTATTCCAATTTTCTGTAGAAAAAGCGTAAAGGGTAAGATTTTTGACACCTAATTCTGCAGCTCCTTCTACAACGTCACGAACCGCTTTTGTACCTTCTTCATGTCCAAAAGCTCTCAAAAAGCCTTTTTGTTTTGCCCATCTACCATTCCCATCCATTATAATAGAAATGTGTTTAGGTAAACTGTCTAGATTGATCTTTTCTTTGAACATCTTATTATCTGCAATAACATGGTTTTTTTCCAAAGGTAAACGTTAAGGTTATACCAGAGAAAACATACCAGTCTTTTGTATTCGTATTTCCAAATTCTCTTGGAGGATCTCTTCTCCCGAGCAATTCTTGAGGATTGCTACCGTCCATGTTATCTGTAAAAGAATAACGTACACCGATTTCTGCAGCTCCAATTATTTTAGGGGTAAAAGTTTGTTTGTATCCAAAAATCAACGGGATAGCAAAATCATAATTATTGGCCTGTGGCTCTAAAACTCCTTTGTTAGGAAGATCTGCACTTAGGTAATGGTGCTTATTATTAAAATAGGTAATCCCGGTGTAAAGATATGGGGTGCCTTGTATATATGCATCATTAAGATCGAATGACCAGAAATTGAACTCTATTCCTAAAGATGCTTCGGCTATATGATTATTAAAACTATAACCTCTTTCCTGTCTTCTTACTTCATTAGATTTAGCATCATCTGCCTCAATATTTGCGTACAATAAAGTAAATCTAAAACTATGTCTTTCACTTCTGTTCCATTTTGCAATTGCACCTCCAACTAAAGTATTGGGATTAACGAAAGAGGATTTACCTACATCTCCAATGTAATTAGCTCCACCAATAAATGGTCCTATTTCAAAGGTTTGGGCTACAGTAGATTTGGAAAAAGCAAACATAATAATTAGTAATATCAGGTGCCTCATAGAATTTCAAAAGTTTGCAAATATAACAATAATGTTTGCCCTACAATAATTTGAGCGTTTTTGTATAATCATATAAACAATTAATGCAGGGTTTTATTGCCTAATTACGTTTGTCTTCACCCCATAACAACTTTTTTCTGAGGGTTTCAAGAAAACTATCTTTTTCTAGTTCTACCATACTAATTGTGAAAGGGGCAATTTTTATAGTTATTTCTGTTGTATTGCTAATGGTTGCAATACGCGAGTCCATAGAAATCAGGGAAAAATCCTCTCTTCCAGAAACTTTTAAAGTGATCTTGGTGTTATCTTTAATTACTAATGGACGAGCATTTAAATTATGCGGTGCAATTGGTGTGATCACCAATGCTTTTGTGTCTGGTACAATTACCGGGCCACCACAACTTAAAGAATACCCGGTAGAACCGGTTGGAGTAGAAATTATTAATCCGTCTGCCCAATAAGAAGTTAGATATTTATCGTCTAACCACGTATCTACAGTGATCATAGACGTAGTATTCTTTCTGCTAACCGCTATTTCATTGAGGGCATAATTGCTTTCTCCAATTTCATCACTACTTGGATTGGTGTGAATACAGAGCACAGTTCTTTCAGAAATAGCATATTTTTTATGTAGAATGGAAGATATACTTCGCTTTATTTCCTCTTTCTGTATAGTGGCAAGAAAGCCTAATCTTCCAGTATTAATTCCCAGAATAGGAATATTTAAGTCTTGAATGTAATTTATAGATTTCAAAATGGTTCCATCTCCACCAATGCTAAAGAAAAGATCGTAGGAATTATCTAGTTCTTTAAAAGTACTAAAGTGAGCATAATCTTTGTGTAGTATCTTATGCTCATGGATAAGATCCAAAAAATTCTTTTCTATGTGAACTTCGATATTCTCCTTATCCAGGATATCAAAGAGTTCTTTTATATATATGCCGGAATCCCGATGATAAAATTGACCATAGATGCCTACTTTCATGGTTATATGTTAAGATATTTATCCAAATATTTGGTACGCTCTTTAAGGTTTTTACTGTAAATATCTTCCTGATGTTCAGATAATATGGAATATCCATATCTTCTTAAGGTTTGTAAAATTTCATTTAAGCTAGAGCTGCTGGTCTTTACTGTAATTTGAGTAAGATCATTTTCCTGCAAAGAAACGAACATCCCTGAAATACGGGAATTTTGAGATTCTATTATCTGCGCTATTTCACTAAAGGAATAGTCCAATGAACCTTTTTCTATTACAATTATTCCGCCTGGCTCATTTAAAAATGGAGTTTCATTAAAATGATGCAGAATATCACTCAATTCCAAATAACCTAAATAAACATTATCAGTATTTAACACAGGTAAAATGTTGGTCTGGTTTTGGGCAAAAGTTTCTAAGGTATCCAGCCAATAATCAGATTCTCGTGCGTAAAACCCTTCTAATGCATATTGATATTCTTCCAAGGTTTTTTCTGCTTCAAAACAACGCACATCATTTTCAGAAACACTACCTATATAAGTTCCTTCTCTGGCCACCGGTAAATGAGAGTAAGTAAGTTCGTTAAATTTTTTCTTTAAGTCCCCAACTTTATCTGTGATCTGGCAGATCTCGATATCATTTACAATATAACTTTCTATACTCATAATTCCGCTTCATTTTAATGCAAATTAATTAAAATAATATTCAATAAGGCATCTCCATCTTTGTATTTTTGTTAATTCAAAGCCAAAAACCATGACCCATTTAAGTGTAAACATCAATAAAATTGCCACTCTAAGAAATGCAAGAGGTGGAGATGTTCCTAATTTAGTTCAGTTTGCCAAGGATATAGAATCTTTTGGCGCTCAAGGAATCACTGTTCATCCAAGGCCAGATGAACGCCATATAAGATATCAGGATGTGTTAGACCTTAAACCTGTTTTAACTACAGAATTTAATATTGAAGGTAATCCTGTTCCAAAATTCATAGAATTAGTTTTAAAGACAAAGCCGGCACAAGTTACATTGGTGCCCGATTCGGTAGATGCAATAACCTCAAATGCAGGTTGGGATACAATAAAGCATAAAGATTTTCTGAAGGAAGTGATCTCCGAATTTAATCGAAATAACATAAGAACTTCCATTTTTGTGGATCCTAAGGTAAAAATGGTGGAGCATGCTGCTAATACAGGCGCAGATAGAATAGAACTTTATACCGAAGCTTATGCCGAAGCATACGGTAAAGGAAATAAAGATGCAGTAAAGATCTATACAGCATGCGCAAAAGTAGCAATAGCCTCAGATCTGGGTATTAATGCAGGGCACGATCTTTCTCTCGAAAATATTCAATATTTTCAGCAAGAAGTGCCGGGACTTTTAGAAGTTTCTATAGGTCATGCCTTGATAAGTGAAGCTTTATATCTGGGATTAGAAACGACAATTGCCAAATATTTAAAATTATTGAATTCATGATACAATTATACAGTTCTATTATAGGAGAAGGAACACCATTCTTATTCTTACATGGTTTTCTAGGAATGGGTGATAATTGGAAAACTTTAGGGAATAAGTTTTCAGAGGAAGGATATCAAGTGCACTTAATAGATCAGAGAAATCATGGGAGAAGTCCCCATACTTCAGAAATGAATTATGAAGTGATGTCTCAAGACATTAAGAATTATTGCGATACTCATAATTTGAAAAATATTATTTTATTAGGCCATTCTATGGGTGGGAAAGTGGCTATGCAAATAGCTGCCGATTTTCCGGAACTAATGCAAAAACTGATCATTGTAGACATAGCTCCAAAATATTATGCACCTCATCATCAAGAAATTCTAGAAGGTTTGCAAGCATTAGAAAATCAGAATCTCACCTCTCGTGGCGATGCTGAAGATTTTTTAGCTGAATATATTCCGGATACGGGAACCAGGCTTTTTCTGCTGAAGAATTTATACTGGAAGACAAAGGAAAAACTTTCATTAAGGTTAAATCTGGAGGTGCTTCAGGAAGCATCAAAAAATGTTGGATTAGCATTGGCAGATGATGTTGTTTTCGAAAAACCTACCCTGTTTATTAACGGGGGAAATTCAAATTATATCACAAAAGAGGATAAACCGTTAATCCTTAAACACTTTCCAAACGCGAGTATTAAAACAATCGAAGGCGCTGGACACTGGGTTCACGCTGAGAAAATGCCAGAGTTTTTTAAGATTGTAACAGAATTCCTATAAACTTTTAGTCCATTTATTATGTATGCATAATAAATTAGTGCAATTCCTTGCATAATTTATAATTTATGCTAATTTTGGTGCATCCATAAAAAATAAAATTAACTCAAATTTAATTATGAAAAAACTATTATTACTAACGGTTTTCGCGTTGGCTACAGCTGTAACCTATGCCGGGGGGTATCGTGTGAGTTTGCAGGGACAGCGAGCTTTAGCCATGGGACATACTGGAGTAGCGGTTGTGAATAGCGCAGAACTTGGATTTTTTAACCCTTCTGGATTAGTGTATTTAGAAAACAGACTGAATATTTCTGCAGGTGGATTTGGTGTATTTTCAGATGTTGTGTATCAAAATGAACAAACTGGTGATTTTGCCAGAACAGATAGTCCAGTTGGAACTCCATTGTATTTATATGCATCTTATAAAGTGACCGATTGGTTAACTATGGGATTAAGTGTTTATACTCCTTACGGAAGTACGGTAGAATGGGAAGATGATTGGGCAGGTTCTCATTTAGTAAATAATATTGATCTTGCTGCTATTTATGTACAACCGTTAGTTTCTGTAAAGCTATCGCCTTATTTTAGTGTTGGTGGTGGACCTATCTATGTTACTGGAAGTGTAAATTTCAACAGAAATTTAAATAGAACTTTATCTGATATCGATGGAAATAGAAGTAACGTAACTGTAGATGCTACTGGAGTTTCTAGTTGGGGATGGTCTGCAAGTGCTATGTTTAGCCCAACCGAAAAATTAAGAGTAGGATTTAACTATAGATCTGAAATTATTTTAGAAGCTGAAGGTGGAGAGGCAGATTTTGAAAATATACCAAACTCTCCATTAACTCCTTTTGCAGATACACAATTTAATGCAGAGCTTCCTTTGCCTGCAGAGGTAACAGTTGGACTTTCTTACCAATTCTTTGATAAGTGGTTGTTTGCTTTCGATTATAACCAAACCTTATGGAGTGTATATGAATCTTTAGATCTAGAATTTGCTGATCCTAATATTCCAGATTCTAAGAATGCTAGAAATTATAAAGATTCCTCTATTTATAGATTTGGATTGCAATATGATGCAACAGATATGTTTACTTTAAGAGCAGGATATTATTTTGATGAGTCTCCGGTTCAAGAAGGATATTTTGCGCCAGAAACTCCGCGTAACGATTCTAATAACTTTACTGCCGGACTTTCTATAGCTCTAAATAATCACTTTGCGATTGATGCTTCATTCTTGTATTCAAGATTTAAAGAAATAGATGCTTCTTACGATTATTACTTCGAAAATGGGCAAGCTGTTCCTTTTTCAGGAACATACAAGTCAAGTGCATTTGCGCCAGGACTAGGAATCACTTATAAATTATAATAGGATAATTCAGATATTAAGATGAAAAATTATATAAAATATTTACCATTTCTGGCCTTAGGGATTATTTCTTGTGAGCCGGAATTAGACAATCCTGTAGATGAAATTGGATTTTATTCTAACGGTGAAACAGACTTTTCTAACTATGTGGCTTTAGGAAATTCATTAACTGCAGGATATGCAGATGGAGCCTTATATCTTACAGGGCAAGAAAACTCGTATCCAAACATTATGGCTCAGCAGTTTGCCAAAGTACAAGAAACCCAAATGTTTACTCAGCCTTTAGTGTTGGATAATGCTGGGGGATTATTATTTGCAGGAAATCAGATTTTCGCCAATAGAAGAGTATTAGCAGTTGGTGCAGATGGAAATCCATCACCACAGATCTACACAGGGATGCAACCAACTACAGATATTACCAATGTATTATCTGGACCTTTTGGAAACATGGGAGTACCTGGAGCTAAGAGTTTTCATTTAATCACACCTAGCTACGGAGATATTTCTGGAGTACCAGTTGGTACTGCAAATCCATACTTTGTGAGATTTGCATCAAGCCCAAGCACTTCGGTATTAGCAGATGCAGTGGCGCAAAACCCTTCTTTCTTTTCTTTATTTATTGGAAACAATGATATTTTAAGTTACGCAACTTCAGGTGGAGTTGGAGTAGACCAAACCGGGAATTTAAATCCTGCAACTTACGGATCTAATGATATTACAGATCCTCAGGTTTTCGCTTCGGCTTATTCCACTATTGTAAATGCAATGGTAGGAACAGGAGCAGATGGAGCTTTGGTTAATTTGCCAGATGTTACTTCAATTCCATTTTTCACTACTATTCCTAATAATGCCTTGGTTTTAGATGCAGCAACTGCAGCTAACCTAACTGGATTTTTTCGAGCGGTAGCAGGAATCTTTGCTCAGGGAGCAATTCGTCAAGGATTAGACCCAGCAATAGCTCAGGGTTTAGCGGCTCAATATGCTATAACATTTAATGCTGGTCCAAACAGGTTTTTAATAGAGGTTCCAGTTTCTCAAACCAATCCATTAGGCTTTAGACAAATGACGGCAGAGGAATTATTAGTGCTTACAATTAACCGTGGTGCATTAGCTCAAGGTTATGGTTCAGTAATGCTTACTCCAGCGGTTATGCAGGTTTTAGGAATTCTTCAAACTGGGGGAACACCAACTGCAGAGCAGGCTCAATTAGTTTTAGGAGCTGTTAGCGGAATAGAGGATAAAGATGTTTTAGATAAATCTGAATTACTGGCTATATCTACCGCGCAAGCTAGCTATAATGCTACTATTAAGGCTTTAGCGCAAGCTAACGGATTGGCTTTTGTAGATGCTAAGGCTGTATTAGCTCAAGTAGCAAATGGTGGCGTTTCTTACGATGGTGGAAATCTAACTTCAACTTTCGTTACAGGTGGTGCTTTTTCTCTAGACGGAGTTCATCCAACACCTCGTGGATATGCTTTAGTTGCTAATACTATTATAGAGGCAATTAACAATACTTACAATTCTACAGTACCAAAAGTGAATATTGGTTCTTATGGTACAGTTACTCTTAATAACGACGTTCAATAAATAGTTTAAAGTATCTGTAGTAATCATAATTACGAGGGTATTAATTATATCATAAAAAAGAAAATGCCGGATTTTATCCGGCGTTTTTTTTGCATTTTTGTGTGATAATCAATCAAAAAAACCAACCTAAATTATGAAGTTTCTAATACGTATTTTATTAACCGCATTAGCAGTTGTTTTAATCGCTAAATTTTTACCGGGAGTTACAGTTGCAAGTTATGTTACTGCTATAATAGTAGCCATAGTCCTTGCAATACTTAATCTTATAGTAAAGCCAATATTAGTGTTGTTAACATTACCGGTTACCATTATTACCCTTGGTTTATTTTTACTTGTTATAAATGCAGTGATCATTTTACTGGCAGATGCATTTATTTCTGGATTTGGGGTAGATGGTTTCCTAATAGCATTAATTTTTAGTTTGCTACTTTCTCTAGTACAAACAATCTTGTTTTCCATATTAGGATCAGATTAGAATACTGCTGTAATACAGCATATTGAAACTTTGTAAACAAGCAAAAAATGTGTATTTTTGCACACCAATTTTTATAACACGTTACAATGAATATTACCAGAGAGAATATTGATGAATTGAATGCGATCGTAAAAGTAGCTATCGCAAAAGAAGACTATAGCCAGAAAGTAGATAAGATCTTAAATGATTATAAGAAGAATGCTAATATTCCTGGTTTTAGAAAAGGACACGTTCCAATGGGAATGGTTAAAAAACAATACGGACAGGCAGTTCTTGTAGATGAAGTGAATAAACTTTTACAAGATGCTTTAAATAAATATTTAACCGAAGAAAAATTAGATGTACTTGGTAATCCGTTACCTAAAGAACAAGAAAATTTTAATTGGAATCAAGATGATTATACTTTTGAATTTGAATTAGGATTGTCCCCAAAATTCGAAGTTAATTTAGATACAAAAAAGCCGATCACACATTATAATATTGTAGCCGGAGAAGAAATGATCAATAATCAGATCGCTCATATCCAGAAGCAATATGGGAAACTTATTTCTAAAAAAGTAGCAGAGGAAGGAGACGTTGTTGTTGGAACTTTTAAGAATGAAGAAGAAGGAATTGACAGCCAAGCTACTTTACCATTAGAAAAATTGAAAGGGAAGAAAAACCTTTCTAAATTTATTGGAGCAAAGGTTGGAGAAGTTATAGAGCTTAATACAAAAGGTCTTTTTGAAGATGACCATCAATTGATGGATTTCTTGAAGGTAGAGCATGATAAAACTCATGGATTAGCAGTAGATGTTACTTTCGAGATCACAGAGATCAATAAACAAGAACTAGCAGAATTAAACCAGGAATTGTTCGATAAGCTTTTTGGTAATGATGACGTAAAATCTGTTGAAGATCTTAAAGGAAAGATCAAAGAAGATGCTGCAAAGCAGTTCAAACAACAAGGAGATCAGCAATTATTAAATGACGTAACAGAAGCTTTAATTGAAAACAATAAATTTGAACTTCCCAAAGAATTCCTTCAGAAATGGATAAGAACGGTTGGAGAGAAGCCATTGACGGAAGAAGAAGCGGAAGAAGAATTTGTGAAGAGTGAACAAGGACTAAGATTTCAGTTAATTGAAGGAAAATTGATCCAGGAGAATAAACTTCAGGTTAAATTTGAAGACCTTAAATCTTTTGCAACCGATAGAATAAAAGAGCAAATGGCTCAATTTGGTCAGATGAATCCTTCAGAAAAAGAATTAGATGATATCGCAGCGCGTGTACTATCTAATCAAGATGAGATTAAGCGTTTGTCTGAGCAATTAATGAATGAAAAACTTCTTGGATTTTACAAGGAGAATATTAAATTGAAGGAAAAAGAAGTAACTTATGAAGACTTTGTTAAAGAGATTTACAAGTAGACTTTCTTAAATTTTATACATATCTTTAAGGCGTTAAACCAATGGTTATAACGCCTTATTTACTTAAAAAGAGAATTTACATAGCTATGAATTACGGAAAAGAATTCGAAAAATACGCCATAAAGGATCACGGTATTAACGGGAATTACTACGATAAGATTATCACTAGTATGAATCCAATGGGGATGACTCCTAATATAATTGAGGAGCGCCAAATGAATGCTGTTGCAATGGATGTTTTTTCACGTTTAATGATGGATAGGATCATATTTTTAGGAACTGGAATCAACGATCAGATCGCGAATATTATTCAGGCACAGTTGTTATTTTTGGAAAGTACAGATTCTTCCAAGGATATCCAGATATACATTAACTCTCCAGGAGGAAGTGTATATGCCGGATTGGGGATCTATGATACCATGCAATTTATTAAACCAGATGTGGCAACAATCTGTACTGGGATGGCAGCTTCTATGGGAGCAGTATTGTTATGTGCAGGAGAAAAGGGAAAAAGAAGCGGACTTCCGCATTCAAGAGTAATGATTCATCAACCACTTGGTGGAGCGCAGGGACAAGCTAGTGATATAGAGATCACAGCTCGTGAGATCTTGAGCCTTAAAAAGGAATTATATGATATCATTGCGAAACATAGTGGACAATCTTACGAAAAAATAGAAGAAGATAGCGATAGAGATTTCTGGATGAAAGCCGATAGAGCTAAGGAGTATGGAATGATTGATGAGGTTTTAACACGTGATAAATAAATAATTGAACTAGCCTTTGCAAAAATATTTTGTGACTATGGCTTGAGAATATTGAAATTGAAAGAAATGGCGAAAGATGATTTAGAATGTTCCTTTTGTGGAAGGAAAAAACCAGAAACTAATCTCCTTATTGCGGGTTTAGATGCACACATTTGTGATAAATGTATCGAGCAAGCACATGGAATAGTTCTGGAAGAATCCAAACAAGGAAATGCCAAGGAATTATCATCAGATCTAATGCTTAGTAAACCAAAGGTGATTAAAGCATTTTTGGATGAATATATTATTGGGCAGGAAGCAACTAAAAAAGTGATGTCTGTAGCAGTTTATAACCACTATAAACGTCTACTGCAACCAAAAAGTGACGATGATATAGAGATCCAAAAGAGTAACATTATAATGGTTGGAGAAACCGGAACAGGGAAGACCCTTATGGCAAAAACCATCTCTAAGATGTTAAACGTTCCCTTGGCAATTGTAGATGCTACAGTGCTTACAGAAGCAGGATATGTTGGTGAAGATGTAGAAGGGATCCTAACAAAATTGCTTCAGGCAGCAGATTATAATGTGGAGAAAGCTCAACGTGGAATTGTTTTTATAGATGAGATAGATAAGATTGCTCGTAAAAGCGATAATCCTTCTATCACCAGAGATGTTTCTGGAGAAGGAGTTCAGCAAGCATTATTGAAACTGTTGGAAGGAACTACGGTGAATGTTCCGCCAAAAGGAGGAAGAAAGCATCCAGATCAAAAATTTATTGAAGTAGATACTGAAAATATTTTATTTATTGCAGGTGGAGCTTTTGATGGAATTGAAAGAAACATTAGTAAGAGATTGAATATGCAAGCAGTTGGTTTTAGCGCTTCACAAAGTGAAGATAAAATAGAACGCACCAATCTTTTGAAATATATTATTCCTAAAGATCTTAAGGATTATGGATTAATACCAGAGATCATCGGTAGATTACCGGCATTAACGTATATGAATCCATTAGATAAAGAAACGCTTAGAGCCATCCTTACCGAACCTAAGAACGCTATTATCAAACAATATCAAAAGTTATTTGAGATGGATGATATCTCGTTTGAGATCACAGATGAAGCATTGGATTATATTGTATTGCAAGCAATCGAGTATAAATTAGGTGCGAGAGGGCTAAGATCTTTATGCGAAGCAATTCTTACCGATGCTATGTTTGAAATGCCTGAGAGCGATGAGCATGAGTTGATCGTGACTAAGGAATATGCCGAAAACAAATTGAATAAATCTACTATAAGCAAACTGAAAGCAGTTTCTTAAGTTTTTATGATAAGACGAAAAAGCCATTTGTAAGATTTACAGATGGCTTTTTGTTATCTTTAATATGTTATGCAAGATAAGAGTGAGCCAAACAACAAGAACTTGAATTGGAAGATGATTGTAGTATTCGTTTTGGTATTCTTAGTGGTTAGTCAGATTTTATCTAACTGGGATCAATTAAAGGAAAGCTTATCATCGGCTTTTTAGATATTAAATAAAAAAACCCGCTTCAAAATTTGAAGCGGGTTTTTTATAATAAAAGTGGCAATGCCACTACATCATTCCGGGCATACCGCCACCCATTCCGCCAGACATACCTCCACCGGAGTTATCTTCTTTAATGTCTATTAAAGCACATTCAGTAGTTAAGATCATTCCAGCAACAGAAGCAGCATTTTCTAAAGCAATTCTTGTTACTTTCTTAGGATCGATAATACCGGCTTTCAACATATCTACATATGTATCAGTCTTAGCATCATAACCAAAATCTTTTTTACCTTCTAATACTTTGTTTATTACAACAGATCCTTCGCCACCTGCATTTTCAACAATTGTTCTTAAAGGAGATTCTATCGCTTTATTCACGATCTGAATACCTGTCATCTGATCTGGATTTTCACCTTTCAAGTTCTCAAGAACTTGTTTGGCTCTAACCAAGGCAACACCACCACCAGCAACAATTCCTTCTTCTATAGCAGCACGAGTTGCATTTAGGGCATCGTCTACACGATCTTTCTTTTCTTTCATTTCAACTTCAGATGCAGCACCTACATAAAGTACAGCAACACCACCAGCTAATTTAGCTAAACGTTCTTGAAGTTTTTCTTTGTCATAATCTGAAGTAGTAGACTCTATTTGAGCTTTAATCTGTTGAACACGCTCTTTAATAGTTTTATTATCTCCAGCTCCATTTACTATAGTAGTATTGTCCTTATCGATAGCAACTTTTTCCGCTGTACCTAACATATCAATAGTAGCATTTTCTAAAGAAAATCCTCTTTCTTCAGAGATCACAGTCCCACCAGTAAGAATTGCGATGTCTTCTAACATTGCTTTTCTTCGATCTCCAAACCCTGGAGCTTTTACTGCAGCTATCTTTAAAGATCCACGAAGTTTGTTCACTACTAAAGTAGCAAGTGCTTCTCCATCTACATCTTCAGCGATGATCAATAATGGTTTCCCAGATTGAGCAACTGGTTCCAATACTGGAAGCAAGTCTTTCATAGAAGAGATCTTTTTGTCATATAATAAAATATATGGGTCTTCAAGATCAGATGTCATTTTCTCACTGTTGGTAACAAAATATGGAGAAAGGTATCCTCTGTCAAACTGCATTCCTTCTACAACATCTACATGAGTTTCAGTTCCTTTAGCTTCCTCAACAGTAATTACACCATCTTTTCCAACTTTCTGGAAAGCTTGAGCGATCAATTCACCAATATGATCATCATTGTTCGCAGAGATAGATGCAACTTGTTTTATTTTTTCTGAAGAGTTTCCTACTTCTTTAGCTTGTTTAGCAAGATCTTCTGTAATTGCTTCAACAGCTTTATCTATACCTCTTTTAAGGTCCATTGGGTTTGCACCTGCAGCAACGTTTTTAAGTCCTTCTGCTACGATAGCCTGAGCTAATACAGTAGCAGTGGTTGTTCCATCTCCTGCAAGATCGTTGGTTTTAGAAGCTACTTCCTTAACCATTTGAGCACCCATGTTTTCCAATGGATCTTCTAATTCTATTTCTTTAGCTACACTTACACCATCTTTGGTTACTGTTGGAGCTCCAAATGATTTGCTAATAATTACATTTCTTCCTTTTGGTCCTAATGTTACTTTAACAGCATTTGCTAATGCATCTACCCCGCGCTTAATTCCGTCACGAGCTTGAAGATTAAATTTAATGTCTTTTGCCATTTTTTAATGTTTTTAAAATTCTGCCTGGTTCATATGCACTGCATATTGCAAAATTCATATTAGTTATATACTAGTGTTCTTTTGAAATTAAAGGAACGGTAATCGCACCTTAAATGTGTAAGGTTTTACACAATTGCAAGAATATCATCTTCTCGCATGATAAGATAATCTTTCCCTTCCAATTTTAATTCTGTTCCAGAATATTTACCATAAAGAACTTCATCCCCAACCTTCACGGTCATGTCATGTTTTTTAGTTCCTTTTCCAACTGCTACTACTTTACCTTTTTGTGGTTTTTCTTTAGCAGTCTCAGGAATGTAAATTCCAGATGCTGTTTGAGTCTCGGCAGCAGCAGGCTCAATAAGTACTCTGTCTGAAAGAGGTTTAATTTTTAAAGCCATTTGTGTAATGTATTTTAGTTAATTAATTTATTTTGTACAGAGCCTAAATGGCCAAAATTATGCCACGGGCTATATACTGACATTTTGAAACAAAAAATGCCAGCTTATGACAAGCTGGCATTGTATTATAATCATTCAGCAGTATTTATTCCTGCTCGTTTTCTTGCTGAGTTTGTACTGGAGTTTGAGCTGCTTCTGGAACTGTATTTTCAATAGTACCATCATTGTCTATAACTCTAGATTCTGAAATGCCACTTCCATCCATAACAGTAATGTTAGATAGTAAGATTAAAACCAACATTAAAGTTGCCAAGGTCCAAGTACTTTTATCTAAAAAGTCTCCTGTTTTCTTTACCCCACCAATTTGCTGACCTCCACCACCTCCAAAAGAAGATGATAGTCCGCCACCTTTAGGATTTTGTACCATAATTACTACGATAAGCAAAAATGCTACAATAATGATCAATGCTAAAAAAATAGTGAATGTACTCATTCTCGTTCTGTATTATTTTCTTGTAATTTCTTAATTGCCCGAATTTGGTCTGCAAAGAAACCACTTTTTTCGGGATTTTTCAAAATTAAAATTTTGAAAGCTTGTATTGCTTTTTTATAATTTTTCTGTTCTAAATAAACCCTGGCTAAAGTCTCTGTCATCAAGGCTTCTGGCGGCACTGTTCTATCTGCCGCAATATTGGAATTGGAAATTGGAGTGCTTGGTTTTATCTTTGGACTCTTAGAAATAAAATTATCTATCAATTTTTGGTTCCTCGCTTTTGAAGATGGCGCTTTTTTCTGAATGGGAGTTACTCTTTCTATTGGTGTAGGTTTTGTTAAACTTAACCATTCTGAAAACGAATGTGATTCCTGCGCTTTGAATTCTAAAGGTTTTCCTGCAATTAATACCGAAAATTGATTTTCATCTATAATTTCAGATTCAGACACCGGCGATAAAAGTTGTTCCTTCAGTTTTTCAAAAAGAAATGGGTCCATCACCTGATCCGATTCTGTTTGCTTCATTTTTATAGCTTCGTTTATGGCAAGACTTTTCTTACCAAAAACTTCTTCAGGTTCAAAAACAGTAATATTCCTTAAACTTTCTTCTTGATTCTTTATTTGTTGAGCAACTTTATCTTGAATAAAACTCGCCGAGGTGATATAATCGAAAAGTACACTTCTGTCTATAGTATGAGCTGCGGTTACCTTTAATTCTAAATTATACCTTGGACTATCTAAGGTGTGTAGTCCTTTAAGATAGGTTGCTCTAGCCGCCTGAAAAAAAGGATATTTACTGAGAATTCCATCCAAGGAGGCAATTTCAGCATCCTTAATAGCTGCCGAATTATTGAATAAGGATGTTAATTCGTTAGCGTTCATTACCAGTTTGTAAGTGTTGCATTAAATATGTCCTGAGTAATTCTGGAGTAAATCTCCTCTAAAGCGGTATCTAGCGTTGCGCCAATAAGTTGATCGTTTGCAGGATAATCATAATAGAATGAGAATTGTCTTTCCATATCTTTTTCTGGATCCAAGGTATTAAAATACCTCAGATTTACAGCGATCGTTAATCTATTTTGAGCAGCAGTATTTTGCGCTGTCGCAGTAATTGGAGACACGTAGTAATCTACTATTTCTCCTTCATAAATAAGATCGCCTCCGGAATTGGTTAGACTTAAATTGGTTTGTCCTTGAATAAGATCTTGTAGCTGTAGCGTAAATGCTCTGTCTATTCCCGGCTCCACAATATCTGATGTATTCTGAAAATAATCCACCTGAAAGGTAGTTGCTGCTCCGGTATCTGCTCCAGTAAAGGAATAAACCCCACAAGATTGAGTGGTGAATAAGAGGAGGCAACTTAAAACTAAACCAATTTTTTTCATGGAATATCTACTATTAATATGCTAATTTTTTTACTTCAGAATTATTTCTTAAAGATCATATTGTTTGATCTTTCTATACAGCGTACGCTCGCTTATCCCTAATTCTTCTGCGGCACTTTTTCTTTTGCCACTATGTCTTTCTAGAGATTTTTTAATGAGTTCTAACTCCTTATCCTGTAAAGAAAGGGTTTCTTCTTCTTCAATTTCTTCAGCAAAGTAATATTTATCTTCTTTTTCTTGAGAAGAGTTCTGTGGAATTTGCAAAATATTTCGCTCTTCATTATTAAGTTCCTCTAGATCATCATCGTCCTCATTTTCACCATAAATCTTTTGAATAAGCCCTTCGTGTTCATCCTTTACATTTTCCAGATTTCCACTTTCCATCAATTTCATGGTAAGTTTCTTAAGATCATTAAGATCGCTCTTCATGTCGAAAAGCACTTTATAAAGAATCTCTCTTTCATTGCTGAAATCGCTTTCTTTCTTTTTATCTGAAATAACCGCGGGCAAGTTACTTCCGATGTTGGGAAGGTAGCTTTTTATTTTACCTGCCGTAATATTGCGCTCTTGTTCTAAGACCGAAATTTGTTCAGCCACATTTCGAAGTTGCCTGATGTTTCCACCCCATTGGTATTTCTGAAGCAGCTCTACAGCATCATCTTCCAGCCTAATAGTTGGCATCTTATATTTTATGGCAAAATCTGCAGAGAATTTTCTAAAAAGTAAATGAATATCATCCTTTCTATCTCTTAACGGTGGAAGATTGATCTCTACAGTGCTTAGTCTGTAATAAAGATCTTCTCTAAACTTCTCTTTTTTAATAGCATCGAACATATTTAAATTAGTAGCAGCTACTATTCTAACATTTGTTTTTTGCACTTTTGATGAACCTACCTTTATAAATTCGCCATTTTCTAATACACGCAAAAGTCTTACCTGAGTGGTTAATGGTAATTCACCAACTTCATCTAAAAATATAGTTCCTCCATCAGCTACTTCAAAATAGCCATTTCTGGTTTGAGTAGCACCTGTAAAAGCGCCTTTTTCATGACCAAACAATTCACTATCTATAGTCCCTTCTGGAATTGCCCCACAGTTCACTGCAATATATTTTCCATGTTTCCTGTGAGAAAGCGAATGAATGATCTTTGGAATGCTCTCTTTTCCAACGCCACTTTCTCCAGTTACCAAAACAGAGATATCTGTTGGTGCAACCTGAATCGCTTTTTCTACCGCACGATTTAATCTGGGATCGTTCCCTATAATTTCAAATCGTTGTTTTATTGCCTGAACTGATTCCATATATCTTTACCTATTGCGATTTGGCCTGGGCCGGTTTACAATGATTTAATGCGTCTAAATTAATTGTGCCCACTGTAACCAACTGGAAAGCCTATTAAAGTTCCGCTAGTACAATCTGTTATCTCAACATTCACAAATTCTCCAATATTATAATCCTCCTTGTTAAAAACAGCAACCGCGTTATAGGTTGTTCTTCCGCTCCATTGTTGGTCAGATTTTTTAGATTCTCTTTCTATTAAAACTTCTACCGTTTTTCCAATATAGGCTTGAGTTCTTAATAAGGAGTGTGATCTCTGTAATTTCACGATCTCTGCAAGTCTTCGTTGTTTTTCATCTTCAGGAACATCATCTTCATATTTTTTAGCACCTAAAGTTCCAGGCCTTTCAGAATAAGAGAACATATAACCAAAATCATATTTCACATATTCCATAAGAGATAATGTGTCTTGATGGTCCTGTTCTGTCTCCCCGCAAAATCCTGCTATCATATCTTGAGAGATTGCACAATCTGGGATCAGCTTTCTTATGTTATCTATCAGTAAGAAATATTCTTCTCTGGTGTGCAATCTATTCATGCGTTCCAATACCGCGTTGCTTCCGCTTTGTACCGGTAAATGGATATGTTTACAAATATTTGAATATTTCGCCATCATTTCTATAACATCCATCGTCATATCCTGTGGATTGGATGTAGAAAACCGAATTCTGAGTTTTGGATGTTTTTCAGCAACCATCCTCAGTAAATTTGCAAAATTGGTGGCGGTAGCTTTTTCTATTTCTGAAGCATTTTTAAAATCTTTTTTAAGTCCGCCGCCATACCACAAATAGCTATCAACGTTTTGACCAAGAAGAGTGATCTCCTTAAAGCCTTTTTCGGCCAGATCATTTATTTCTCCCAAAATACTTTGCGGATCTCTACTGCGCTCACGACCTCTAGTAAACGGAACCACACAGAAAGTACACATATTATCACAACCTCTTGTGATTGAAACTAGCGCAGAAACTCCATTGCTTTGCAAACGAACCGGGGAGATATCTCCATAAGTTTCATCTTTAGAAAGAATTACGCTCACGGCATCTCTTCCTTCGTCAACTTCCTTTATAAGATTTGGAAGATCTTTATATGCATCTGGTCCAACTACAAGATCAACGATCTTTTCTTCTTCCAGAAACTTACTTTTTAAACGTTCGGCCATACAACCAAGAACTCCAACCTTCATCTTGGGGTTAATTCTTTTTACGGCGTTGTATTTCTCTAAGCGCTTGCGAACGGTTTGTTCTGCTTTATCTCTAATGGAACAAGTATTCACTAAAACCAAATCTGCATCTTCAAGATTTTGTGTGGTATTAAAACCTTCATTTAAAAGAATGGATGCTACAATTTCGCTATCGCTAAAATTCATCTGGCAACCATAGCTCTCTATGAATAACTTTCTTTTATTTTCGGATTTTGTCTCTATAATTAGGGCGTTACCCTGTAATTTTTCATCTATAATCTTCTCCATATCTCAAATTTACCCTTTGGGCAATTTAGCTTGCAAAGATAGCTTTTAGTGAGGTTATGACAAAGTGACAGAGGTGAAATTTATTTATTATTTATTGTATTATACAATGGATTTTTCCCGATTTTCACAGCATATTTAAAAATTGCCCTACTTTTGCAACTAGAAAAAAAGATATATGGCAAAGAATTTAGTGATTGTAGAGTCTCCGGCCAAAGCAAAAACCATCGAAAAATTTTTAGGTAAAGATTATACAGTGATGTCTAGTTTTGGGCACATTGCAGATCTGCCTACCAAAGAATTGGGAGTAGATACGGAGGGAGATTTTAAACCTAAATATATAGTATCCAAGGACAAAAAGGATATAGTTAGCAAATTAAAGAAGCAGGCTAAAAATGCCGAAATGGTATGGTTAGCAAGTGATGAGGATCGAGAGGGAGAAGCTATTGCATGGCATTTAGCAGAGGAGCTAAACTTGGATAAGAATAAAACGAAGAGAATTGTTTTTCACGAGATCACCAAAACGGCTATTCTAAAAGCTATTGAAAATCCACGTGGGATAAATTACGACCTTGTTAATGCACAACAAGCAAGAAGAGTTTTAGACCGTTTGGTAGGATATGAACTTTCACCTGTGCTTTGGCGTAAGGTAAAAGGCGGACTTTCTGCTGGAAGGGTGCAATCTGTATCGGTTCGATTAATAGTAGAGAGAGAGCGTGAGATAAATGAATTTATTGCGGAAGCTTCTTATAGAATAGATGCAGAGTTTACAACAGAGGAAGGAAAAACCTTTAAGGCGAAGCTTCCTAAAAATTTTGACACTAAGGAAGAGGCAGAGAAATTCTTATTAGAAAATAAGCAGGCCAATTTTAAGATCGCCGATCTTACTACTAAACCAGCGAAGAAATCACCGGCTCCACCTTTTACAACTTCTACGCTTCAGCAAGAAGCATCTCGAAAACTTTATTTTTCAGTAAGTAAGACCATGACCATGGCGCAGCGTTTATACGAAGCCGGTCATATTACTTATATGAGAACAGATTCTGTAAATTTATCTGATGATGCTAGAAAAGGTGCCAAAGATGAGATCTTAAAGGCTTATGGAGAGAAATTCTCTAAGACCAGGCAATTCAAAGGGAAATCTAAAGGAGCACAAGAAGCTCATGAAGCAATTCGTCCAACACTTTTCGAAAATCATACAGTAAGTGCAGATAGAGATCAAGAACGTTTGTATGAGCTAATTTGGAAAAGAGCGATCGCTTCCCAAATGAGCGATGCCCAATTGGAGCGCACAAATGTGAAGATTGAAGCAGATAAGCATGATAAAAACTTCACCGCAAATGGAGAAGTATTGAAGTTTGAGGGTTTCTTAAAGGTATATCTAGAAGGAAGTGATGATGAAGATGAAGAGCAAGAAGGAATGCTTCCTGCTTTAAGGGTAAACGAGAAATTAGAGAATAATTATATATCCGCTACCGAAAGATTTACCAGACCACCTTATAGATATACCGAAGCATCTTTAGTTAAGAAATTAGAAGAATTAGGAATTGGTAGACCTTCTACATATGCACCAACAATTTCCACCATTCAGAATAGGAATTATGTTGAAAAGGGCTCTGTAGATGGACAAGAGCGCAAGTATGTGCAACTTACTCTTAAGAATGATAAGTATAGTGAACAGCAACTAACAGAAAATATTGGAAGCGATAAAGGCAAACTAGTGCCTACCGCTGTTGGTCAGGTAGTGAATGATTTCTTGGTTATGCATTTCGCTAATATCTTAGATTACAATTTCACAGCAAAAGTTGAGCAAAGTTTCGATGATATTGCGGAAGGTAATGAGGAATGGACAGAAATGCTTCGCAGTTTCTATTCAGAATTTCATCCTCGAGTTTTAGATGTTGCAGCAAACGCCGAAAGGGAAGTAGGAGAACGCGTTTTAGGAGAAGATCCTGAGACAGGAAAACCTGTAAGTGTTAGATTAGGGAAATTTGGACCAATGGTTCAGATAGGATCTGTAGAAGATGATGAGAAGCCAAGATTTGCAGGACTTACTCCAGACCAATCCTTAGATTCTATTACCTATGAAGAGGCAATGGATCTTTTTAAACTTCCGAAGGAAATAGGAGAATGGGAAGGAGAAACAGTAGAAGTGAACAATGGAAGATTTGGGCCTTATGTTAAATATGGTAAAAAATTCGTTTCTCTAGATAAAGGAGAAGACCCAATGGGTGTAGATATGGATCGCGCTATGGAGCTTATTGAAGCAAAAGAAGAGGCAGATGCTCCTATTTATATATATAATGAATTACCTGTGCAAAAAGGAGTAGGGAGATTTGGTCCTTTTTTAAAGTGGAACAATATATTTATTAACGTAAATAAGAAATACGATTTCGATAATCTTACCGATGCTAACATCGAAGAGCTTATTGAAGATAAAATCCAGAAGGAAAAGGATAAGATCCTTCATAACTGGGAAACAGAAGGAATTCGTGTAGAAAAAGCAAGATGGGGACGATCTAATATACTTAAAGGTAAAACAAAGATCGAATTGCCAAAAACTGTAGATGCTACAAAATTGACCTTGGAAGAGGTACAGGAGATCTTGGAGAAGAACACGAAGAAAAAGAAACCGGCAAAGAAAAAAGCTCCAGCTAAAAAGACAGTCGCAAAGAAGAAACCAGCCCCAAAAAAGAAATAATTGATGGATTTTGAATTTTTAAGTCCTGTAGATCAGGAATTATTAGAAGAAATAGTTTCTGTGGAAGCTCATAATCTGGGAAGCCAAATTCGAATACATTCGCAAAGATCTGGGATGCCCGATCTGGATGATGTTAAAGTGGCTATTTTTTCGGTTCAGGAAAATAGATTGGCAGAAGATTATGAAGATGAGTTTCTTAACTTCAACGGAATTAGAAAAGCATTTTATGGCTTATTTCCTGGGAACTGGTATGTTAATATTGCCGATCTTGGAACCATTCAAAAAGGTGAGACTGCAGAGGATACTTATTTCGCATTGCAAACTTTGGTGAAGGAATTATTGAAGAAAAAGATAATACCCTTAATTTTAGGAGGTAGTCAAGATCTCATCTATGCACAATATCGCGCATACGATTTTGTAGAGCAAATGGTGAATTTGGTAAACATTGATGCTCGATTTGATCTTGGAGATGCAGAGAAACCTATTAGCAACAAGTCTTATATAGGTAAGATCGTGGTGAATAAGCCTTATAATTTATTTAATTATTCGAATGTTGGCTACCAAACTTACTTCAATTCACAAGATGAGATAGGACTAATGGAAAGATTATTCTTTGATGCTTTTCGTTTAGGAGAAGTATCCAATAATATAAAGATTATAGAACCGGTAATGCGTGATGCTAATTTGGTAGGTATAGATCTAAATGCGGTTCATGCATCTGCAATTAATACCACTTCCAACAATTCTCCTAACGGATTTGATGGGAAGGAGATTTGTACACTAGCCCGTTATGCTGGGATTAGCGATAAAGTTTCCTCCTTTGGGATCTACGAATATACTTCTGGGTATTCTGAAACCGGAAATATGCTAATTGCCCAAATGATCTGGTATTTCTTAGAAGGTATTAATTACAGATCTAACGAGAATACTATTTCGGCTAAAAAGGAGTTTACTAAATATCAGGTGCCAATAGACGATGAGGTTTTGGTGTTTTTCAAAAGTCCTAGAACTGGAAGATGGTGGATAGAAATACCTTTTATTTCAAATTCGAATACTAAATTAAAACGGCATACGTTATTACCATGCAGCCACGAAGATTATCTTGAGGCATGCAACCAAGTTATTCCTGAAAGATGGTATAAAACAAAGAGGAAAAACGAATTATAAAAATTTGTAGACATATTCATCAATTACTGTATTTTTGCTAAAACTATTGTTTTTTAAAAATTATTTGGATAGGTTTACTACCTAAATCAAATATGTCATAACCTGAGAGATATTATGAAGAAATTATTTTCGCTTATTGCTGTTCTTGCATTACTTGCTAGCTGTAGTAGCGGCGATCGCGGGCAACTTGTAGGTGCGCAAGGAAAGAAGTGGAATCCAGAGAAACCTTATGGAATGACATTAATTCCAGGTGGTGCTTTTATTATGGGGAAGGCTGACGATGATATAGCCGACTCTAAGAATGCACCGCCTAAAACAGTTACCGTGCGTTCATTCTATATGGATGAAACCGAGATCACCAATTCTGAATATAGACAATTCACCAATTGGGTGCGTGACTCTATAGTAAGAATGAGATTGGCTATTGAGGCTGATTTTGAAGGTGCAACAGCCGGAGAAGATGGAATAGGGGAATTTGCTTTCGTAGATTCAGATGAAGAGAACATGTCTGTATATGAAAAATACATGTACGATAACTACACTCAATTCTCTGAAGACTATCAAGGTAGAAAACTTAATAAGGATGTAGATATAATCTGGGATACCCAAGATTATCCAGATGAAGCTTACGCAAGAGTAATGGATTCTATGTACATTCCTTTAGAGGAATCGTACAATGGGCAAAGAACCATCGACGTGAAGAAATTAAATTTCAAATACCGTTGGATGGATATTCAAAAAGCGGCGAGATCTAAAACTCAAAAAAGAAGTGAATTCATAGTTACAGAAGAAATCAACGTATATCCAGACACTACTGTTTGGATCAAAGATTTTAACTATTCTTATAATGAGCCAATGCATAATGATTATTACTGGCACACCGCCTTTGATGATTATCCAGTTGTAGGAGTGAGCTGGAAACAAGCTAAAGCATTTACTCAATGGAGAACTTTGTATCATAATGCTTACAGAAAGGAAAAGGGAGATCATGATGTTCCATTCTATAGATTACCAACGGAGGCTGAATGGGAATATGCAGCGAGAGGAGGATTGCAGTCTGCAACATATCCTTGGGGTGGGCCGTATGCTAAGAATGACAGAGGTTGTTTTATGGCAAACTTTAAACCTTTAAGAGGAGATTATGCAGCAGATCAAGCACTTTATACTGTAGAGGCAAAATCTTACGAACCCAACGATTATAATTTATATAACATGTCAGGTAACGTTGCAGAATGGGTGAACTCTTCTTACGACCCTGCAGCATATGAGTATATGTCTTCCATGAACCCAACTGTAAATGATGAAAATGATTTACGAAAAGTTGTACGAGGTGGATCTTGGAAAGATGTTGCATACTTCTTACAAGTTAGTACTAGGGATTATGAATATTCTGACACTGCAAGAAGTTATATAGGATTTAGAACTGTACAAGACTACCTTGGAACAGATGTTACTCTAAATCAATCCCCAAAGAATTAAATTAATAAAGAACCCCATCTAATTAATAAAAACAACCAAAAAGAAATAACCAATTTAATATTATGGCAAATCCAAGAACTGTTAAGAAAATAACAAACATGGTGTACGGTTTAGGTGCATCGGTAGTAATTTTAGGTGCATTATTTAAAATTATGCACTGGCCATTTGGTAATGAATTTTTAATTTTAGGATTAGTAACTGAAGCTTTAGTATTTGCTTATTCTGCATTTGAGCCTATTGATGATGATCTTGACTGGTCTTTGGTATATCCTGAATTGAATGGTGGTCCTGCATCGGCAAGACACAATGCCTTAATAGAAGAAGAAAAAGAAACTGAAGCTTCCTTATCTAAGAAATTAGACCTAATGCTAAAAGAGGCTAAAATAGACGCCAACCTTATGGAAAGTCTTGGAACGAGTATTCGCAATTTCGAAGGAGCTGCTAAGGGAATTGCTCCAACAGTAGACTCTATGGTTTCCCAAAGAAAATACAGTGAAGAATTAAGCGTAGCTGCTGCACAAATGGAAACATTGAATAACTTGTATAAAGTGCAAGTAGAGTCTTCGGCAAGACAAGCAGAGATCAACGAAGAAATTGCAGAAAATGCAGGTAAATTAAAAGATCAAATGAGTTCTATGGCTGCTAACCTTTCTTCATTGAATGGAGTTTACGGTGGCATGCTAACCGCTATGAATGTGAATGGAAGAGCATAATTAATTAGTTGTAATGACTAGAAGAGATCTAATAAAAAACTAAACTAATTATACATGGCGTCTGGAAAACAATCACCAAGACAGAAGATGATTAACCTAATGTACTTGGTTTTCATTGCAATGTTGGCTTTAAATATGTCCAAAGAGGTTCTTACCGCTTTTGGATTAATGAATGAAAAATTGTCCGAATCTAATACCACCACTGCGCAGAGGAATAATGCGTTCTTGGCAGGATTGGAAGAGAAGGTTGGTGAGCAACCTGCAAAGTATGCTCCCCTAAAGGAAAAGGCAGATAAGATTCATGTTTTGTCTGAAGATTTCAATTCTTATTTGGAAACCTTAAAATCTGATCTATTAGCGGATGTTGAGGATAAAACCGAATACGAAGAAATGGACAAATCCAACCAGTTGGACGAATTGTTTTTTCAAAGCGGAAGAATTAGCCCGAAAGGTCAAGAATTTTTGGATAAGTTAAATGGTTACAAGAATGGAGTAGTATCTATTATTGGTAACGAGAAAGGATTTGAAAAAATAGTACAGAATGTCCAAGCAGAATTCTCTACAGAACCTGTTAAGGTAGATGGTGCTAATGTTGAATGGTTAAAGTATCGTTACGAAGGCTTTCCTTTGGTAGCATCAATCACTCAGCTTACTCAAACGCAAGCAGATGTGAAAACTACAGAAAGTGAGATCTTATCTGCAATGTTGTCTGGGCAATTACAAAGTGAAGTTTCACTAACAAATTATGAAGCTATAGTAGTTCCTTCTAAAACTGCATTTTTTAGTGGTGAGAACTTTAAGGGTAAAGTGGTTTTAGGTAGAGTAGATAATACTTTAAAGTTTGACAATGTAGTGGTAAATGGTAGAAAAGTTGAAAGTTCTCAAGCTGGTCAAGTTGTTCTTGATTTCCCTGCAGGAAATGTAGGTGAACAAGAGATCAAAGGAGAAATTCAATTTAAAGAAGGGGATTCTATAGTAAAAATTCCTATTTCTAGTTCTTATGCAGTAATTCCTAAACCAAACTCTGCAGTTATATCTGCAGATAAAATGAATGTGGTTTATCGTGGGGTTCAAAACCCAATGACTATTTCCATTCCTGGAGTTGGAAGTGTAACTGCAAATGCTCCTGGTCTTAGACAGGCTGGTGGTGCAGGAAATTATATGATGGATGTAACTACTTTACAGGCAAGAGAAGTAACCATTAGTGTGAGTGGTAAATTACCTGGTGGAGAAACGGTATCCGATAAGAAATCGTTTAGAGTAAAAGATATTCCAAGACCAGTTGGTACGATTCGTGGAGAAGATGGTTCTGTGAAAATGCAACGTAACAGTTTAGAGATTTCTGAAGTAGGAGCAATTTTACCAGATTTCGATTTTGAATTGGCATTGCGTGTAACAGGATTCAGTTTTAAAGTTTCGGGTCAACCTACTATTAAAGTAAATGGTGGTAGATTAGATGCTTCCGCTAAAGCGGCGTTAAGACGTGCTGGCAGAGGAGAGACAATACAAATATTCGATATTGAGGCACAATTGGCTACCAATAGCGGATATAAACTTAAGAAAGTATCTCCAGTATTTGTGGAGTTAACAAATTAATAAAATCAATACAATGAAGTGGAATCAGATTTTGATTGGTGCATTCGGATTATTGCTAACAGGCTCATCTTTTGGGCAAGCTAATCTTTTGAATGCTACTACTCCAGATGAGATAGGTAAATTATCTGATGCAGAGCTGGTAGTGAAAAAGGAAAGTAAACCTTTAGAGTACGGTTATGTAGATGATAGAGATGTGCTTTGGTCCAAGAATGTTTGGGAAATTGTAGATCTTGATGAGCGAGTGAATTTCCCATTATATTACCCAATAGATACTAATAATATTGGTTCTAGCAGAAGATCGCTTTACGATGTTCTTATGACGGGAATTAAATCTGGAAAGATCAAAAATATATATGCAGATTCTTACTTTAATGAAAAGAGAACTTTAAGCGATATTAGCGCTGCGATTTCCAAGATAGATACTACAGATCTTGGTGTGGAGCAATATAACGCTGGAGAAGAAATAGATCAGCAATTTATTGATAGAAGAGATATTACATCTGCAGATATTGCAGAATATCATATTCGTGGAATGTGGTATTTTGACAAGCGTATGGCAGAATTAAAATATAGGATCTTAGGGATTGCTCCCGTGGCACCCGATGTAAATTTTATAGATGATGAAACTCCAGATCTCGTAGAATTGTTTTGGGTTTGGTTTCCAGATGCTAGAGAGGTGCTTTTCGACAACAATGCCTTTAATGGTAGAAATACCGCATCCTCTATCACTTTTGACCATTTGCTAAATGCTAGAAGGTTTAATGCAGTAATCTACAAAGAAGATAATGTTCAAGGAGATCGCGAGGTAGATGAATATATAGCTGAAAATGCATTTATGCAGCTAATGGAATCTGAAAGGATCAAGGAGCAAATCCGAAATTTTGAACAAGATATGTGGAACTATTAAGTTAGTCCTTCATTTAAATATACAAACGCTCCGGATATTTCCGGAGCGTTTTTTAATTCTATGCTATGTTAGATTATATTATTGTTGGGGCTGGTTTAAGTGGAATTGCGGTTGCAGAGCACTTAATTTCCAGAGGCAAAAAGATAATGGTGTTCGATGATAATTCGCAAGCATCCTCTACAGTTGCCGGTGGTATTTATAATCCTGTGATATTAAAAAGATTTACATTGGCCTGGAATGCAGATGAACAATTGGATACAGCACTTTCTTTTTATAAATATCTTGAGGAAAAGCTAAATATTTCCTTGATCAAGGACTTACCAATTTATAGAAGGTTTCATTCTGTAGAAGAACAAAACGATTGGTTCGCCGCAATGGATAAACCGGCATTAAGTAAATTTTTAGATGAAAAATTGGTTTCAAATTTAAATAAGCATATACCATCCTCCTTTTCATTTGGTCATGTTAAACATACTGGCGTTATAAATACTGAACTCCTACTGGAAGCTTATAGAGATTTTCTTCATTCTATTAATGCCTATCAAAAAGAAGAATTTCAATATTCCGAATTAAAAATAACTGAAGAAGATTGTACATATAAAAAATGGAAAACAAAGAAAATTATCTTTTGTGATGGCTTCGGGTTAAAAAAGAATCCATTTTTTAATTATTTACCACTACAAGGAAATAAAGGCGAATATTTAATTATTAAAGCTGAGGATCTAAAACTTGAGGTCGCCTTTAAAGCTTCAATTTTTATAATTCCCTTAGGAAATAATCTGTATAAGATTGGCGCAACTTATAATAATTGGGATAAAACTAAAGTGCCTACTTCCGAAGGAAAAAAATATCTCATGGATAAATTAGAGGGATTTCTAACTTGTAAATTTGAAGTGGTGGATCAAGTTGCGGGGATACGTCCAGCCACTAATGATAGAAAGCCGCTGGTGGGGAAACATCCAAAACTAGATAAATTATATGTTTGTAATGGATTTGGAAGCAGAGGAGTGCTTATTGCACCAACTGTCGCATCACAATTAATAAATTACATTGAAGATTCAGTAGCTCTTTCCGAAGAAATAAATATTAGAAGATATGAGAAGTTATATCAGGCAGATTTATCGTAACTCAAAAACATATTGATCCAGATATTGCGAGACAGGCGAAGTATTATTGGCATTAATACAATTAAAGTCCCAGTGATTGCTAAAAAGGTGGTCATTAGTCCGCCACCAAGGAAAACATAAGAGATTATAAATGCAGCAACAGATACCGCAACTCCCAAAGCATAGCTCACATACATAGCTCCAAAGAAAAAAGAAGGTTCCATTTTATATTTTGTCCCACAATTGGAACATTTTTCGTGCATTTTCAAAATATTTTGCAGCTTATAAGGGTTGGATTCCTTGTACATACTTTCCTTCTGACATACCGGACAAGAGCCTGTGAGTATACTATTTGATTTTGAACCCTTTAAGAATTGCATTTCTATTTTTTTAGTGTTGTAAAAATAGGCATCTTTGCAAAAAATTTAGAGTAAAATAATGCTTAACATTCATAATTTATCTATTTCATTCGGAGGCGAAAGTTTATTTGATGAAATTACCTTTAGACTTGGAGCCGGAGATCGGGTTGGACTTATTGGTAAGAACGGTGCGGGAAAATCTACAATGCTAAAGATCCTTTCTGGAGAACAGGAAGCAGATACAGGGCAAATAGCTAAAGACAAGGAGCTTAAGATTGGTTTCTTAAAACAAGACATCGATTTTATTCAAGGGAGAACAGTGATCCAAGAGGCACAACAAGCCTTTGTGGAGATCAAGGTGATGGAGAAAAAAATCGACTTCATCAATGAACAATTGGCCACAAGAACCGATTACGAAAGTGATGGATACACTCAATTGATTCAAGATCTTAGTGAGATCACGCATCAATACGAGATAATTGGTGGTTATAATTACCAAGGAGAGACCGAAAAAGTACTTATTGGACTTGGTTTTGAACGTGATAAATTCGATAAACTAACAGATACCTTTTCTGGAGGATGGAGAATGCGTATTGAGTTGGCTAAGCTTTTACTTCAGAGTAACGATATTTTATTGCTGGATGAGCCAACTAACCACTTGGATATAGAATCTATTATTTGGTTAGAATCATTTTTAACTAGTTATCCTGGTTGTGTGATCATTGTTTCTCACGATAAGATGTTCCTAGATAATGTTACCAATAGAACTATTGAGATCTCATTAGGAAAGATCTACGATTATAAAAAGCCGTATTCAGAATACTTGGTTTTAAGACAAGAATTAAGAGAGCAGCAGTTAGCTTCTCAGAAGAATCAGGCAAAGCAGATCGAGCAAACAGAAAAGTTGATCGAGAAATTCCGCGCAAAAGCATCAAAAGCCTCAATGGCGCAATCTCTAATCAAGAAACTTGATAAGGTGGATAGGATTGAAGTAGATGAGGATGATAATGCCGTAATGAACTTGCGTTTCCCTGTTTCCTTGCAACCGGGTAAGATTGTGGTAGAGACAGAAGGAATTGGAAAAGCATACGGAAAAGTTCAGATCCTTGAAGATATAGATTTACTTATTGAGCGTAGCAGCAAGATCGCTTTTGTTGGACAAAACGGACAAGGTAAAACTACCCTTGCAAAAGTAATTGTTGGAGAGATTGGTCATACCGGAAAGTTGAAACTTGGGCATAATGTGCAACTGGGTTATTTTGCACAAAATCAGGCGGATGAATTAGATGGTGAGAAAACGGTTTTAGATACCATGATAGATGCTGCTACCGAATCCACGCGAAGTAAGGTAAGAGATATGCTAGGATCTTTTCTTTTTAGAGGAGATGAGGTTAGCAAGAAAGTAAAGGTGCTTTCTGGAGGAGAAAGAAATAGATTGGCTTTATGTAAACTGCTGCTTCAGCCTTTTAACGTGCTTATAATGGATGAGCCTACAAACCACTTAGATATTAAATCTAAGAATGTTTTAAAGGAAGCGCTTAAAGGTTTTGAAGGAACCCTAATAATTGTTTCGCATGATAGAGATTTCCTTCAGAATTTGACCCATTCAGTTTATGAGTTCAAGGATAAAAAGATCAAGGAATATCTGGGTGATATAGATTTTTATCTAGATCAGCGTAATGTTGAAAACATGCGTGCTATCGAAAAAAGAGATAAAGTTCAGAAAGAGGTTTCTAATAATAATAATTCTAGCAAACAATCTTATAACGATCAGAAAAAATTTAAATCACTTCAGAATAAATTAAGCAATACTGAAGCTAAGATCAATAAATTGGAAAAGGAACTAAAAACTTTGGATCAGGAGATGGCTACAAATTATAAAGCCGCTACTGCTAAGCCTCATTTTCTTGATAATTATAAGAAAAAGAAAAAAGAAGTGGAGCAATTAATGAAATCTTGGGAACAGCTTCAAGAAGAGATAGAGATTATATCTTAAGCGTGATTATCGGTTAGTTTTGGTAATTCTAAATTTAATTGGGTCGAAAGTTTTTATCCTATATAGTGTAATCTAAAGCTAAATAAGCACTTAGATTACACTCCATGTAACACTTATAATCATTAAATTATCTTAAGAGTATTCATTTTTAAGATAATTTAATGATTTGTTGATTAAACGCTTTTCTATTTTAATAGTCTAAAGAGTAATTAAAAGACAATAATGCGTAAAATCATTCTTTCCATTCTGGGAGTAGTATTTGTAATAGGTGCCATCTTTGTTGCCAAAGCAATTATAGAAAGTAATACAATAGAAAGACCTCCTGCTAAAAAAGTAATTAAAACAGTTTATGTACAAAGGGTTAACAATGGGACGGTGCCCATTGTGATTCCTGCAAATGGTACTGTAACTGCTTTACAAAAAACCACACTTTTTTCTGAAGTAGAAGGGATCTTTAGAAGTAGTTCTAAACCCTTTAGACCTGGGCAAGAATACGCTAGAGGGCAAGTGCTTTTGCGTATTGATGCTTCAGAATATGCGGCTAATGTGCGGGCTTCCAAAAGTGAATTATACAATAAAATAGCGGCAGTTATGCCAGATCTTAGATTGGATTATCCAGATGTCTATCCAAAATGGGAGGCTTATTTAAATAATTTTGATGTAAATAAAGGCTTAGCACCACTTCCAAAACCATCTTCAGACCAAGAAAATTATTTTATATCAGGACGAGGCATCGTTTCTGGTTATTACAATATAAAGAATCAGGAAACCAGACTTAATAAATTCACTATCGCTGCTCCATATGGCGGAGTGCTTACCGAAGCATTAGTTACAGAAGGTTCTTTGGTAAGACCTGGCCAAAAACTAGGAGAATTTATAGATCCTTCAGAATATGAATTGGAAGTTGCGGTAAGAAAATCTTTTAGCGATCTATTAAAGGTAGGCGAGAAAGTTGCTCTTAAAAATCTGGAAGGGACTCAGCAATTCCAAGGTGAAGTAAGTAGAGTTAATAGTAAGATAGATGCAAATTCTCAAACAGTGCAGGTTTTTATAAAGATCAAGAATGATAAAGTTAAAGAGGGAATGTATCTGGAAGCTAATTTGGATGCTAGAAATGTAGAAGATGCATTATCTATTCCAAGGAATTTATTAGTAGAACAGAACAAGGTTTATATAGTTGGAGAAGACAATACACTACAATTAGCGGTGATCGATCCTGTACATTTTTCCTCGGAATCTGTTGTGATCACAGGTTTAGAAAATGGTACGAAATTGATCTCTGCACCTGTAGCTGGCGCTTTTGTAGGGATGCCAGTAGAAATAAGCGAGAATTCTAGTCTAGCAAAAATTAACTAGTTGTGAGAAAGATAATTAGTTATTTTATAAAGTATGAAGTTGCAGTAAATGTCGTGATTTTCGCTTTCGTCATCTTTGGATTGATTGGAGTGTTTAATATGAAGTCTTCTTTTTTTCCATTGGTGGATTCAAAGATAATAACCATAAACGTTGCTTATCCAGGTTCTTCGCCAGAAGAGATAGAAGAAGGTATTATCCTCAAGATCGAAGACAATTTAAAAGGATTGGTAGGGATAGATAGAGTTACCTCCACTGCGCGAGAAAGTGGCGGTTCGATCACTATAGAAATTGAAAAAGGGGAAAACATAGATGCGCTGCTTGCCGAAGTTAAAAATGCAGTAGATAGAGTGCCGAATTTCCCGACGGGAATGGAACCTTTAGTTGTTGCAAAAGAAGAGCAAATAAGGCCAACTATAAGTTTTGCCGTTAGTGGAGAAAATATTCCTCTTGCAACTTTAAAAGAAATAAGTCAGCAAATAGAAAATGATCTTCGGGCTATTGATGGAATTTCTCAAGTTAGTATTTCTGGATTTCCTCAGGAAGAAATTGAAATTGCAGTAAGTCAGGAAGATCTTTTAGCTTATAATCTCTCTTTTGAGGAAGTAGCTGCAGCTGTAGCTAATGCTAATATTCTTTCTACAGGAGGTACCATAAAAACTAGTGCAGAAGATTATTTGATAAGAGCCAATAATCGTTCTTATTATGGCGATGCCTTGAACGATCTTGTTGTAAGAGCCAGTACTACTGGACAAACTGTTCGGTTGGGTGAGATAGCCGTAATTAGGGATCGTTTTTCTGAAACACCTAATGCTTCCTATTTTAATGGAAACAATTCAGTAAATATTCAGATAAGCAATACAAATAGCGAAGATCTTGTATCTACAGCAGAGAAAGTTCACGAATATATTAAAGATTTTAATGAGAAAAATACCAACGTTAGGCTGGATGTAGTAAGTGACTCTTCTATCACTCTGGATCAGCGCACGATGCTGTTACTAGAAAATGGTTTTATAGGGATTTTATTAGTGCTCTTTTTTCTGTCATTTTTCCTAAACACTAGACTTGCCTTTTGGGTTGCTTTTGGGTTGCCGGTAGCATTTTTAGGAATGTTCATTTTTGCTCAACAATTTGGAGTTACTATAAACGTATTATCTCTATTCGGGATGATCATAGTTATTGGTATTTTGGTGGATGATGGTATTGTTATTTCAGAAAACATCTATCAGCATTACGAAATGGGTAAGTCTCCCGTAAAAGCTGCGATAGATGGTACCATGGAAGTAGTACCTCCAATAATTTCAGCAATCATAACCACCGTTTTGGCTTTTGGAACTTTCTTATTTCTGGATAGTAGGATTGGAGAATATTTCGGAGAGGTTTCCACGGTTGTTATTCTAACACTAACGGTTTCCTTGGTGGAAGCTTTAATTATTTTGCCAGCACATATTGCACACTCTAAGGCTTTAAAAAGAGATTCAGAAACCGGAACCGAGGAGAAAAAGGGAATGGCCAAAGTTTTTGATAAGCTAAGGGGTTTCAATAGAACTGGTGATAAAATAATGTCTTATTTAAGAGATAGAGTATATAGTCCTGTTCTAAAATTTGTTTTAAATCAGCAAATATTAAGTTTTTCTATTTTATTGGTATTTCTTATCCTCACAATAGGCGCAATTGGCGGTGGTTGGATACGAGTTACCTTATTCCCTAGTATTGCCAGTGATAGGGTTTCTATCGATCTTTTAATGGCAGAAGGAACTAATCCTGAAAAGACAGATTCTATAATTAGTATGGTAGAAGCTGCTGCATGGAGAGTAAATAAGGAATATTCTGAAAAGCAAACTGGAAATAAACAGGTAGTAGAGAATATTATAAAACAGGTTGGACCTGGGAATAATAAGGCTTCTCTGCAAGTAAACCTATTGCCTGGAGAAGAGAGAGATTTTGGATCACCAGAGATTACTAATTCTATTAGAGAGGAAGTTGGGCCAGTGTTTGGGGTAGAAAGTCTCACTTTTGGATCTGGAGGAAATTTTGGAGGAAGTCCGGTTTCAGTTTCCTTACTTGGAAACAATATTTCTGAATTGGAAGCTGCCAAGGAGGAGCTTAAAGCTATTTTAGAAAATAACTCCTTGCTAAAAGATGTTACAGATAGTGATCCAAAAGGTATAAAGGAAATAGATATAAAGCTTAAAAATAACGCCTATGCCTTGGGATTAGATCTTAACAATGTGATGAGGCAAATTAGAAATGCTTTCTTTGGAGCACAGGCACAACGTTTCCAGCGTGGGCAAGATGAAATTAGAGTATGGGTAAGGTATGATCTTGAAGCAAGATCTTCTATAACTCAGTTAGATGATTATAGGTTGATCACTCCTTCTGGAAATCGAGTTCCATTTCGAGAAATTGCAACATATGAAATTGTTCGAGGAACCGAATCTATAAGTCATTTAGATGGAAAAAGAGAGATTCGCGTAACAGCAGATATGGAAGATCCAAACGGATCTGCTACAGATATATTACAAGATATCCAGGATAACATTATGCCAGATCTACTTGCTCAATATTCATCCCTATCTGTTTCTTATGAAGGTCAGAATCGTGAGGCAGATAAGCTAAGTAGTTCTGCCAAAAAAGTATTGCCAATTGTATTATTTCTCATTTATGCAACTATAGCATTCACGTTTAGAAGTTATAGTCAGCCTTTATTATTGATGCTCATGATCCCATTTAGTGTAATTGGTATAGCCTGGGGACACTGGATCCATGATTTTCCAATAAACGTGCTTTCTGCATTAGGTATTATTGCACTTATTGGAATCATGGTAAATGATGGGCTGGTATTTATTGGTAGATTCAACAGCTTTTTAGTGGAGGGAATGAAGTTTGAAAAGGCCCTTTTCGAAGCTGGACGCTCTAGGTTTCGAGCTATATTTTTAACTTCTATCACTACAATTGCAGGTTTAGCTCCCCTAATTTTCGAAAAGAGTAGACAAGCACAATTCTTAAAACCTATGGCAATTTCTATTGCCTATGGGATTGCAATTGCAACGGTACTTACTTTGTTATTGTTGCCACTATTTCTTTCCATTAGTAATAACATTAAAGTGGGAAGTATTTGGTTAGCCACTGGAAAAAAGGTTGAAAACGAAGAAGTGGAAAGAGCTATTAAAGAACAAAAAGAAAAGGAAGTTCATGAAGTACATTAATAATTCTCTATTAATTTTTTTGATCTTTATTTGGGGAAGAAGTTTTGGGCAATCTACTGTGCTTACAAAGGATGAAGCCATTATAAAAACCTTGGAAAATAATTATGGGATTCGACGTTCTCAAAATTTAATTGAAATAGCCAATAATAATCAGAGTCTTTTAAACTCTGGATATCTACCTAGTTTAACTGCAAATGCGGGCACCAATTTTAATAAAGAAAACATTGAAGCCCAATTTCAAGACGGGGAATCTCGAATTTTAAATGGAGCCGAAACTAAACGCTATAATGCTTCGCTTAATTTAAATTATACATTATTCGATGGCTTAGGAAGGCTTTACAATTACAAGCAGCTAAAAGCGCAATATAAGTTAACCGAACTAGAGGCAAGGGAAACCATTGAAAATACAATTTTGCAATTGCTAAGTGTTTATTTTGAAGTAGCTCGATTAACAGAAAATGTGACTGTTTTAAATGAAACTTTAGAGATTTCAAAACAGCGTATTACCAGAGCACAATATCAATTTGACTATGGGCAAACTTCAAGACTGGGAATATTAAATGCAGAAGTAGATGTAAATAATGATAGTATCGCATTATTAAATACACAACAGCAGTTGGAAAATACGAAAAGAGACCTACTTGTGATATTAAATGAACCAGGAAAGGAGCTTAGAAATATTGCTATTGACACGACAATTAATTTCCTGTCTGAAATTGAATTGGAAGATTTTATAAAGACTTCTAATTTAAACAATGTTAGTCTTCTCCAAGCGGAAAGTAATTTGTTAATATCAGACTACGATATCAAGGTTAGTAAATCTGGTTATCTTCCTACAGTAGGCCTTACCGGGTCTTATGGTTGGAACAATAGCAATCTTCCATCCACCTCTTTTGTTCAAACAAACACTTCCAAAGGATATTCTGCAGGGTTAAATTTAAGTTGGAGTCTTTTCGACGGTGGAAGAACAATTACCAATGTTAAAAATGCTGAAATTAGACTTGAGAATCAGCAGTATTTAAAGGAACAATTAATATTAGAAGTGCAACGTGATATTGCAAATTCTTGGGGAAATTACCAAAACAAGCGATATATTTATGAAGTGCAGGAGAAGAACGTATTAACAAATGAAGATAATTTTAATAGATCTCAAGAGCAATTCAAACTTGGTCAAATTTCTTCCATAGAATTCCGTCAGGCTCAAATAAATTTGCTTAATGCTAGAACAAATAAGAACTTAGCTAAATACGACGCGAAATTTGCTGAGCTTCAGGTATTACAATTAACTGGGCAGCTTTTGAATTTAGATTTTTAATCACTCATTAAGTGGTGGATTAATAGCCCAATATGTATTGGGATGCCCCAACATTATAAAGTTATAATCTTAATTTTTACCTCGCAGGCTTGCCCTAAATCTTTTGATTTTGTAACTTTTAATTATAATATTTATTAAATGCTAGAGCACGAGTTTCAATGTCCATATTGTTGGGAGAGCATCACTATGCTTTTAGACACTTCAATATCAAAACAAACCTATATTGAGGATTGTGAAATTTGTTGTAATCCAATAGAAATCACTCCAGTGTTTGTGGATAATGATTTACAATACTTCGAAGCCATTAATATTGAACAATAATTTATGAATTAACAATCCTTATAAAAACCACCTTAATTTATTAACTATATTTATAAGAACTTAATAAATTATATGATTTCTACTTTTGAATTTGCAGATAATGTGGTTGGGATTTTGATAAATTCGAAAGTAGACAGTGATCTTATGGATGAAGTTCATAGCGCCATTATTGATCGGCTAAAAGACAATGAAACTATAAATTTATTTATAGAAATTGAACCAGGCAACAATATTTCCTTATTTGCGCTATTAAAAGATCTAAAGTTTAAAGTAGAATATGCCAAAAATTTTAGAAAAATTGCTGTTGTAACAGACTTACAATGGTTTCAGAATATAATGGAAATCAAAGACTTGCTAATGGATGCAGAAGTTAAAGGCTTTGAGCCCAAATATAGGATGAAAGCTATGAGTTGGATTACCGAATAATTTTTTAAAAAAACCTTTGCATAAGTAGAAAACTCTTGTATATTTGCCATCCGGTAGCGCAGCAAGAAAGGATTAATGAAGAGCTGAAAGATCGAATAACTTGACATTTTGAAATTACGATATATCGCGGGATAGAGCAGTAGGTAGCTCGTCGGGCTCATAACCCGAAGGTCACTGGTTCGAGTCCAGTTCCCGCTACTAGGAAAGACAAGGCTTCACAGAAATGTGGAGCCTTTCTTGTTTCTATCCAGTACAGAATAAGTACAGAATATTGTTCTTTTCAAATCGTCATTCTAATTGATGCTAAATCATTCTTTTTGTCCCTTAATTCTATGAATTTTTGATTTGGAGTATAGCAATCAACGATTTTGACTATTTCAGATCTAATATAACTTCTTAGTTTTCTCATTATTTTAATTTTTTATTCGTTAAAACAAGGATTTTTATCTCAAAGTTTGTTTGTCGTCTATTTTGTAAATGTAATTCCATCAATTTTTGCATAACCTGTGCACTACAATTAAATTATCTTTGTAAAACTTTATGAAAATACTCGTTTCCATATCAATGTCGTTTCTATTCTTTTTTCAAGGAATAGCGGCCAATATGGAAGTTTGTGAGCAGATAGAAGAAATATCTCATTTTATTGCTCATTATCAAGACCATAAAGAAGATGATGGATATTCATTTATCGATTACGTTTATCAAGATTACATAAAAGATGATGGCAAATTGGATAACCACCATCCAGATCCGGACCACGAAAATGCGCCTGTGCATACAAATCATCAATGTTGTTTGCATTTCGTATTCTTATCCCCTTTTCGACCAACATCAATTAGTCCGATATTCTCCGAGTCACAAAATGAGTATAATTTCTATAATTTTCAATTAAATTCCAGATATCTGGAATCTCTTTTCCAACCACCTAAAGTTTAATTCAGTTTTTTTTTAGGATAGCTATATCCTCTTTTAACCTACTCATAGGGTTAATTCCTGTTTCGTATGATTTCGCGATTGCTAACAATCATTTCGAAAATTTTAACTGAATTAAATCTCATTACATGATTAATAAAATCATTTCATTTTCCATCAACAATAAATTTGTTGTGGGTCTTTTAATAGTAGCACTTATCGGTACCGGTATTTGGTCGATGGCCACTATAAATCTGGGCTCAGTTCCAGACATTACAAATAATCAAGTACAAGTAATTACCACAGCTCCCAACCTTGGAACTGAAGATATTGAGCAATTTGTGACATATCCTGTAGAGCTGGCAATGGCCAACCTTCCCGATGTGATCGAGCTACGTTCCGTATCTCGTTTTGGACTTTCTGTGGTAACCATCGTTTTTGAAGATGATGCGGGAACCTATCTTCCCAGACAACTGGTTCAGGAAAAGCTGACTGCGGTAAGCGAAGAAATTCCTGAAGGTTTCGGTACGCCTTTTATGGCGCCAATTACTACTGGACTTGGAGAAATTTACCAATACTCGCTAAAAGTAGAAAAGGCTTATGAAGGGCAATATGACGCCATGGAACTACGAACCATTCAAGACTGGATTGTAAAACGACAAATGGCATTGGTTCCAGGCGTTGTGGAAGTAAATGCAGCTGGAGGATTTGTAAAACAATATGAAGTCGCTATTAACCCAGACAGACTTAAAAGTTTTGGTGTCACTATGGGTGAGGTCTTTGAAGCATTAAAGAATAATAATGCAAACACTGGAGGTGCCTATATAGAGAAAAACCATCAGGCCAACTTTATTCGGGGGGAAGGATTAGCCAGAAGTCTTGAAGATTTGGAAAATACCGTGGTGACCACTCAAAATGGCACACCTGTTTTAGTACGGGATCTCGCTGAAAAAGTAGGATTCGGAAATCAAGTACGCTATGGTGCATTTACTCAGGATGGAAAAGAAAGCGTTGGGGGGCAAATTCTAATGCTTAAAGGTGAAAGCCCTGGCGAAGTTATTGAAAACGTAAAAACCCGTATCAAGGAAATTCAGAAGTCTTTACCTGAAGGGGTGTATATCGAAGCTTTCTTGGATAGAAGTGATTTGATAGGTCGTACAACAAGTACGGTAGAAAAAAATTTAATAGAAGGTTCGTTAATCGTAATATTTGTTTTGATTTTACTTTTGGGAAGTTTTCGTGGAGGCTTGATAACCGCCTCGGTAATTCCACTTTCCCTATTGTTTGCATTTATATTAATGAAACAATTCGGGGTATGGGCAAATTTAATGTCCTTGGGCGCTATTGATTTTGGAATCATCGTAGATGGTGCGGTAATTATTGTGGAAGGAATGGTATTCCATATTCATCAAAGGATAAAAAAATCCAAAGCAGTTATTGATCAAACTGAAATGGATGAGATAGCATACGAGTCGGCAAGCACAATGATGAATTCTGCTTTCTTTGGTCAATTAATTATTCTTATTGTATTTACTCCTATATTATTTTTAACGGGTGTTGAAGGAAAAATGTTCCGACCAATGGCCTTTACTTTTGGTTTTGCAGTTTTAGGAGCTATAATACTTTGTTTGACCTATGTGCCGATGATTTCTGCACTATTTCTAAAACCTTCCAAAAACCAAGATGGGTGGTTTGCAAAATTTGAGAACAAAATAGATAGATTCAGTGACAGAATTATGGGTGGGCTTAATAAAGCATATAAGCCTTTATTATCTTTCTCGCTAAGGTTTAGAGCAGGTGTTGTTATTGGAGCGGTTGCCTTATTATTGATTGCTGGTTTTATATTCAGCAATATGGGTGGTGAATTTATTCCAAAATTTGATGAAGGTGATATTGCGATGCAAGCTCTTATTAAGCCAGGTAGCAGTCTTACAGAATCTATAGAAGCTTCCAAAAAGCTTCAAAACATTATAAAAGAATTTCCGGAAGTTAAAACAATGATTTCGCGTATTGGTGTAGCAGAAATTCCAACAGACCCGATGCCTATGGATATAGCCGATAGCTATATCATTCTGGAAAAAGACAAGAGCAAGTGGACAACTGCCGAAACCAAAGAGGGATTAATTGAGAAAATTCGAGAAAAAATTTCAGTCATTCCTGGGGTTAACTTTGTGTTTACACAACCCGTAGAGCTCCGCTTCAATGAATTATTGACAGGAGTTCGTGAAGATGTTGCCATAAAATTATATGGTGAAGATATGGGAGTACTGTCGGATAAGATCCAAGAAATTGCTGCAGTTATCAGAAAAGTTCCCGGAGCCGTAGATCTTAATGTGGAGGCTACAAGTGGTCTACCGCAGATTACGGTGAACTACAACAGGGCAAAAATGGCACAATATGGACTTACTGTTGATAAACTCAATGATTACGTAAGCGCAGCTTTTTCTGGAGAAAAAGCAGGAGTAATTTTTGAAGGTGAAAAACGATTTGATGTGGTTATCCGCCTGGCACAAGAATACCGGCAAGACATCAATAGCTTAAAAAATCTTTATATCGATTTGCCCAGTGGTAATCAAGTTCCTTTAAAAGAGGTAGCGGAGATTAGCTATAAACCTGGACCTATGCAGATATCGAGAGATAATACCTATAGGCGTATTTCTGTGGGGGTCAATGTTAGAGGTCGTGACGTGAAATCGATGGTTGAGGAAATTCAACAAAAACTCGATGCTGAAGTAAAACTTCCACCAGGATACTACGTAACCTACGGAGGTTCTTTTGAGAATCTACAACGCGCGACCGACCGGTTAATGATCGTGGTGCCTATAGCCTTGGCACTCATATTTATACTATTATATTTTGCCCTTGGTTCATTTTCGCAATCCATTATGATATATATGGCCGTTCCGCTTGCCGCAATCGGTGGAGTATTTGCCCTCTGGATTCGTGGAATGCCATTCAGTATTTCTGCCGGTGTTGGGTTCATAGTACTCTTTGGGGTAGCCGTCTTAAATGGGCTGGTTCTAATTAATAAATTCAATGAACTAAAAGAAAAAGGAATGACAAATATTAAAGATAGAATTTATGAAGCAACACACGAACGGCTTCGCCCTATTCTCTTAACCGCGACTGCTGCTATAATGGGCTTTATCCCAATGGCGGTTTCCACATCAGGCGGTGCAGAAGTGCAGCGGCCATTGGCAACGGTGGTTATTGGTGGATTGATAACAGCAACATTTTTAACGCTTGTTGTCCTTCCTGTTCTTTATTATTGGCTTGAAGCAAGAAAAGAGAAAAAAGATAATGATGGCGATGTAAGCTATATCAATAAAAGAACTTCACTTATTGTCGTGCTTTTAGGCTTGGGAGGATTTTTATCTTCAAATACCGCCAATGCACAAGAAACGACTTTAGCGCAAACTATAACTATGGAGGAAGCTATTAATTTGGCCAAAAAGAATTATCCTTCATTAAAGGAAAGTCGGGCATTTATTGAACGGGAGCAGGCTATGAAGGGCACTAGTTTCGACTTGGGAAACACCCAAGTGTTCACGGGTAAGGAAGAAATTGGCAATGGACTTCCTGGAGTGCAGACCACAATTGGGTTTCAACAGGGAAATATCGATTTGCTTTCGGGCTTTTCCAAATCCAAGTTTTATAAGGAAAGGGTTCAATTGGGAGAAAAGTTTTATGCCTTAAATGAGCAACAGTTGGTGCGCAATGTGATGCAAGCCTATGACCAAATTAACTATAATAGGGCACAATTGCGTTTTGCAGAACAATTGGACAGCGTTTATGCCAATTTTAGGACTGCATCCCAATTGCGGTATGACACTGGTGAAACTGGTAAACTGGAATTTATTGCAGCCTCCTCAGAATATCAACAAATACAAGTATTACGACAACAGGCCTATGACAATATTGAAATTGCCAAAAGAGCCTTAAAGCAATATTTGGGAATTGATCAAGAAATCGAAACAGTAGGATTGCCGTACGAAACGATGAATTATATGGCAGTGCTTGATTCGGCATCCGTAGCTGACAATCCATTATTACAGTATTCAATGCAAAATGCTGAAGTAAGCAAGGCAAATATTGGTGTGGAAAAATCACAGTTTTTGCCCAAGTTCAACCTTTCCTATGGAAGGCAAGTCGTTGATAATATATCTGGTTTTAACTCCTATCAGGCCGGTATTAGTATCCCGCTTTGGTTCTTACCACAAAAATCAAGGGTCAAGGCGGCTAAGGCAGATGCGAGGGTTGCTGAAAATCAATACTTAGAGCAAAAAGCGGTTACCGAAAGCAGGGTTTCACAACTTTTAAAATCCTTGGAAAAAACCCAAAAAACCTTGAATTACTATCAGGAAGGAGCATTGCTTTTGGCAGAAGAGCAAATATCTACAGCAGAACTCGCTTCAAAGGAAGGTGAAATAGATTATGTAAACTATATCACGATCCTGAATAGTGCCATTCGGATAAAGCAGAACCATTTACAATTTATCAATCAGTATAACCAACAAGCCATTGAGTTACAATATCAATTGGGCAATTTATAAACCTAAAAAAGGAAAGTAAAATGAAAAATATAGCAATAATTACTACGGTTTTATTAACGCTCTTGTTGGTAGGCTGTAACGACAAACCCGATTCTGAATTGGGCCATAACGAAGGAAGCGCGACATCAGAAACAACGGAGAACGAGGAAAGTGGGCACAATGAGGAAGAAGAAGGAGAAGAAGGCGTGGTAGAACTTACCAAACAACAAGTGGAGACCATTGGTTTGGAAACCAAAACTTTGGAAGAAAGGAATCTTGGGAATAACATCAAGGTAACGGGAATGCTGGAACTGTTCCCACAGGACAAAGCGAACATAAGTCCGTTTGTTGGTGGTAATGTAAGCTCCATAAAAGTGGTTCCTGGTGATAATGTTAGAAAAGGACAGGTGCTTGCATATATAGAACATCCAGATATTATAGCAATGCAACAAGAGTTTCAAGAAAAAAACGATGAGCTAGTATTCTTAAAACAGGATTATGAACGTAAGCAAACCTTGTATGATAAAGGGGTTTCCTCGGGTAAGGAGTTCCAAATGGCGCAATCTCAATATCGTTCAACAACCTCCAGTGTAAATGGTTTAAGATCAAGGTTGCGTTTGTTGGGTATTAATTCAGACAAGGTAGCCCAAGGCGAAATCTTTTCCGCAATACCCATTACCACTCCTTTAAGCGGATATGTGGGAGAAGTGATGGTAAGTCTTGGGGACTATGTGGCTCCTCAGTCCACAATGTTTTCGATAAGTGATAATTCAAAAATCTATGTGAATTTTAAGGTGTACGAAAAAGACATAAAACACATAAAGGAAGGCCAGCAGATCTATTTTTCTACCACCTCAAGACCTGATGCACTTTTAAAAGCTACTGTACGCTCTATAGGTAAGACCTTCGAGAGTGATCCAAAGGCAATAGAGATATTAGCAGATATCGAAAATAAAGACAAGAATTTATTGCCAGGAATGTACGTGGAGGGAAGGATCGTTCAGGGAGAAAAATCTGGTTATGCAGTACCAGAAGAAGCTATTGTAAAAGAAGGAGAACAATCCTACATTTTTATTGTAGATGAGGATGAAGCGCCAGAAGAAAATAGGATGAAGTTTAAGAGAATTCCTGTTAGTACTGGCTTGAACGATCTTGGTTTTGTAGAAGTAAACCTTCCAGCAGAAATTGCCAAAAATGTTAAAATAGTAACAAGTGGGGCCTATACCCTTTCTTCTGAAATGGTCAAAGGAGAACTGGAACACGGTCATTAATTCAATAATAATCAAGGATTTTGATTCCGGGTTTGTTTATCGTCTTAATTAGTTAGTTAAAAAATGAAAAACAGGCTCGGTTCAAAATCTATTAAAAATTTATAATATGAAAGAAGTTAAAGCATTCGTAAAACCAAATAGGATTCAAAGAGTAATTGAAGCCTTAAGTGAAAACGGCTTTAAAAGTATGACCCTGTCACAATCTGAAGGTACAGGAGCATTCAAAGCAAAGGGAGCAAGACCCTCACTTGATTTTCATGTAACCGATAGTCCCGTAGTAAAAATAGAGTTGGTGTGCCAAAATGAAGAAGCTCAAGCTGCTATTGAAATAATAATGGCCAATGGAAAAACCGAAGAGCCTGGAGATGGTATTATTTATCTATCTAATATAGAGGATGCCTTTCAAATAAAAACAGGCGATTCATTAAAAAGATACGACCTATAAACCCTTTATAGTAAATGGAAAAAATAGTTCAAATATTGGAAAGTATGGGAATAAGGCCTACTGCAATGCGCTTGATGACCTACAAGCGACTGGCAGAATTGAAGGTGGCCATAAGTCTAGGAGATTTGGAAAAGGATTTTAAAATTTCTGAAAGGAGTACTCTTTTTAGAACTATGAAAACATTTGAAGAAAAAGGTATTGTACATCAAATCCAAGATGGAACTGGAGTTATAAAGTACGCTCTATGTGAAGCAGAATGTGAGGTCGGCAATGACCTACATCTACATTTTCATTGCAATAACTGTGAGGAAACGGTTTGCTTGACAGAGCATAAAATCCCGCATATTAATTTGCCCGAAGGCTATATCACGGAAGATATCAACCTGGTTGTTAAGGGTATTTGCGAGAAATGCAGTCACAATCTAAACTAAACATCAAGTTTTTGACTTACGAATATAATTTATAAGCAGAAAGAAATGGTCACAATTTATAAAAGAGAAGCTACTGTATATATGGTGGCAGAGTTTAAGCTGGATGCCAAGGATTATGAAAACCTGATACCGGTCTTAACAGAACAAATAATGGCTCATCAAGAGGTTAAGTGGTACATAGAGATGAAAAATTTTGAAGGTTGGAAGGCAAGTATGTATTGGAAAGGCATTGAACTTGAACTTCCCAATGAAGAACATTTAATAAAAGTGGCTTTGGTAGGAAGTGTTGAATGGCAAGAGCAATTTACGGAAGTTTTGATGCTGTTTACCAGGGCGCATATAAAATTTTTTAAGGTCGAAGAAAAAGACGATGCTAAAAAATGGTTAAATAAAGAAAACTGATCCGAATTAGTGTACCTCTGTTTTCTTTTATATAACGAAATGCGAGCTGTATACGTATGAAAATTTTAGATTATATTAAATTTAAAATTATGAAAATAATAAATTCAGTAATATTTATTTTTTTTGCTGCTTTAAGCATTCAGGCCCAAACTATTTACAGGACTCAGGAAGGGCATATAATGATTATAGCCAACAATGAATATGAACCTATTAAGGCGGAAAGCAATCAACTTTCTGTATTTCTGGACTATACCCGGACTGGGAGATGTCATTGAAATTCAATTTGAGCAACTTATCCTAAGGAAAGAATGATTCTTAGATGAATACGGTATGAATTAAAAATAACTTGATCAAAATGGAAAAACTAAAAATTGAAATACCAGTCATACTTCCCCAAGTGCCCAATGAAAAGGACACTTGCGTGGAAAGACTTATTAGTAAATTGGAGGAGAAAGATGGAATCGAAAAGGTACATATTGCCGATGAAAAAGCAGACGCTACACCTCAGCTTTGTTTTCATTATGATCCGGATGTTATCTCTATAGATCGTATTCAATCTATGGCAGAACAAACAGGTGCAAAAATCACTGAAAAGTATGGTCATCTACTTATAGAAGTGAAGGGAATTAGGCATACACGTCAAGCACGAACCATTGAAAAGAATCTTTTGGGAATTAAGGGGGTTTTGGAAGCCTCGGTTAATGCTGCGGGTATGATACGTCTGGAATACAACAAAAAGGAAACAAGTTTTGACCATATCTCCGAAAGACTCAAAAAGGATACTCTCAAAATTAAAAAGAGCTCGTCTGCTGACGAAAATGGTTTTAACAGAAGACAGCCCATTGACAACTCTAAAGACAGAGAACAAACTGGGGATGCAAATCACAAACACAAAGAAGGAGAAAGTCACGGCGCCGGCGAAGAGCATTCCCACGAACACGGGGGGATTTTCGGAAAGAACACCGAGCTTATTTTTTCCATTATCTGCGGTGCGCTTCTCGGAATAGGTTTTGGGCTCTCGTATGTGGATTCCATCCCAGATTGGGTCAGCCTCTCCCTGTATATAGGAGCGTATTTCTTTGGAGGCTACTTTACGGCCAAAGAAGCCATTGAAACAGTGGCAAAAGGGGGCTTTGAGATTGACTTTTTAATGTTGGTCGCCGCTATTGGAGCCGCCATTTTGGGTGAATGGGCTGAAGGTGCGCTTTTATTGTTTCTTTTTAGTTTGGGACACGCACTTGAACATTATGCAATGAACAAGGCCAGAAAATCCATTGCGGCACTTGCCGATCTCGCACCAAAAACGGCCTTGTTGAAAAAGGGTGGCAAGACCGAAGAAGTGGGGATTGAAAAATTGAGTATTGGTGATATTATTGTGGTCAAACCCAACAGCAAAATATCTGCCGATGGTGTTGTGGTAAATGGAAAAAGTAGTGTCAACCAAGCCCCAATTACAGGGGAAAGCGTGCCAGTGGATAAAGTTCCCGTAGAAGACACAAGCAAGGAATATTCTCAGGATGATGAGATTAAAGATGAAAACCGTGTTTTTGCTGGAACTATCAACGGTAATAACACGCTTGAAGTAAAAGTCATCAAGGAAGCAAAAGATTCTACCCTGTCGCGATTGGTCAAACTGGTCAACGAGGCACAAACACAAAAATCCCCGACTCAGTTGCTTACCGATAAGTTTGAAAAGTACTTTGTGCCTTCTGTACTTATCCTCGTAGGTATTTTACTTTTTGCTTTTTTGGTAATCGATGAGCCATTTAGTGCAAGCTTCTACAGGGCTATGGCAGTATTGGTTGCTGCAAGTCCTTGTGCACTGGCAATTTCCACCCCGAGCGCAGTTCTAAGTGGTGTGGCAAGAGCCGCACGAGGCGGTGTTCTTATTAAAGGTGGTCGACCACTGGAAGATTTAGGCGAACTAACCGCACTTGCTTTTGATAAAACGGGTACACTAACTGAAGGAAAACCCAAACTTACCAAGGTCGTGCCGCTTGGGGACATCGAAGAAAATGAACTACTAAAAATAGCCGTTGCTGTTGAAAATCTGAGCGACCATCCCTTAGCCAAAGCGGTGGTTCGTGACGGTAAGGAGCGTTTGGAAAGTACTGAAATTCCCGATGCATCCGATTTGGAAGCCGTACTTGGAAAAGGTATCAAAGCATCATTGGGAAGTGATAAAATTTACGTCGGTAATCTTGATTTGTACGAAGATCTTGACGAAGCCAAACCTTCCGAAGAAATAACTTCCAAAATTAAGGAGCTTGAAAGTGGCGGAAATACTACAATGCTTATTCGCAGAAATCAAGAATATATTGGTATCATCGCCCTAATGGATACACCTCGTGAAGCTGCTAAGGAAACGCTTAAGAAATTGAAGGAAATCGGTATCAAACGAATGATCATGCTTACGGGAGATAATCAAAAGGTTGCCGATGCCGTAGCCAAAGAAATTGGGTTGACCGATGCCTGGGGAAGCCTCTTGCCCGAAGAGAAAGTGGATGCAATTAAAAAATTAAAGAAGGAAGAATCAAAAGTAGCAATGGTAGGCGATGGCGTGAACGATGCCCCAGCAATGGCAAATAGCACAGTGGGAATAGCAATGGGGGCAGCGGGCAGCGATGTTGCTTTAGAAACGGCGGACATTGCACTTATGGCAGACAAACTGGAAACTTTGCCCTTTGCCATTGGATTGAGTAGAAAGGCAAAGGCTATCATAAAGCAAAATCTTTGGGTAAGCCTTGGTATTGTGTCCCTGCTTATTCCAGCTACTATATTCGGTTGGGCCAATATCGGTATTGCCGTTGTAATTCACGAAGGTTCAACCCTGCTGGTAGTATTCAACGCATTACGTCTCTTAGCATATAAAAAATCATAGTTATATAATGGAAATTGAAGTGTTTATTTTTTGAAACCCAGGAAGAATGACAAAGATTGAAAAAGTATTGTTGACCAAAGGAATACGGCCCACAGAAATGAGGTCGAAGATATACAAGTTTCTGAAAAGGAAACAAAGTGCCGTAACCTTAAGGGAAATGCAAAAAATTTTTGTCATTAAGAGCGAAGTAGATAAAACAGCGGATAAAACTACATTTTATAGGGCAATTAAACTTTTTGAGGAAAAACGAATGGTACACCAAATAGACGATGGAACTGCCATTGCGAAATATGCAGTTTCTGATGAAAACGTCGCGAATACATACGGTACAGATTTACATATGCACTTTCATTGTACCGATTGTAGGAAAACAATCTGTTTGCCTAATAAAATATCAGAGGAAAGCTTACCAGATAGCTATAAAACTACTGATGTGAATCTGGTATTGAAAGGGATATGTAAAAAATGCATAAGAAAATGAATTTTTTGGTAGTGGTAGTAATTATGTGTCTGGCCGCAGGAACGGCATTTCTTGCTATTATTGCCGCCCTCCCTGTGATAAATATTTTACGAGAGTATTAGATTTTTTAAAAGAAGAAGCTGTGAATTTTGGGAAAGTAAAATTTGAAATGAAGAATAGAAATTTAAGTTAGTCTGAAATGAATATTAAATAGGAATTATTATGTCAGAATTAAAAAAATCTTTGGGAACTCTTCGGTTGACCTTTTACGGTGTAGGTACTATCGTGGGAGCTGGAATCTATACGGTTATAGGGGCTGCAGCAGGACAGGCAGGTACCGACCTATGGTTGAGTTTCATATTCGCAGCCATTGCTGCAAGTGTTTCGGCAATGTCTTATGCCGAATTATCCTCTACCTACCCCAATGCTGGAGCGGAATTCATATTTGTAAGAAAAGCTTTTCCAAAGGTGGATATACCCTCATTTCTCACTGGGTGGACAATTGCTTTTCATAGCTCGGCTACAATTGCAGCAGTACTGTTGGCTTTTGCAGGATATTTCAATACATTTTTTAGTGTACCCGCTCTTTTGATTAGTTATGGAATTTTAATATTGCTCTCCTTGGTAAGTATTACTGGCATTAAAAAATCATCTACCGCAAATATTATTATGGTCAGCATTCAACTGTTGGGATTGTTACTTTTGATAGTGTTTGGACTTATGGAAACTGGCCCACCCAAGGCAGAGTTTTTTAAAGTAGAATCAATTTCTGGAACTTTGGCGGCTACGGCAACATTATTCTTTATATATACAGGTTTTGAACACATGGCAGCCTTGGGTTCGGAAGTTAAAAATCCTGGAAAGACAATTCCTCGTGCTTTTTTATTAACTATGGTTATTACCACAATCATTTACTTGTTTATTGCATTTACGGTTTTAAATATCGCAGATCCTTCTGCTTTGGCAGGAGTGGATTCGCCATTATCACTTGCGGCATCTAACTTAAACAGTTGGTTGCCTATCGTATTAGCAATTGCTGCACTTTTTGCCACAGCCAATGCTGCCTTTAGTGGTATTATTTCCATAAGCAGGTTGCTTTTTGGAATGGCAAGTGTTGGAGAGCTACCAAAGTTTATGACCAAAACAAATGCCCAAAAGGTTCCTTGGGTTACAACCCTCGTGGTTATGGCCTCAGTTGCTGGGTTTTTACTCCTGGGCGATATTAAAATTGTAGCAGGTATGTCCTCTTTAGGTGCTTTGCTTGTATTTGTAGCCGTGAATATTGCACTTATTGTACTACGGTTTAAATCACCTGAGCAAGAACGACCTTTTAAAGTTCCTTTAGCTATAGGAAGAGTGCCTATTTTACCCATTTTGGCGATACTCATAAGTCTATCCTTAATAATTCAATTCAATTGGCAAGTATATGCGGCATTTGCAGTTGCCATAATCGTGGGTATTGTACTGGATTATTTTTTGGATAAAAAATCAAAGGAAAACATAGATCCTGAAAAGGAAAAGGAATTGTTCAATCATTAAACAAAAATATATGGATTGGATGTTCGAAGATTTTAAGACCGACCTTGATTCTCTTGACTCACGAGTTAAAGAAAAGGCACTGGAAATTGCCAGGAAATTAGTTAATGAGAAGAATTACTCAGAGAAAAAAGCTATCGCAGAAGCGATTGTAATGGCTGAAGAATGGTTTTACGATTTAGAAGGATAATAATTAATTAAAAACTATTTGAAATGTTACAAATAATCGAGTTAAAAGAAAAAAATATTGTTGCCACAAAAGCTTCGGGCAAATTGAGAAAAGAAGACATAGAAAAAATCCATCCACTTATTCACGCTATACTGGACAAGGGAATGAAGGTTCGTTGGTATTTTGAAATGGACAATTTTACTGGTTGGGACTTGCCTGGTTTATGGGAAGACCTCAAAATGGATACGGCCCACGCCAGAGACTATGAAAAAATAGCAATGGTAGGTGAAAAGAAATGGCAAGACTGGATTACCCAATTCATGAAACCTTTTACAAATGCAGAGATCAAATTCTTCGATTTGAAAGATGAGGAGACAGCTAAACAATGGATTAAAAATTAAAATAATCTAAATCGCCGGACTAACATACAAGAAATAAATTAGACAAATAATTCTTGATCAATGCAAAGCCTGATTTTTAATTTAAAATTAATGAAATTTTACGGATAACAGAATTAACAAAGAAAAATATTATTGAAACATAAGCTTCGGGCAAATTCGGAAAAAAGGATATGGAAAAAATACACCCACTTATTCATATCATATTAAAAAGATTGCTTTAGAATATAGCAATAACTCATATAATATAAATGCTTTTTTTTTTAGCTAATACTCCTAATCATTAGACTCTTTCTACTGTTTTTATATATTTTTCTAAAAACATCAAAAAATTAAATTCAACTAATTGATATCATTTGATGCATTTAAAATTGATAAAAAGTTTTATTCGACACCAAATTACACTATTCTCACTCAAATTAAATTATTAATAATTATTATTCAATAAATAATGATTTCCTGTATCTTTAATTGATGAATTGTCAGAACGATTTTAC
>TARA_R100001369_G_scaffold90809_1_pt1 | contig 74376 bp, 72 predicted proteins | sample TARA_R100001369 | Tara Oceans TARA_R100001369 (sample SAMEA2621528) | marine metagenome | biome: marine biome (ENVO:00000447); feature: surface water layer (ENVO:00002042); material: "saline water (ENVO:00002010), including plankton (ENVO:xxxxxxxx)" | depth 5 m
AATTACGGAAAAAGTAACTCGATAACTTTTGCATAACCACTTACATCCCGACCCAAAGTTGGCAGCATAGCGCCAAAATGCAGGCCTTTGTCGATTGGCTTAAGTCTAAAGTTAATTGAATTTCACATTGTGTTTGCTAAGTTTGCTCTTATAAGAGTGAGTAAGGCATGGCAATTCAACACAGACAAGCGAGCCTACATGAAGCTCATGAGACCCTTGAAAGCCTTTTGTTAAATAAAGATGCGCTTATCAGCATTGAGCGAGCAACTGGTCTGTTGATTGCAACGTTTGAACGGAAAGGCCGTGTTTACTCTTGTGGTAACGGGGCAATGTGCAATGCACTTTGCCGAAGAGCTTGCTGAGACAGCGCTGGGAAATCGAGGGTGTTGTCTCAGATTCCGCGCTATATGGAAGACTTGTAAGTGATGAGCCGCCGCCGGAATTGGCATAATCAATGCGCTCTCTTAGAGCATTGTCGCGGCTCCAAACTTTTATTCCGATAATCTCAAAAGCAGTCAGCGTAGCCCCCTACAACACACTGTTGGGCTCAGCTTGGTAGGCTTTATGAAGCAGGCTGATGAACGGGGTTGCTTCTGCAAAAGCAGTGTCTTCAAAAGCAGTGGTAGCAATGGCAGTGACTGCGATCCCAGGTGTCCATGAATTCATCACCGCGGCACCGGACAGTTCCTGAAGACGCTCAATGGTGATCTAGTTCAACAGGAGAGCCGGGAGTTTCACTTTCCCCGGCTCTCCTGCTATCAGGCTGGGCGTTTTGTGCGTGGCCCAAATGACAACACAAGAAATGTTCCCAGGCTGGTAGTGATCAGGGCTAATAGGGGGCCACCTAAAGCGCCGAAGTAATCCACTAATATACCACCGCCTATGGCGCCACTGGCGATAGCAACCTGAAAGGCGGCAACTATCAAGCCCCCTGCAGCTTCAACTTGATCCGGTGCAGCACGAACTATCCAGGTTTGAAATCCGATGGGAAAAGCACCGAAAGCAAATCCCCACAGTGCGATAGATACGGCAGTAACACTGGCCAGACTACCAGCGAACAGTAGCGTAATGGTGATCGCAATTATGAGTGCCCCACCAAAGATAATGGCGTTGCGCTCGCTACGTTCAGCGATAAATGCACCGGCGAAATTGCCAAAAAAACCACCAATGCCAAAGCCGAGTAGTACAGCAGAGATTGCACTGACGGATAGCTGCGCCACCTCTTCAAGGAGCGGTCGTATATAGGTAAATCCGGCAAAATGGCCTGAAATCATCAGCACTACGGCTAGCAGCACAACGCGAACCTGCGTGCGTGTGAGCAGTTGGGCGAGAATGCGCAGGCTTGGGTTGTCTTTTGGCGGCATGGCAGGAATGACGAAAAGCTGAGTCACGAGCGTCACTAGACTAAGGCAACTAGCGGCAATAAACGCACTGCGCCACCCCCAGAGACCACCAATATAGGCGCCCAGAGGGGCTGCACAAACAGTAGCCACAGATACGCCCGTTAGAACAATAGACATGGCGCGTGCGAACAGATTGTCGGGCACCATACGCATTGCCAGGGCGGCGGCCATCGACCAGAACCCTCCCAAGGCAATTCCCAGCAATACCCGAGCAATAATTAATACAAAAAAGCTATTCGCCGTTGCCGCCAGGGTGTTGGAAACGACGAGCAGCAGCGATAAACCAAGCAGCACAAACCTGCGATCAAAATTGCGGGTCAAGAGTGGGATTGTAAGCGCGGCAAGCGCAGCGACTGCAGCGGTAGCCGTAACCGCCTGACCCGCGGCGCCAACGGAGATATTGAGGTCTGCTGCCATGGCCGTCAGCAGGCTAGCCGGTAAAAATTCAGCAGTCACCAAACCAAAAACTCCCAGCGCGAGGCTGACGATACCCATCCAATTGGCTGGGATGGGTTCGGCGGTGGGTGTTGCTGTTAGTAACGGCGGGCGGGCGGAGCAAGTGGTGTCGTTCATTGCATGCCTACTAAAGTGTTAGTTGAAGCTGCAGTGTAAAATTAAGGGTTTGGCTTTTCTATGATGTAAAATCCTAAAAGCATGACTATTTGTCCAAATCGAGTCCATTAACATGCGCGATACCTTAACTGAAATTCTACTCGGCTTGCGCCTTGAGGGCGTGGAGTATGGGCGCTGCCTGCTGCGCGCCCCTTGGGCCGTCGCAACCTCTGCCCAGCCAGCAGCACATTTTCATTTTGTGGCTCAAGGCGGGTGCTGGTTGCGCACCGAGACAACCGGCTGGACATACCTGAACGCTGGCGATGCGGTGCTTTTTCCCCGTGGAGCGTCCCACGTAATGGCCAGCTCGCAGGATGTGCCTGCAGTGGATAAGGCTACGTTGGCTCGTAGGCCAGTCACCGAGAATATTTATCTGGTGAACAGTGAGTCCAAAGAGGGTGATATTGAGCCGGATGTGCTTTTCTGTGGCGCCATGCACTTCAATCTCGACCCGCTACATCCACTGATCGCGATGATGCCTGACATGATGCGCGCTAGCGATTTGGCTAAACGTGATCCCTCGGTACCTGCCTTACTGGAAGCAATGGAGCGAGAAATTAGCCTGGATCGGATCGGTGCCTGCGGCATACTTGCCCGTCTGGCCGATGTGCTGGCCGCCAGTATTATTCGTGCTTGGATTGAGTGTGCCTGCAGCGACTCTAGCGGCTGGATTGCAGCCGTGCGCTGCCCACAGCTCGGCAAGGTGCTGGCAGCCATCCATACGCAACCGGAGCGCGATTGGTCAGTCGCCGAGTTAGCACATGTCATGGGGGCTTCCCGCTCAAGCTTTAACGAGAAGTTTAGCCGGATGTTAGGCGTGTCTCCCGCCAAGTATGTTGCGCGGGTAAAGATGTTTCAGGCTCGACAGTGGATAGCGCGGGACAATATGCGCATCGCCGTGGCCGCGAACCGGCTTGGCTATGATTCCGAAGCCTCATTCAGTCGCGCGTTCAAACGCATTATTGGACACCCGCCAAGTGAAGCACGTGAAGCAGAGATCGTGTGACGGTTAAGTTTTCTCTTTAACATCCCGTGAAAGAAGGTGGTATAGGAACGATTTAGCTGTCGAAGTAAACAACCATTTTGAGATGACGGTGCTCATCAACGATTAGCGTCTCATGGGTATACGTATGATGCCCGCCCTCTGTATCGAGGAGGCTGCTGATGCCTCGATTGTACCCCTCCATATTTGAAGCTTCCCACCAGCGACGGAAGTCGGGTGATAGCTGACTAAGCTCGTCGATCAGCGTTTGCATGATCGGGTCTTCAGGGGCGACTGCTAAGTCACAACGAAACTGTGCCAGCATATGCGAGGCATCCTGCTGCCAGTCAGGGAGTCGTCGGCGTAGGTCGGGGGCGGTAAATACCATCCTTAATAGGTTGCGTTCAGACGCTTCTCGGCTGCTGAACTGAAGTAACTCATCGGCCTGCGTATTCCAGCCAATAACATCCCAGCGCAGGTTCATGACGTAGCTAGGGCGAGAGAGATCATCCATCAGCGACTGTATCCGGGGAGACGTGCTCTGTTCTTGATATGCTTCTGCTGGCGGTGCTCGGCGGTGTGCCAACAGGAAAAGATGACAGCACTCGGCGTCATCCAGTTTCAGGGCACGGGAGATATTGAGCAGGAAGCGTTCGGAGACCTTAATGTCACGGCCCTGCTCAAACCATGTGTACCAAGTCAGTCCCACTCCAGCAAGCGCCGCAACCTCTTCTCGCCTTAGGCCCGGCGTACGCCTTCGCCCACTGGTGGGAAGTCCAACGTCAGCGGGCGTTAATTTGCGACGATGCCGCAGCATGAATTCGGTGAGATCACACTGCGTTCGCTCAAGCCTATGATCCGCCATGCTATTACCTTTGGTAATAGGATAATTAGCTATATTGTAACCCCATATAGAGTGTCTGAGAATGCCCGCTTCCATGATGAAGTTGGAGGCGACATGTCATTCAATTGTGATGTTCACACCCTTTGTTATACGGATAGAGGCGGACGGCCCTCTAGCCAGGCTGGCATCAAAGAGTGGGCGGGGCTTGCGGTGCTGGCACTGCCCACCATGCTGCTTGGGCTCGACGTGACTATTCTCTACCTCGCGCTACCTGCCTTGGCGGTAGAGCTACAGCCGAGCAGTACCCAGGCGCTGTGGGTAATGGACGTTTACGGCTTCATGATTGCCGGTTTCCTGATCACTATGGGCACGCTAGGGGATCGGCTTGGCCGACGTCGGCTACTGATGATGGGAGCCTTTGCGTTTGCGGTCGCGTCGGTGTGTGCAGCTTATGCACCCAATGCCGAGTGGCTCATTGTCGCCCGAGCAGCGTTGGGTATTGCCGGAGCCACCCTGATGCCTTCTACGTTGGCCCTGATTAGCAATATGTTTTTTGATCTGCGCCAGCGCGCACTGGCGATCGGTATATGGGCAACCATGTTCGCACTGGGTATGGCGTTGGGCCCGGTGGTCGGCGGGTTGCTGTTAGCACCCTTTTGGTGGGGAGCCGCTTTCCTAATTGCCGTGCCCATCGTCATCATACTGTTGTTAACTGCCCCATTACTCCTGCCGGAGTACCGTAACCCACAGGCGGGCCGTCTGGATCTTTTGAGTGTCCTGTTGCTGTTGATAGCAGTTTTGCCAAGTATTTATAGCATAAAGGAATTCTCCAAAGCGGGTGTAACGCCCGTGGTATTGGTTACGCTTTCTGTGGGTGTCGTAGGAATAATGCTCTTTATACGCCGACAAAAGCATCTTCTCGATCCACTTCTTGACCTCAAATTGTTTGCCAGTAAAACGTTAACTGCCGCACTTTTCATACTTCTGATAGGACTGGTGGGCGTTGCGGGAATGATGCTCTTAGTCACTCAATATCTTCAGCTAGTGGCGGGCTACACGCCGCTGGTTGCTGGGCTGTGGATGGGGCCTCCGGCGCTGATGATGGTGCTGGCCGGTATACTTGCACCACTCTTTGCGCGACGTATTCGACCAGCCTTTGTGATTGCGATAGCCCTTGTTTTTTCAGGCATTGGCTGCGGCTTACTTGCGCACGTCCACTCAAACGCCGTTCAAGTAACCCAGGTTGTAATGGGGTTTTCGCTGGTCTACCTGGGGTTGGGTACGATGGCGGCACTTGGCACAGATTTGGTGGTAGGGGCCGCACCACGGGAAAAAGCAGGTTCCGCATCAGCGATGTCGGAAATGGTTCAAGAATTAGGAGTGGCGCTTGGCGTGGCTCTTCTCGGCAGCTTGGCTGCTCTGTTGTATCGAGTGAAAATTGCGAATGTGATTCCTGACGGAGTATCACCAGAAGTGTCCACTGCACTTGGAGAAAGTCTATGGGCAACAATGGTTATCTCTGATCAAATCTCTGCAGGGTTACTTGAACAAGCACAAGCTGCGTTTACGCAAGGTATGAATATGGCCGCTACGGTGAGTGGTGTTGCCTTCATGGCGCTAGCGTTTATGTCAGTAGTCACACTTAGGCATGTGGAGGTCATTGGTGAAGAAAGATTATAAGGAACCTCTGATTAACTATTACGCTTGCCTATACGGCGTTAAAAATCGCCTCGTGCGCGAGTCCGATCAAAATGCTCATTTACTGCTAGTAAACTCCGCCTTTTCGTTGATTTTTGCCTTGTCTAGCCTGCGCTCATTACGTTAATCAGAGGCGCCATAAGTTACGCGTTAAAAAAACGCCGTATGCTCTGCCAGCACCGCTAAACCAATCCCGATTAGCATAATACCGCCAATAAGTTCTGCCCAGTGACCGACAAACTTGCCAAGCCTATTGCCCAGAAAAGTGCCTATAGAGGCCATTACCGTAGTAGCGAGGCCGATAGCTAGGCTGGTGGCGATGATATTGGCATCGATAAAGGCGAGGCTGGCGCCCACGGCCATGGCATCAATACTGGTCGCCGTGGCGGTTAACACTAATAGCCAGAGTGTTAGTTTGCGCTGTTCTATCTTGTCATCTTTTTTGAGCCCGGCATACATCATATGCAGGCCAATAATTGAAAGTAGCGTAAAGGCCACCCAGTGATCCCAGGCTTGCACATGCTGCTGGGATGCCTTGCCCGCTACCCAGCCGAGTACCGGGGTAATGGCTTCGATCACACCAAAGACCAGGCCAATACCGATGGCGTGACTATACCGTGGCTTTTGCAGCTCGGCGCCTTTGCTGATGGAGGCGGCGAAGGCATCCGCCGACATGGATACGGCCAGAAACAGCAGGGTAATCGGTGTCATGGAGTGTGAACTCGCTCGCTGGAAAAGTACCGCGCACTTTTACCCAGTGGCAGAGTAGTAATACTATGCTTGAGTGTAAGAGTCGGGTATTCAATAGCGATGAATCCTACCACGATTTATTAAACAAACAAGAAAAAGCCTTAAAATAAAGTTTGTAATAGTGAACTAATATAGCCTTGGCTAACAATGTGTTGGTTAGCTGATTTTCTTTGCTGTTTATATGTTTGGGGGTATCCATAACAAAAAGTGTGCCTGTTTCTTTTGAAGTTTTTATGGTGCCACGAAACGTTTTTGATATAAGGCTCTATGGTCGTGATTATTGCTTTTTTGTTATATATAAAGATATGTAAGGCCGGTTTTTTAAACGGTTTAATTCGGTTGATGGAGGAGCGGTTTTAATGGCTAAATGGATGAATATATACATAGCTAAGTACATAAATAGCTAAATAGCCGTTATCAAAATCATCGAGAAAACCGGAAGCCGATCACTCTGGAAGTCATGCAGGCTGCGGTGCTGCTCCCGCTGCCCGCAGTTGAATGACATCAGCCCTGGGTGGCGCGCCGAACATGCGGCTGTATTCGCGGCTGAAGTGGGATGGGCTTTCATAACCTACCCGGTAGCTGGCGGTGGCTGCCTCGAGCCCCTCGGCCAGCATGAGTCGTCGGGCCTCGTGCAGGCGGAGTTTCTTCTGGTACTGCAGGGGCGACATGCGTGTGACTTGCCGGAAGCTATGGTAAAGCGTCGATTCACTCATGTTGGCGGTTGCTGCCAGTTCACGGATCTTGAGCGGTTGCGTGTAGCGCTCTTTAAGGGCGTAGATGACCCGCGCAATCCGGTTGGCCTGGGAGTCGGAGGCTGCAAACCGGCGCATGTGAGGCCCCATGTCGCCCATGAGTGCCCGATAGATCAACTCCCGGCGGGCCAGAGGGGAAAGCACCTTGATATCTTCTGGGGTGTCGAGCAGGCTCAACAAACGATAGAGCGCGCCCTGCATACGTTCATCCATGGGGGCCGATTTTAATCCGCAGTCCGTCTCTGGGCAGATAGAGTCATTGCCCGCAGGCGGGGCTGTGTCGCCCAATTCCAGTATCAGTCCTGCTACCTCCTGTGGTTCCACCGAGACCTTGACCGCCAGGAAGGGTTTTTCCGGGGTGGCATGGTCAATCCTGCCTACCACCGGTAGGTGAACGGCGCTACCCATATAGCTGGGCCCGGTGTAGACGATCTCCTTGTCACCCAGTAGCACGGTCTTGCTGCCTTGAATGACAAAACACAGGCACGGCTCGTATACCGCACAGTGAAAGCTGGTAGGGGCGTCAGCGCGCACCAGTTGCACTTCGGCAATCGCCGTATCCTGAAGCTCTTCAAGAGGGCTCCAGCGACGGGCAACGCTGATTAACTGTTGCGATAGGTTGTCGCTGAGCTGGACAATCTGCTCAGGCAAGATAGTGGTCAATGGCTTTCCTCCCTAGTAGTTCGCAGTATATGCCTTCGATTTATAAATCGTAGGCTTTTTCATTTGATTCTGCAGGATCAGGCAAGTACCCCGTAGAAATCGACAACCCGCACCAGCTGTCACCTGACCGTCATACTGTGCAAGTCCGAAAATCGTTCGTTTGTTTGATTTGGCCTGCTTATTGGGCCGCCCTCTGCCCGCGACAGAAACGGGCAAGCTTTCCGCAGGAACACGATACCTCCCACGCGCTCATGCCACCTATTGTAGGTAGCGTCTGATGGGCGCTAAGCCCGCAGCCTGGTGCTGCGGGCTTGCCTGTCCTCCGTATGGCCAGAGCGTCTTTCAAGAACGCTGCCGATCTGAGGCTTCCCCTCACGGTAGAAGCCGTAAGGCAATGTCGAAATGGATCGTGCTGAACCGACTAATTAAACGCCAACCGCCAACGCGGTGAGGCGTTATATAACGAATGCTGCTATCGGCGTCCGATAGCCACTGGAGCAAGTAATCATGGGAAGTCTGTCTCTAAGAACCCGCTTTGCAAGCAGCCGGGCGATATTCCTGTTCCTGCTGCTGATAGCCTTGCTTACCGGCTGTGAAGCCAAGAGTGAGGAGGCGGCTTCTGCATCGCCCCCGCCACCCCCAGAAGTCGAGGTGGCAGAAGTGACCGCTCAGCCAGTGGTGTTGAGTGAGTCATTCACCGGACGGGTGGAAGCGGCTGAAACGGTTGAACTAAGGTCGCGAGTCAGCGGCTATATCCAGGAAGTCGCCTTCGAGGAGGGAGAGCTGGTAGAGCAGGGAGATCTGCTGTTCTTGATCGATCCACGTCCATACCAGGCCCGTGTTAATGCCGCCCAAGCGGATCTTGCCCAGGCCAGGAGCCAGCAGGCTCAGGCTGGCAGTGAAGCTGAACGCGCCCGGGTGTTGCTGGGGCGTCAGGCCATTTCCCAGGAGGTGCATGACCAGCGTCAATCGGCCCTGAGTAATTCGCGTGCCATGGTCGATGCCGCTGAGGCAGCGTTGCAGACCGCCGAGCTTGATCTTGAATACACCCGCGTTACAGCACCGGTCAGTGGACGTGCCGGTCGGGCGATGGTCACTCGCGGTAACCTGGCCAACGCCGATCAGAGCCTGTTGACCACGCTGGTCACCATCGATCCGATCCACGTCTACTTTGAGGCGGACGAGCAGGCCGCGTTTGCCAGCCATGCACTGCTGAGTGGAGAGGAGTCGAACAGCCTGAAGATCGAACTGGGTGGCGACGCCACGCGGCAGTTCACAGGCACCCTGGACTTTATCGACAACCGTTTGAACCCTAACACCGGCACTCTGCAATTCCGGGCGCTGTTGGCCAATCCCGATGGCCGCATTCGTCCTGGGGAGTTTGCGCGCGTCGAAATGCCGGTAGCGCGGTTGGAGCAAGCGCTGTTGGTGGATCGCAAGGCGGTTCTGACCGACCAGGATCGTCGCTACGTCTATGTGGTGGATGAGAACAACCTGACCGAGCGGCGCCAGGTCGCCACCGGGCGCCAAGTGGACGAACGCACTGTCATCAGCGAAGGGCTCTCTGCTGGTGATCGGGTGATCGTCAACGGGGTGCAAAAAGTCTTTATGCCGGGTATGGAAGTGAGCCCACAAACGGTGCCCGCCGCCCCGGCTGCTGACGCCCAACCCGCCATTGCTGCCAGGGAGGACTAGACCGCCATGAATTTCTCGCGTTTCTTTGTGGATCGACCGATTTTTGCAGCGGTGCTGTCGATCATCATTCTGGCGGTGGGACTGATCTCCATTCCCAACCTGCCGATCAGCGAGTACCCGGATGTCGTGCCGCCCTCCGTGGTGGTGCGCACGGTCTACCCTGGCGCTAACCCGAAGGAGATCGCCGAAACGGTCGCCACGCCCTTGGAAGAAGCCATCAATGGCGTCGAGGACATGATGTACCTCAAGTCCGTGGCGGGCTCCGATGGTGTGCTGCAAATGACCGTCACCTTCCGCCCTGGTACCGATGCCGAGGAAGCCGCCGTTCGGGTGCAGAACCGAGTCAGTCAAGCCGAGGCCCGGTTACCGGAAGCCGTGCGTCGTCAAGGCGTCACCACCCAGAAGCAGTCGCCTACGTTTCTGATGGTCGTTCACCTGACCTCTCCCAGCGGTGAATACGACACCCTCTACCTGCGCAACTATGTGCGGCTGAATGTTCGTGATCGTCTGGCCCGGCTCGAAGGGATCGGGGATGCGCAAATCTTCGGCGGAGGGGACTACGCCATGCGGGCGTGGCTCGACCCTGATCGCATAGCCGCCCGCGGCCTGACAGCCAGTGATGTGGTGGGGGCCATGCGCGAACAGAATGTGCAGGTTTCCGCCGGGCAGTTGGGAGCCGAACCCATTGAAGAGAGTGATTTTCTCACCCTGATCAATGCCCAGGGGCGGCTGGAAACAGTGGAGGAGTTTGGCGACATCGTGCTGAAGCGCGGCGAGGGCGGAGAGATCCTCAGGCTTTCGGATGTGGCACGGCTGGAAATGGGCGCCGGGGACTATACGCTGCGCTCGCAGTTGGACAGCAAGAACGCGGTGGGTGTGGGGATATTCCAGGCACCGGGTGCCAATGCGCTGGAGATTCGCGAGCAGGTCGTCGCCACCATGGACGAGTTGTCCGAACAGTTCCCGGAAGGCGTGGAGTATGAAGCAGTCTATGACACCACGATCTTCGTTAATGACTCGATTGACTCCGTGGTGAAGACGCTGCTGGAAGCCGTGCTGCTGGTGGTGCTGGTAGTCACGCTTTTCCTGCAGACCTGGCGTGCCTCCATTATCCCTCTGCTTGCGGTACCGGTATCGGTGATCGGCACTTTTGGGGCGCTCTACCTGCTGGGGTACTCCATCAACACGCTGACTCTGTTTGGGCTGGTGCTGGCTATTGGTATCGTGGTGGACGACGCCATCGTGGTGGTGGAAAACGTGGAGCGGAATATCGAGGAGGGCCTAAAGCCCCAGGCTGCCGCTCATCAGGCCATGCGGGAAGTATCCGGCCCTATCATCGCCGTGGGGCTTGTACTGTGTGCGGTGTTTATCCCCATGGCCTTCCTGTCGGGGGTGACCGGTCAGTTTTATAGCCAGTTCGCGGTCACAATTGCCATCTCCACAGTGATCTCCACCATCAACTCGCTGACCCTGTCGCCCGCGCTGGCTGCGATGCTGCTTAAGCCCCATGACGCGCCCAAAGACCGACTCACCCGAGTGATCGATAAGCTGTTTGGCTGGATTTTCCGTCCTTTCAACCGTTTCTTTAACGCCAGCTCCAACCGGTACCAGGGGGGCGTGGCCCGCTCCCTGAAGCATCGTGGCGCGGTGTTTGTAGTCTACGCGCTGTTGCTGCTGGGCACTGGCGTGATGTTCAAGGCGGTGCCACCCGGGTTTATTCCGGTGCAGGACAAGCTTTATCTGATTGCGGGCGTCATCCTGCCGGAAGGGGCGTCTCTGGAGAGAACCGACCAGATGCTTCAGGACGTCGTGGACATCGCCATGGAAACCGAAGGTGTGGAGCACGCCATTGCCTTTCCCGGCCTGAACGCGCTGCAGTTCACCAACACTTCCAACACCGGGGTGGCCTTTCTTACCCTCAGTGCCTTTGGTGAGCGCAGCCTAAGTGCTGCGGAGATAAACGCCCGAATCAACCAGGGTATTGGCGGCTTGAAAGAGGGGTTTGCGTTCTCCTTTATGCCTCCACCGATTCTGGGGCTAGGCAATGGTTCGGGGTTCCAGCTGTTCATCGAGGATCGCGGCAATCTTGGCTATGGGGCGCTGCAGCAGGCGGTCAATCAACTCCAGGGCGCGATTGCGCAAACGCCGGGAATGGGGTTTCCGATCAGCAGTTATCAATCCAATGTGCCGCAGCTGGATGCAGAGGTGGATCGGCTGAGAGCCAAGGCCCAGGGCGTACCCTTGACCGAACTGTTCGACACCCTGCAGACCTATCTTGGCTCGACCTATGTGAATGACTTCAACCGCTTTGGGCGCACCTGGCAGGTGATCGCCCAGGCGGAAGCCCCTTACCGGGCCAGCGTGGAAGATATCGCCCGGCTGCGTACCCGTAATGATCAGGGGGAAATGGTACCCATCGGCACGATGGTGAACATCACGCAGACCTTCGGCCCGGATCCGGTGTTGCGCTATAACGGCTATCCGGCGGCGGACTTGGCTGGCGAATTTGACCCCCGCGTGCTCTCATCCGCCCAGGCGATGGATGCCATCAACGCCCTGGCAGAAGAGGTGCTGCCACCGGGCATGGCGCTGGAGTGGACCGACCTGAGCTATCAGCAATCCACCCAGGGTAATGCGGCTCTAGTGGTCTTCCCGCTGTCGATCCTGCTGGTATTTCTGGTGTTGGCGGCCCTCTACGAGAGCTGGACGCTACCGCTGGCGGTGATTCTGATCGTGCCCATGTCGATGCTCGCGGCGCTGATTGGTGTCTGGTTTGGCGGGGGTGACAACAACATCTTCGTGCAGGTGGGACTAGTGGTGCTGATTGGCCTGGCCTGTAAGAACGCCATCCTGATCGTGGAGTTCGCCCGGGAGCTGGAATTGCAGGGCAAGGGCGTAGTGGAAGCGGCCCTGGAAGCCTGCCGGTTGCGGCTGCGGCCGATCATCATGACCTCGATCGCCTTCACGGCGGCGGTGTTGCCTTCGGTAATCGCTACCGGCGCAGGTGCCGAGGTGCGGGCGGCGCTAGGTACGGCGGTGTTTGCTGGCATGATTGGGGTGACGCTGTTCGGCCTGTTCCTGACCCCGGTGTTCTATGTGGCGCTGCGCAAGCTGTCCGGCCCACTGGTTAGTCATCACAGCTCAACTCTGGCCACCGATGAGAACGCCAGCCCGGGTGAGTTGCCAGGAGGAAAGCATGCCTAGGATACTCGTTCGAAGGGGCACTACACCATGGGCGGATTGCGCTCGGCAAATTGTCCGTTCCAGTATGGGTAATACGGGTAGGGTGGGGTCACCGCACTGGCGGCATCGAGTTGTGCGATTTGCTCGCTGCCAAGTTGCCAGCCGACTGCACCGAGGTTCTGTCTGAGCTGTTCCTCGTTGCGCGCACCGATCAAAACGCTTGAGACTGTTGGTCGCTGTAGTAGCCAATTGATCGCGATCTGGGGAACTGTCTTGCCAGTTTCCTCGGAGAGCGCGTTGAGCACATCGATGATGCGATACAGCCGTTCTTTATCGACCGGTGGGGCAAAACCTGCTGTATCATTTAAGCGGCTACCGTCAGGAAGGGGTTGTCCACGACAGATGCGACCGGTCAAGCGTCCCCAGCCTAGTGGGCTACAATTGCACCGATGCCTTGATCCTGGCCCAGCGGTATCAATTCCCACTCGTAGTCGCGACCAACCAATGAATAATAGGCCTGGTTGGCTATAAAGCGCGAGTGGCCATAATGCTCGGCCGCGGCCTGCGACTTCATCAGTTGCTAACCAGAGAAGCTGGAGGCGCCAAGGTAATGATGTTCCTGCGTATTCTTGATTTGGGTTCTATCAGTGCGGCTGCGCGCAGTCTGGATTTGTCGGTGGCAGCCACCAGCCAGCGGCTTCAACGTCTGGGGTGCGATCTGGGTGTGCGCCTGTTGTACCGCACCACCCGTCGGCTACACCCAACGCCTGAAGGCATTGCACTTGTCGAGCAGGGGCACGGGCTGACCGAGGATATGGAGGTGTTAGAGCAGTCCCGATATTTATTACCTAGCCAGCCATCCCCAAAGGTGATGATAGAGCAGAATGCCGATTAGAACGTTGAAGGGGGAAGGTGAGTCCCAGTGACGCCAGCATGGCAAGGCCAATGTTGGCGTCAGGGATAGTGGCGCGAATGGTGACGGGGCGGCGATATAAGACGCGCCGACGGTAAAGGTAGCCCAGGATAAAGGCTGAGCCAGCGGGTAGCCAGAACCAGAACGCTACGACGATAGAACTGGTAGCAATAATATTGGCAGCAATGCTGTTGACCGTGGCTGTTAGGCTTAGCAGCTACGGTGCTGAAATTACTCTATGTATCCACGTTATTTAGTTAGTGTTAATTGTTAAAGCGGATTAAACGATACGCTGCGAATTAACGCTGTAACTTCTTTGCCAATATGAAGCCCCATTTCGTCCCATGATTTTCGGGTCAGGCTTGCTCGCAAGTGAAAGCGACCCATCCGCAAACGTAGCTCTACAGAGTGGGATGTTTCAGGCAATACTGTGGTGTCTTCTATGGTAACTGGAAGCTGATTACGATAGCTGGTGTCTTTAACGGCAGAAGTAGCAATCGCGATATCCCGCGCCAACACCCGGACTCGTATACAACTTCCAATATTAGCCTCCGTGCCTGGTAGTAGCAGTTGGTGTGTGTTACCCAATGTAATGCGTGTCAGATGATAGTGGGTATCGTGTTCGATCACCTGCCCCTCTAAAATCGAAGCGGCATCGAACCCTCCCAGTTTCTGCGTTAAATCGAAGCGTTGCAGCAGATGATTCAAGTGGTCGCTGGCGACAATACGTCCTGATTCCATTAGCACGAGATGGTCGGCAATCGCGGAGATTTCTTCCGGATCGTGGCTTACGTACATCACCGGGATATTAATTTGACGCGTTAAGAGAGCAATAAATCGCAGTAACTCCTGCTTACGCGCCCCGTCTAGCCCGGTTAGGGGTTCATCCATCAGTAGTAGCTGCGGGTCGCTGAGCAGTGCTCGGCCTATGGCTACCCGGCGTGCTTCGCCACCGGAAAGCGTGCCTGGCATGCGCGTCAGTAAATGGCTGATGCCAAGTAGTTCGACAATCTCATCGAAGCGGGGTGGCGCCTGCTTGGGCATGCCGTAGGTTAGGTTGCCTCGCACGCGGTAGTGGGGAAACAGCCGCGCTTCCTGGAAGACAACGCCAATGCGCCGTTGGTGGGCCGGTACGTTTTGGCGGCGCTGGGTGTCTAGCAGTATCTGGTTGCCTAGCTGGAGCTTACCCGTGTCTGGCCGGTCAAGCCCTGCAATAATACGCAACAGACTGGTTTTTCCACTTCCCGACGTGCCGAAAATACCGGTCACGCCCTTGGCAGGTAGCGTTAATTCTGCCTGTAGATGAAATCTGCCAAGGCGCTGTTCAACGAAGAGCGATAGCGATGAGGTGAGCGACGAATTGTGGGTGGTTGGGTTAATAGGCATCACGTTCCTGTAAACGCTGCTGGGTACGACGCGCCAGCCATTCAGAGGCGATTAATGAAAGCAGGGCGATAATGATGGCAAGAATACAAAGTCGGGTCGCGGCGGTTTCCTGGCCGGGCGTCTGGATCAGCGTATAGAGTGCCAGGGGCAGAGTGCGCGTTTCGCCGGGAATGTTGGAGGCGAAAGTGATAGTAGCCCCAAATTCGGAAAGTGCGCGGGCAAAAGCCAGCACGGTGCCCGTTAGCAGCCCAGGTACCGCCAGCGGCAGCGTGATGGTGGTGAACACCCGCCGGCGGTTAGCCCCTAGCGTGCTGGCAGCCGCTTCGAGTTTGGGGTCAACGGCCTCAAGGGATAAGCGCAGTGCCCGCACCAGTAGCGGAAACGCCATCACGCCGCTGGCAACGGCTGCCCCCTGCCAAGTGAATGGCAGAGATACGCCTAAGCTGCTGTAGAGCCATTGGCCAATTACCCCTTGCTTGCCCAAACCAACTAACAGTAGATACCCCACAACCACGGGTGGCAGTACCAGTGGTAAATGTATTAACCCATCTACCAAAGCTTTACCGCGAAACTGATGGCGGGCTAGCCACCAGGCAACGGCAATGCCAGGCGGCAATATCCAGGCAACTGCCGCCAAGCCAATCAATAAGCTTAGGCGAATGGCTTCCCACTCCGCTGGGGAAAGCGTCACGGTGCGCTAATGCTCGTATCGAAGCCGTGCTCGGCAAAGATGTTGAGGGCTTCTTCACTGGCTAGCCACTCCCGCAGTGCGATGGCAGCGGCATTTTGCTCGGCATCAATCAGGGCGATGGGGTAGGTAATAGGATCGTGGCTAGTGGCTGGAAATAACCCAAGTACGCGCACGGCATCGCTGGCAAAGGCATCGGTTTGATACACCACGCCGACCGGTGTTTCTTCGCGTTCTACGAGCGCTAACGCGGCGCGCACATCGTTGCCACGGGCTAGGCGCGGTGCCAGGGCTACCCATTCGCCCAGGGTTTCCAGCGCTTGCTGGGTATAGATGCCGGCTGGTACGTGGTCAGGGTCACCCACGGAGAGACGGTCGCGCTCGCCTAGCAGAGTTTCAATAGCGGTGCCTTCCCCAGGGGTAAATTGCGCTGGCACGCTATCGCTGGCGCTGACCAGCGCTAGTCGATTTTGCAGTAAGTCACTGCGCTGCTGAACATGAATGTTCTGCTCTTCTAGCCAGTCCATCCATGTCACATTTGCCGAAAGAAAGAGCTGTGCGGGGCTACCGTTGGCAATTTGTCGAGCAAGCGTAGATGAAGAAGCATAAATCGAGGTCACATCAACGTCATGGTGTGCTTCATAAACGGCAATGGCATCGTTTAAAGCATCAGTGAGCGACGCGGCGGCAGCGACCTGAACGCTCGTGTTGGCGAATACCGATGCGGTAGGCAGGCTAAATAGAATGGCTGTGGCGAGTAGGCGACGATGAAAAACTGAGCTAGACATGGGTTGATCTCCGTTATTTCCATTTGGATATAGCGGAGGTTACACAAAAGTGTTACGGCGCTCAACGTAAATGTGAGTGAGGAGAAGGCCCAGCATTGTTTAATTGCCATCAAAGAACATGCCGCTAAGGTTCAAGAGCGGGGCGAGGAGATAGCAGTGAGAGCAGAGCCTGGGCATCATTAGAGTGCTCCGGCGTAAGTTGACTTTCCAGCGCACGGTAGTGAGTGATCACCTGCTTGCCTAGCTCAGTCAGTTGAGCCCCTCCGCGCTCATTGCCACCAGAGCTTGTAGTAACGAGTGGTGACGGGAAGTGGCTATTTATAGTCTCCACGAGCTGCCATGCTTTTTTATAGCTCATTTTAAGTGAGCGCCCAGCGGCTGAAATAGAACCCGTCTGGTCGATCTTCTCTAACAGGTCTGCTTTGCCTGGCCCAATGACCACATCATGGTGTAGCGCTAAGCGTAATTGAAAGGTAGGTTTTGGATGGTGGGTGCGTGTCACTCAATGTCTCCAGCGTATGAACATGTCTTGCTTTGTTAAGCTAGTTTAGCAGTGCACCCCTGCACAAGGCCTATTAATCCAGACGATAATGCCAAGAGGCCGATCATCATGACACCCATCACCTTCACCGCCGCCGTGGGGGCACCCCTTACCCAGCCAGCCATCCCCAAAGATGATGATAGAGCGGAATGCCGATTAGAACGTTGAAGGGGAAGGTGAGCCCCAGTGACGCTAGCATGGCAAGACCAATATTGGCGTCAGGGATAGCGGCGCGAATGGCGACGGGCGCGGCAATGTAAGACGCACTGGCGGTAAGGCTAGCCAGAATAACGGCTGAACCAGCGGGCAGCCCGAGCCAGAACGCCATCACCAGCCCTAAACAGGAGAGCGCAGCGGGCGCTGCCAAGGCGAAGATGATCAGACGGCTGTGCCCCCAGCGTAGGCTGCGCAAAGTCTCTGCGGCTACCAAGCCCATCTCCAGCAAAAAGAGCGCCAGAATGCCTTTGAAGGCGTGGGTATACAGACCGGTAACCGATTCACCAGCATCGGGGCTGTATAGCCAGCCGATAAGCACACCGCCCACCAACAAAATTACGCCTCGATTGGTCAGCGTCTCGTGCCACAACCCCGACGTTTTACGCAGCTCTGATGTTGTGGCAGTGGTGCTCTCGCGGCTGAACCGCCGGTAGAGCGAGAGCCCCAGCATAATGGCCGGTAGTTCAAGCAGTACCAGGTAAAGCGTAACTTGGCCGCCGGTAATCAGGCTATGTGCTTCAACATAGGCCAACGAGACCGCGAAGGTGCCAGCACTCACCGAGCCGTAGTGGGCGGCAAGGCTGGCGCTGTCTGCGAGAGAGAGCCGCACCAGGTAGCGAACCACCGGAAAAACGATCAGTGGAATTAAAATCCCCAGCAGGGTGACCCCGGCCAGTTCGATCAATAGCGCGGCATTCAAACTGCCGTGCAGGGCCATGCCGCCTTTAAGGCCAATGGTCAGCATTAGCAGCAGGCTCAGGATGTCATAAGCGGCTTTGGGAATGCTGAGATCGGAGCGCACCACACCGGCGACCACACCTAACACAAAAAACATCACCACTATATCCGGCACGGAAAATCTCCTTAACGGGGTTTTAAAGCGGCTACTTTAGCGACCCAAAGAGATTGATGAAAACAAATAAAATTTATACAGTCATAGATAATTATCTATGGTATTGGTTATGAAAGTACGTCAACTTACCTTTCGCTTGCTGCAGGTCTACGCCGACGTGGTACGCACAGGCTCACTTACGGCCACGGCAAATCGACTCCACCTGACCCAGCCAACGGTATCCCAACAGCTAAAAAGGCTGCGGGAAATTGTCGGCGAACCCATTGTGCGCCAGGAAGAAGGGCGCGTAGTGCCCACTGAGGTTGGTCAGTCGCTGTATCAGCTAAGTCAGGACTTACTTAGACGCGCAGATGTGTTTAGCCAGTACCTGGATGAATACAATAGTGGTGGGCGTGGTCGCTTCAGTATCGGTTTGGTGAACACCGCACAGTACGTGTTGCCCAGGCTTCTGGGGCCATTTAGTCAGGCTAACCCACAGGTAGACGTCACGGTGGAAGTTGGCAATCGCCAGCAGATGCTTAATCGTTTTGAGCGCCATGAAGACGATATCTACGTATTTAGCCACCCACCTACGGACAACGCCGTATTGGCTGCGCCTTTTCTGAGCAATCCGCTGGTAGTGGTGGGGCCGGAGCATTGCCGTTGGGCCGGTGTGAAAGACCTTACGATGGAATCACTTAAAAATGAGCGTTTCCTACTGCGAGAACCAGGTTCCGCGACTCGACGCACCTTCGATGCCTGGTTGTACAGTACGGGCATTGAGTTGCGCTCCACCCAGCAGATCGCCAGTAATGAGGCAATCCGGCTAGCGGTGGCATCGGGCATGGGCCTGGCGGTGCTGTCGCGCCATGTCGTCGCAGATTCGCCCAATGGCGTTCAAAAGCTGCCGTTGCAGGGTTTTCCGCTCAAAAGCCGCTGGCACTTTGTGGTGCGTCGGGAGCGACGCCTACCGCCCGCCGCCTATCGATTTTTGAGCTTTGTACAAGGTTCACTGACTCAAGCGTTTGACGAACCCGAAGGGGAAATGGCCGTGGCTGAACTGCTGCAAGTCTTGAAGGCTGAGCGCTGATGCGTTTACTCACAAACAGCGTCTATCATTCCCGTTGAAAGCGACGGGGGCCCTATGCGCTAAGATGTTAAGAGAGAACTTAAGAACGCGCTCGGTTCATGCAGTCGCGCTTTGATACTCGTCTTGGGTAACCGCTGCAAACGGAGGTAACTATGCTGCTCAAAGGATCATGCCACTGCCAGGCAGTGGCGTTCAGTGTGAAGTCACCCCACCCCTATCCTTTTAATCGCTGTTACTGTTCTGTGTGCCGCAAAACGGCTGGCGGGGGTGGGTATGCAATCAACCTCAGTGGAGAAAGCAAAACGCTCAACGTGAGTGGCGATGAGCACATCTCAGTCTATCGCGCGGTCATCAACGGCGTGCAAAGCACAGGAGAGCGGCATTTCTGCAAGCACTGTGCCACGTCATTGTGGGTTTACGACCCTGAATGGCCCGAGCTTGTGCATCCCTTCGCCTCGGCGATCGACACTCCTTTACCCACACCTCCCAAGCGAACACACATGATGCTGGGAAGCCGGGCCGACTGGGTCGAGGTCAATGGGCAGTTCCAAGATAAATGCTTCGACGAATACCCGGATGAAAGTCTTGCTGAATGGCACCAGCGCCAGGGGTTGGAGTGTTAGAGTTCATGTTGCGCCGCTTTCTGCGCTTGTGTTGCAAGCTCTCTGTTCTACTCTTTTAGACGAGTTCTTCAGGAACTCAACATGCGGTTTGCCGCGCCTGTTTAGGTAGCAGGCCGTGTGTTCGTTTGATGATGAGGAGGGTAGAAAGATGGAATTTGAAAAATATAAGTCGTGTATTGAAGCGTGCAATATCTGCGCGGTCTACTGTGATTCTTGTGCCACTGCCTGCTTGCAAGAAGATGATGTAAAAATGATGGCTGAGTGCATCCGTTTGGATCGTCAATGTGCACAGATATGCCGCTTGGCAGCCTCCTTCATGGCCCAGGGGAGTGAATACGCCAAGGAAATCTGTCGGATATGTGCTGATATTTGTAAAGCGTGTGGTGATGAGTGTGCCAAACACGATGTTAAGCATTGTCAGGAGTGCGCCAAAGCGTGCCATCATTGCGCCAATGAGTGTGCTGCGATGGCTGCCTAAGGCCACATAAAAGCCTAATCAATCAAACAAGGCCAGCTTTCATACACAGTGAAAGCTGGCTTTCTTGTATTTTAATCTATATCAAAGAATGCGTTAAAAAGAGTGAATCTTCTGCAATAGGGAGATCACTTCGTCATCGCTGGTTTGGGTAAAGTCTTGGTAGTGAAGGCCAACGGCGATATATGGCTCGGGAGTAGCTAAACAGATCAAATCGTCAACCTCGGTAATCAATTCATCCAGCGTGGACTGCGGGGCGAGAGGCACTGCCAGGGTAACGGAAGCGGCTCCTGCTTGGCGTAGTGCTCTGGCGGCAGCTTTAGCTGTTCCACCGGTGGCGATACCATCATCCACCAATAAGACGTGACGTTCGCTAACATTAATGGGCGCCTGATTACCCATATAAGCCTGACGACGACGGGTTATCTCGCTTAGTTGGCGCTGAACTTCAGCTTCAAGATAATTTTCAGAAGGCTGAAAAAACTGCAGCAAATCCGGTGTCCACAGCACTTGAGGTGGGTCACCATCGACGACAGCGCCTAGCCCAACTTCGGGTTGTCCAGGTGCACCAATCTTACGCACGATGACCACATCAAGCGGAAGTTTAAGTGCTCTCGCTACCTCGTAGGCAACGGGTACACCCCCGCGGGGTAATGCCAGCACTAGGTCATAACGCGCATCGGATAATACATAGGCAAGCTTTCGTCCGGCTGCGCGTCGATTATCAAAAAGTGATTGTTGCGTGTGCATGTGTGTGGCTCCTAAGCGCCAAGCGGCCTAAACCCCAAAAGGATATGTGTCGGGTACTCCCTGGGGTCTTGCGCCCGGCAGTGGCGTCACTGCGGTAGTCTCGTTGAACCACACATAGGCATCGAACTGCTCCGCTAGCGAGGCCTTGAAGTAATGGCTGTAGTACTCGCTTTCAGGACGATAGATAACACCAATAGCACGCTCTAAGCGTGTTTGAGTTAAGTGTTCCCGAATATTAGAGTGTTGAGGAGTGCGCAGATCAATGAGAGCTCGTGGCAGCCGTGTTTCATGAAAAATTCGTTCAAAGGAGTCTGCTCGTGACGGTACGATCTGCTTGACTTTCATCGGCGAATCCCAGTCGTCAGCCGCGGCTACGCTCCCAGTGTGTGTGCCGAAACCGATTAAAACTGCTTGATCCCTATAGGCGGTGCGGCATAGCTCGCCGATATTGAATTGACCCTGCCAGCCCATCTCAGTGGCAGACGCATTACCGATATGGGAATTATGCGCCCAGACCACCACCTTAGCGTCTGAACCTTTGGCTTCTATAACCTGCTGTAGCGTATCGAACATGTGGTGGTCTCGTAGGTTCCATGACTGGGTGGAACCACGGTACATAAGCCGATAGTACTGTTCGGCGGCTCTCACTACGCGGGCGTTCTGGGTGGCGTTGAAATAGGCTTCCTCGCTCTCCTTGGCCATGTACTCAATCCGGTGTGCCAGTAGCACCTGCAGTTTGCTCAACCACCGCCTCTTCGCATGTATCTTGTGCTTCTTGAAATACGTCGTAGCCGTACAGGGCTGGTTCGCTTTGCCAGGGCGTTAAACAGCCATAACGTTGGCGGGCCGCTTTAGCGGCCTCAGGGTCAATTTTGTCCAGATAATCCAGCACAGCGAAAAGGGATGCGTGCAGTGAGTAGATATCCAGCCCACGAAAGCTGGTACGTTGGCTGAAAGGCAGCTCGGCATTATGTTGGCGCAACCATTCGGTAAACGTAGCCACTTCTTCGTTGTGCCACATCCAGGAAGGAAAACGTGTGAAAGCCTGCCGGCCATCACTTGCTGCAGCGCGATGCCGAATATGGCGGTCAATATAAGAGGCATCGGGCCAATCCGCTTCAACCGCTACAATATTGAAATTGTGTTGTTCGATGAGTCGGCGCGTTATGGCGGCGCGGGCGCGATAGAATTCAGAGGTTCCGTGGGACGCCTCACCTAGCAATACAATCTTGGCATCGCCGAAACGATCAAAATGAGCGCCGAAAGCATCTTCCTTTTGCAAACTTGGCAGCGCTTCGCAAGCAGTGGTGATGGCCTGGGCTGTTTGCTGAGCGGATGAATAAGGTGCTGTTGTCGAGTGATCCATAAGAATCTCCCGGAACGCGAAAAAGCGAAGAGATAGCTTGATAATTACTGGTGTTTTGAAAATTACTATAGTAAGGAAGCAACAGCCTATTCAAGCGTATATCGCTCTAAACCTCAAAGCAGTTACCTATAAGATGCAGTGCGCTAGGAGCGCTGTGTTTTTCGATACAACCACCACACGTCAACACCAAACGAATAGAGCAATGAGATCAATGCACTAATGGCCAGCAGGCTGGCGACTAGGTGAGAGGTTAGCGGCGTTAATGCTAGCAGTAGCGCCACCACCTGCCAGACACAAACGGCCTTGCGGCGAAAACTTGCAAACAGCGGTTTTGAGAGCCACGGGAGCTGCCAACTGGCGGCGATAAACAGGTAGCGCATTGCGCCTATCAACAGCACCCAAAGTCCCAGCGATTCCAGCCTCAGCAAACCTGCACACAGTAGCAAAATCAGCAGGGCATCCAACTCCATATCAAAGCGGGCACCGAATCGGGTGTGGCTTTTAGTGCGCCTGGCAATCCAGCCGTCAATGCCATCCAGCAGTAGGGCGATCACCGCGATCGCCAGCCACTGCCAGATGGCTCCTACAAAGGCATTGGCGGCGAGCGCACCTGCCACTAATGCAACCACAACCGCACGCACCAACGTGACCCGGTTAGCCCAACCCAGTGCGCCGTGGGGCCAGAAGATGATGACCAGAGCGGAAATAAACGTGTAGAAGGCAAAGGCCACCCACCAATTGGCCGGAGTGGACATTAAAAGTGGTAAGCCTTTGCCTACAGCAATTAGCAGCAAGCCGCCCAGCAGTAGCTCTGCAGCGCCATAGAGACGTTTAGGCAGGGTGTACGAAGAAGCGTTGGAAAAAAGCGGCATGGTGGCTCACGAAGCGGCGTCGCTGTCCGCAGTTGAAATAAATGATGCAACTATTTTTATATGTACCATTCTTGTAGAAGAAGGTAGGGTTGTCCATAAGATCAAGAAATAGACGGGTTAGTTTCAATTGTTCCAAATGGTTAATCGAATATTTTCTTTTCACCCGCTACGCTAAAGGTGGTGAACCATTGAAAACTGTTCTGCCTAGGGCCATGCAAAGCATGGTCACACATTACGCTAGGGGACTGAGTCACACGAGGTGTCTCTTACTCCTAACTTGCAGCGCAATGGTGCCAAGCCACATTCAACGGAATGAAAGAGAGCCCGGTTCAAGTGGGCTCGTAACGAAAAGGAACGCTCATGTCGGCGCCTAACGATGTTGGCAATGCCCCCAATGCCGCCAAAAAAACCTGGGCCACTGCCTTCTGGGTGGTCAACCCAGAACAAGGCGAGCTGCGGCGTGAACAACTTTGTCCTCCCACCCAGGATGAGGTGCGTGTACGTACCTTGTACAGCGGCATCAGCCGCGGCACCGAATCGTTGGTGTTCAATGGTCGTGTGCCTGAAAGCGAATTTTCGCGCATGCGTGCGCCCTTTCAGTCGGGCGAGTTTCCTGCTCCGGTCAAGTATGGCTACTGCAGCGTTGGCCGCGTCGAGCAGGGGCCAAGCGCCCTCATGGATAAAACCGTTTTTTGCCTGTTTCCCCACCAGGATCACTACATTGTACCTGCTTCGGCGGTGCTGGAAGTGCCCGCCAATGTGCCTGCTAAACGCGCCGTCTTGGCGGCCAATATGGAAACCGCCATTAATGGTGTGTGGGACGCAGAGCCGATGCTGGGTGAGCGAATCACCATCATTGGCGCCGGTGTCGTCGGGGCGCTGGTAGCGTACCTGTGCGCCCAGGTGCCCGGTGTTAACGTCCAGTTAGTCGACATTAACCCTGAGCGTCGCCAGCTCGCCGAGCAGTTAAGCGTAGCCTTCTGTACTCCCGAACAAGCCCTTCATGACCAAGATTGCGTGATCCACGCCAGCGGCCAGTCCGCCGGTTTGCGCCAAGCACTGGCGTTAGCGGGCAGCGAAGGGCGCATTATCGAAATGAGCTGGTTTGGCGAGGGGGATATTGCGATCCCGTTAGGCGGGGCTTTTCACTCCCAGCGGCTGACGCTCAAGGCCAGCCAGGTAGGTCAACTGCCGCCCAAATTACGCCCACGCTGGGACTACCAGCGCCGCCTAAAATTAGCGCTAAGCCTACTGGTAGACGAGCGGTTGGATGCGCTAATCAGCGGTGAAAGCGACTTTGCACAGCTGCCCACGCTTGCCCCTCGGCTGTTTGGTCGCGGAAGTGTGGAGCTCTGTCACCGTCTGCGCTACTCCTCGTAACCCATTTACTTCTCATTTGGAGTTTTTATGTTCCGCTTATGTGTCCGTGACCACTTTATGATCGCCCATAGCTTTAATGGTGAGGTCTTTGGCCCTGCCCAACGCACCCACGGCGCTACCTATGTGGTCGATGTGGTTTTCCAGCGCCCCGAGCTGGATGAGGACGGCCTGGTGATCGATATCGGCCTTGCCAGCGAAACGGTAAAATCGGTACTGGCGAATTACAACTTCTGTAATTTGGATGAAGTGCCTGAATTTGCCGGTAAAAATACCACCACCGAGTTCATGGCCAAGGTGATCTTTGACCAGCTCGCCAAGGCGATTAGTGAGGGCAAAATGGGCATCACCGCCAAAGGGATTACCCATATGGAGATCAAGCTACATGAATCCCATGTGGCCTGGGCAAGCTATGAAGGCGCGCTATGAGTAAGCGGTTTACCCTTATCGTTGCCGGTGACCCTGCTCAGCGTACCGGCGGATATATTTACGACGCCCAAATTGTCTCAGCCCTGCGTGACCAGGGATGGGAAATTGACGTCATCGGCTTGGCAGGCACGTTTCCTGATGCGGATGCCGAGGCGGCAGAAGCGCTCACTCAGGCCCTAGGGTCGCTTCCCGAGCAGGCGGCAGTGGTGATTGATGGCCTGGCCATGGGAGCGCTACCGGAGGTGGTGGCCCAACATGCCCAGCGGCTGGAAATCACGGCGTTGCTGCACCACCCCCTAGGCGATGAATTGGGCCTTGATGAGGCTGATCAGCAGCGCTTTCATCGCAGCGAGTTAAACGCGCTTGCCCACGTGGCGCGGATTATCGTCACCAGTCACTTTACCGCCCGGCGCTTACCGGAGCTGGCGGCCCACTATGAAATGCCGCTCAATCCCCGTGTCACTGTGGTTGAACCGGGCGTTGCCCAGGCGCCGATCAGCCCCGCAGCAGAGCCGGGTGAGCTACTACGTTTACTATGTGTGGCAACGTTAACGCCGCGCAAAGGGCAGGATATTCTGGTAAAGGCATTGGCGGGCGTTAGCGGCGATCACTGGCAGTGCGACTGCTACGGTGGCGCTAGGGATGCCACTTTTACCCAGCGCGTTCAGCAACTGATTGATCAAAACGGCTTGCAAGGTAGTGTTCGGCTACACGGCGAGTGCGATGGCGCTACGCTGGAAGCGGCCTATCGCAGCGCCCACGCGCTGGTACTGCCCTCCTGGTATGAAGGCTACGGCATGGTGGTCACCGAAGCCCTGGCTCACGGCCTGCCGGTAATTACCACCACCGGTGGTGCGCTTCGCGATACCTTGCCAGCAGGCGCCGGTTTGAGCGTTGAACCGGGTGACGTCGATGCGCTTCAAGGTGCCCTAAGCCGTTTTTGCCATGATGACGAGCTACGCCAACAACTGCGCCAGGGAGCCGCCCAGGCCCGGGATGCGTTAAGCGACTGGCAAGAAGCGGGCGCTAAGTTTGCCGCGGCGTTAACTTCGCCCGCCGATTCTCCAAATTTACGCCCAGGCAGCCAGTTTGCGTCCGACTGGCTGACGCTGCGAGAGGCGGCTGATGTCGATTCCCGTAGCCAGCCCTTGGCTGAGCTTGCCGCGGAGTGGCTGAGCGCGTGTACGCAGGCGCCGCTGATAGTGGATCTTGGCTGCGGCCGGGGCAGTAATATGCGCTTTCTGGCGCCGCGCCTGAATGGTCACCAGCGCTGGAAGCTGATCGATCACGACGCCATTTTGTTAGCCCAGGCGCGCCAGCGTGCTGCCGGATTAGGCAATAGCCAAGGGCAGCCCGTGGCCGTTGAGACGCACTGCGTATCGTTGGAACCGCTTGCTGAGGTGCCGCTCGACGATGCGCACCTCGTCACCGCGTCGGCGCTGCTGGATCTGGTCTCCCAGCAGTGGATCGATGCTTTTGTGGCTCGCATTGCCGGGCAGCAACAGGCGTTGCTGATAGCGCTAAGCGTGACCGGTGAGTGGCACTTTATTGACCCTCAAGGTGCGCCGGTGCTGGATGACGAAGACCGCTGGCTGCTAGCGATGTTTATGGCTCACCAGCAGCGCGATAAAGGTTTGGGTGATGCGCTGGGCGGACAGGCGCAGGGGGCATTAGTTGCCGCGTTAGAGAGTGCTGATTACCGCATTGAACAAGCTGAAACACCGTGGCAGCTTGCTGCTGGTAGTCAAGAACAGCAGCCGTTAATGATGGCGCTACTCGAAGGCTGGGCTGAAGCCGCCACCGAGCAAGCTCCGGAAGCGGCAGCGCGCATTGCCACTTGGCTACAGCAGCGTCAGCAAGCGGTGGCCAATGGCGAGCTGGGTATTTGGGTGGGGCACCGCGATCTGTTTGCCACGTGCCTGCTTTCCACGCCCAGGGTAGAGGCCTAAGCCTATGGGGCCTGTTAAGGGAATGTTCACTCGGCTAAGTGCTTGTTCTAAAAAGCTAGCGTGGCGAAACCCATGGCTTCGCCGCGTGGTGGTTAGCATAGCGTTGCTGAGTGTGGTGGCGTTGTGGGTGGAGCCCCAGGCGATTGTGGCTGAGGTTCAGCGCTTCTCCGCGGAGTGGGTCGTGCTGGCGTTAGCCATCAGCACGCTACAGGTTATGCTCTGCGCCTGGCGCTGGCAGTTCACTGCGGGGCTTATCGATGTACCGCTACGGTTTGCATACGCGCTACGGGAGTACTACCTGGCCCTGCTGGTCAATCAGCTGTTGCCCGGCGGTGTATTGGGCGACGCCGGGAGGGCGCACCGCCATGCCACCCAAGCGCAGTCTAGGGGGCGCGCCTGGCGAGCGGTGATTATCGAGCGCGCCTCAGGGCAGGTCGCCGTGGTGGTGTTAACGCTAACCGCGCTGCTGCTCTCACCGCTCTGGCATGCCGCGCTGGGTGAATCAGTGATCACAGCGGTGGGGTTAAGCGCATTCGCCGCTCTTGCGGCGCTCATCGCCAGCGGCCTGCTGCTGCGCCAACGTTTTAGCCATTGGTTGACAAGGCTGCCGAGCTGGTGTCAAGCCCTGGCTCACGATGTAAGGCGTGGTTTGTTGCGACGCGGCGTGTGGCCCCAGCAGTTGCTGTCTTCGCTGGTGATTGTATTGAGCTATGGTCTGGTAACGGTCTGTGCGGCTCGGGCGATTGGCGTTGAGCTACCGTCGCTGCAAGTGCTGGCGCTGACACCGGTACTGCTACTGGCCATGCTGATCCCGTTTTCGGTAGCCGGATGGGGGTTGCGTGAAGGCGCCGCTGCCGGGGTCTGGGCGCTGGTCGGCCTGCCACCCGCTCAAGGGGTGGCGGTGTCATTGGCCTACGGTGTGCTGGTGTTGTTGGCGAGCCTACCGGGGATCTGGGTGGCGCTGAGTCGTCGTGAAAAAGCGCAGCCTTCAGGCGGTGGCATCCCTCAGTCGCAGGTCGAACAGCGTGTCGTCACCGCAGCGGAAAGTTCGCGCGGGCGGGCGCAGCGCACTCTCAAGGGTCTCAATGGGTGTCATTTGCAGCCCTGGCCTGCCGGAGCCGATCAGCAGCGGGGCGACCAGCAGATGCAGTCGGTCAACGGCTCCCGCTTCGATAAACTGAGACACCGTAATGCCGCCGCCCTCTATCAACACCCGCGGCAGGCCCTTCTCGGCCAGCAGGGTGACAACATCTTGGGGGGTGAACTGACCGCTGGCGTTCAGCGGCAGTACGCAACGTTCAATGTGGGCCAGGCTCGTCGTTGTTTGCAGCTCAGACCTTACGTCAGGTCCCACGACATGCAGCGTCGGGGCGCTATCGGTGTTCAGCAGCGCCAAGTCGTTGGGAATGCGACCGCGTGGATCCAGCACCACCCGCGTCGGGTTAGTGCCGCTAACATGGCGCACGGTCAACTGCGGGTTATCGGCGCTGGCGGTACCCGCGCCGACCACTACCGCGTCGACCAAAGCACGCAGGCGGTGCAGGTGAACCAAGCTTTCATAGCCGTTGATGTAGTGGGAGTGGCCGCTTTCCGTGGCAATGCGGCCATCCATACTCTGCCCCAGCTGCGCCAACACCCACGCCGGTCGATTGGCCAGCAGGGTCAGGCAATCGAGCAGCTCGCGCGCCTCAGCGGTGACCTCTTTGGCCGTTTGCCACTCACCGGTTGGCGACACCTTAATCGCCACATCGCTAGGACGCCGATGACGCAGTGCCAACAGCCAATTCCAGGCATCGGCCAGTGCAATCGTGTTGACATGGGATCCGGGCATAACGCCTCCATGCTAAAAGATTCGCTTCATCATGCGGGCGCTTCTTGGTTAAGCGCAAGCCGTTCAGGGCAGCCATCTATTCAGTTCAGAGCAAATAGCTCAGCGCAAGCGTGCGCCATCCCCCTCGTAAGGAAGCCAGGAGGCCTACATGTACCAGATTGAACGCGCTATTTTCGACATCCGTCGTGGATTGCCAGTGGTGGTGAATGCCAGTGGGCAGCGTTTGCTCGTGCAGGCGCTGGAAGGCAGTGAATCGGTCGAAGCGCTGGCTTTGCTAGCGGGCGAGCGGCCTTCGCTGGTGCTTACTCGTCACCGCCTGGCGGCGATGGGCATGAACTTGTCCGCCGAGGCCGCCAGCCTGCCGCTGACAGCCCACATTAGTACCAATGAGCTGAATGGCTTGGCCACGGCGGAAACGCTTTCACAACCCGCGGGTGGATTGCTTAGCGGGTTAAAGCCCGCCGGAATAGCCGAACTAGGCGCCGTAACGCTGATGCGTCGCGCCCTGCTGATTCCCGCAGCGCTCTGCGCTTTTGTTAGCCAAGAGGCTATAGCGACTATTGAGCAGCAGTTGGCAGAGGGACGCCTGCTGCAAGTCAGCGCTGAAGACGCCACACAATGCCTTGCCGGGGCGCCGGGCATGCTCAAGCGGGTGAGCGAAGCGAATATCCCCCTCGATAATGCTGCCGACAGCCGCTTTGTGCTTTTCCGTGAGCCAGATGGCCTGCGCGAGCACGTTGCAGTGGTGATCGGTAAGCCAGAGCGCTGGGAAGGCGCGGTGCCGCTACGCCTGCACTCTGCGTGTTTAACCGGTGACCTGTTCGGCAGTTTGCGTTGCGACTGCGGAGAACAGCTGCGCAATGCCGTGGCGGATATTCAAACCATGGGCGGCGGCGTGCTGCTCTACTTGGCCCAAGAGGGGCGGGGCATTGGCCTAGCCAATAAGCTGCGCGCCTATACCTTACAGGATGGTGGCCTGGATACCGTGGATGCCGATCAAGTACTCGGTTTTGGTGACGATGAGCGCCAGTATGCGGTGGCGGTGGATATGCTCAATGCGCTCAATATTGACCAAGTGCAACTGCTGACCAACAACCCCTTGAAGATGGAAGCGCTGCGCCAGGGCGGTATTGACGTGGTCTCACGCCAGGCGCTGTACGGCAGCGTTACCGACCACAACCAGCGCTACCTTAATGCCAAGGCAACTCGAGGCGGGCATCTGTTGGAAGATGTGCTCAGTGGCCAGCGTTAAACGCAAAACGGTCGCGAGCTAAAGCTGCCTCCCACTTGTGCTGCGAGTTTGGTTGGTTAGCGGTGGTAGCTGGGCGGTTTCCGTCACTACGGCCGCTAGTTGGCGGGCATAGTGTTGAACCAGCCGTTCACCTAGTTCCGCGCTGGCTTGGCTGGCATCCCCCGCCACTCCTTGGGTGCTTAAGTCTTCCGCCAGCCAGGCAAAAGCTGCAGCACCTTCTGCGCTCACTAATGCATCGCCTTGGGGCGCTGCAGGTGGGGTGGCCTGATAGCCGTCCAACTGCACCAGCGCGGGCGTTAAATGGTGCATCATCGCGGTTTCGAGCAGCCCGCCGTGTAAGCCGTAGCGCAATTCTTCCGCATCAATGGCACCCTCTAACGGCGGTAGTCGGGTATAGGTCGTTTTTACTACGCGCATGCTATGCCGCCGTCGCAGGGTTAACCCTGCCAAATCCATCACCGCCTTATTGCCACCATGGCTGTTAAGCAGCACCAGGCGGCGAATGCCTGCGCGAGCTAAGCTCTCTCCGTAGGCTTCAAGAGTGGCAACGGCCAGCGGTGCGGGCAGGCTGAGCGTGCCGGGGAAGCTGGTGTGCTCGTCGCTGGCGCCCACCGCAATCGGCGGTAGGCAGATTACGTTCAGGTGGGTATCTAGCTTCTCCAGCATAGCGGCTTGCAGCCCCTCGCCAATGGTCAAGTCGGTGGCTAAAGGGAGGTGAGTGCCGTGCTGTTCAATGGCCCCGAGCACCAGTACCGCTACTGGGTCGCATTGGGCGAACTCGGCTAACTGCGGAGCGGTGAGGGTTTGCCAGTGGTGAATCATAAAATGAGAAGCCTTTTAGGTATTAAGCATCATGTAGAAGTAACTGATGGTCTGAGCGGCAGGCGTACAGGTCACCGGAAGGCAATCCTTCGGCCCCTGCGCTTAGCCACTCGCTAACCGATTGTGTCGTTTGCCACTCGGCCCAGCGAAAGTGGCGCTGCTCACCAGCTACCACGTTGTAGCGGTACTCGCCAAGGCGGCTTAAGTGGTTCACGCAGGCATCGTTTACTTCCAGGGCGCCTGCCACAAACTCCACTGAAAGTGCTGCCACCGGGCAGCTTAGCCCCGCCAAAACCTCCGCCTCAAAGCCTTCAACGTCGATTTTAATAAAACTAGGCTCGCCATACTCGTCAATTAACGCATCCAGCGTGGTCACCGGCACCCGTAAACGCTGCTCCCAACGTACCTGACTAAAGCCTGCGTTGCGTTCGCCTATCTGCTCACGCCACTCTGTGGCCAGGGTGGAAAGGGTCGGGTTGCTGGGGCTGATCGCTATCTCAGCAAAGCCCACCGTAGGGCCCGCCGCCATCGGCAGCAAGGTAATGGTCGGCGGCTTTACCAGGCGTTTAAACCATTTGGCGAGGTCGGGCTGGGGCTCCAGCGCCACCACCTTGGCGCCAAGCGCATGAAAAGCCGCGCTACGGTCGCCTAGGTGCGCGCCAATATCAAAGGCAACGGTGCCGGGTTGTATAAAAGGCTGATAGAGGCGCTGGAGGCCGCGTTGACGCCCAGGCCGCCAATAAATAAACAGCGAACGGGCTAGCCCACCCGCGCTGCGCAGTCGTTGAAGCGCCATGCGCTGCATTAGTTGGGCTCTCTGAAAGGACGTGCCTTGATCCACACAGGTGCTGGCGATATAAGATTTGCTTGATAAGTGCTATTCGTCATCGGGATACCACACGTAATTCCAGGTCTCGCTAACTGGTTCGCCGTTTAAGGTGAGTCTTAGGCTAACATCGCTGGGTTGATCGCTGGCGGGTAGCCGGAAGCTGGCTCGCCAGCCATTGTTGGGCAGCGCGGTGACCTGGGGGAGCAGTACCTCACCGTGTTGGGCGCTAATATCTAACTTGACGGGCTGGTCGGCGGTGAGCTCCTCTAAGGCACCTCCCTGAAAGTCGACAATAAACTGGCGCTGATCTTGTGAGGCAGAGTCCGCTTGCCCCGGCACCGCCGCATTGCCATGACGAGTGCGAATGGCGCGGCCAAGATTATGCGCGTCAGGCTGAGTGTTCAGCGTGTGAGTGAGATAGTGCAGGCGGCGGGATTCGCCAGCATCCAGGGTATCGTCCGCCACCCAGTAGGTGACGATATTGTCGTGAGTCTCATCAGGGGTAGGGATTTCGACAAGTTCCACGTGGCCCGGCCCCCAATCATCCAGCGGCACAACCCATTGGCTTGGGCGACGGTGATACTGTGCTTCGGTATCCAAGTAGCGGTTAAAATCCCGCTCCCGTTGCATTAATCCAAAGCCTTGAGGGGAGTCGTCTACAAAGGCGGATGTATGCAGGTGAGATGGGTTACTCAGCGGGCGCCAGATCCACTCGCCGCTACCGGCATGTATCAGTAGGCCATCGGAGTCATGCACCTGTGGACGAAAATCGTCCGGCCGCTCGCGGCTTGCCTCACCATAAGTGAACATACTGGTGAGCGGTGCAACGCCCAGCTTGGTAATATCTTGCCGGGCAAACAGCTCCGCTTCGACCTCGACCTGAGTATTCTCACCGGGTTGGATAACAAAGCGATAGGCGCCGCTGACCGAGGGGCTATCCATTAACGCCAGCAGTTCAATCTGTTCGGCATCAGCCTCGGGCTTATAGAGCCAAAACTCGCGAAATGCTGGGAACTCTTCGCCTTCGGGGGAGGCGGTATCGATCGCCAGCCCCCGGGTCGAAAGCCCGTAAGCCTGTCCCTGCCCAACGATGCGAAAATAACTGGCGCCGAGAAACACGCCAAACTCATCGTCATACTCGTTGCTGTTAAGGGGGTAATGAAGACGAAACCCTGCGTGGCCGCTGCCGGTTAAGTCTTGCTCTTTCAGCGTCGCGGCATTGCCGTCGTAGGTGTAATCCTGTGCAGAAAAGGGCAGCGGCGCTACCGTATCGTTGTCGATAACGTTCAAGGTAATCGGGGTTTGAAACAGAAAGCCGCTGTGAAATAGCTGCAAGCTAAAGGGGCTCTCATCTTTCCAGTAGGCGTGTTCTGGGTTAAAACGGATTTGCCGGTAGGTATCGTAGTTAAGCTCACGTAATACCTGGGGCAGTGTTTCTTCTGGGGCTTGATAAGCTTCTTCGGCCAGCTGTTGGGCGCGTTCAATGACCATGCTGAAATGTTGATCGTCTTCGGCAAACGCCGGTAAGGCTAGCGTACAACTGAGTAAAACTATCCATTTATCGGCCCGCCACCTACCAACCAGCCTTCTAGCAACCAGCTTTCTAGCAAAATAGTTACAACGCATACGCGAAATCCTTTCCGGTGAGGGCCTGCAAAACGCCTGGCCTAAAGCCAAGCAAAGCGTGAAATTTTTACACAACAACTATACGATAAAATATTACAGTACATGATTATTGCGCTTTTCAGCAGCCTTATTCCTTGCTCTCTTATCTTGCGATTGGGTACCGCTACTCAACGAGACTGAGCGCTGACAGGTTCTATCTTTGACACTGTAAGCTAAAGTAAGCACAAATGAGGGTGCGATGAGTCGATTATTACTAATGCTTCTAACGCTGAATTTCTTACTCATCGCGCCACTCTGGTGGCGTTTTGGCGAGATCAGCTCATATTTGCTCGCTTGGGAGGCGCTTATCATTGCGCCGCTCATGTTGCTGCTCCCTGTCGGCCAAGCGCGCCGCATAGTGTCCATCGGACTCGTTAGTTGGGTGATGTTGGCAACCGCCGCTAATCTAGGCACAGCCGCCACCCAAATGGCCTTTGCCCGGCCGCTTAACCTCTATCTTGATGTACCTTTGCTGCGCTCAATTTATCACCTGCTCGTAGGTAATGTAGGTCAACCGTTGGCAGTTTGCGCAATGCTGCTGGGGGTTGCCTTGCTGATCGCCATCGCCCTGGTTTTGGCACACCTGATGATGCCACCCGTTGCTTACTCTGTTAAGCGCCTGTCTGGCGTGGTCGCGTTAACGCTGCTGGTCACTGCCTCTACCGGGGCAGCGCTTGAACTCAATGGAGTACGGCTGATAGAAAGCGCGCGCTTGCCAGCGGTCGATACCACGCGTTTTCAGTGGCAGCAAATTACCGATACACACGCCGCCCGCCTCGCCTTTACTGCACAGCTGGAGGCTGCACCAATGGAGGCGCGACCACTACCGGGATTGGCGGGGCGCAATGTACTGCTCACCTTTATTGAGTCCTACGGTATCACGGCGCTGGAAAACCCACGTTACTCCGACGTTTTACTGCCTACTCTAGCCGAGATGCAACAGCGCTTGGGGGAGCATGACCTCCACGTGGTCTCTGGCATGTTGGCCTCACCCATTCGTGGTGGGCAGTCATGGCTAGCCCACGCGACAGCCCTCAGCGGCCGCTGGATCGACAACCAGCTGTGGTATCAACTGATGTTGGACAGCGGCCACTCCACTTTGATCGATGATTTTCGTGCCACTGGTCAGCGAACCCTCAGTGTGATGCCCGCCATTACCCTGGCGTGGCCGGAAGGGGAAGCCTATGGTTTCGATGAAATTGCCGCAGCGAAAGATATCGCCTACGCCGGGCCTGCTCTCAACTGGGTAACCATGCCGGATCAATTCACTCTCGATTACACCCAGCGCTACTTGCTAGGTGAGACACCGGTGTTTGCCCAATTGGCACTGATTTCAAGCCATGCCCCTTGGACGCCGATTCTGCCGGTAGTGGACAATTGGTCATCCATTGGCGATGGGCATATTTTTGCCCCCTGGGAGGATGCCGGTGACCCACCAGAAGTGCTGTGGCAGGACATTGAGCGCATTCGTGACCACTATGCCTGGTCGGTGGACTACGCTGTGAAAGTCACCGGCCGGTGGGCCGAACGTGTAGTGGATGACAATACCTTGATGATAGTGCTGGGGGATCATCAAGCCGCGCCGTTGATTACCGGTGACGATGCCAGCGCGGCAGTACCGGTGCATATTATTAGTGGCGACCCTGAGCTATTGGCGCCCTTTATAAAGCGTGGCTTTGTTCCTGGCACGTTGCCTACGCTCGAAGAGTCGAGCGACGCACCAAGAATGAGCCAATTACGCCACTGGCTGCAGGCCGATTTTGGAGAGTTAGCAGTGGATGTAGCCACGGATGTGTAACAGGAATGACTGCTGGGGCAAGTGTTACCTCTGATTCTCGATCAGTCACCGTTTCAAACACAATGACAAGGACGCAGCAATGATTCAGCCAGTGATTTTAAGTGGCGGCAGCGGCACGCGGCTCTGGCCGCTTTCCCGAGAGCAGATGCCGAAACAGTTTTTGCGCTTCACTTCCTCCCAGAGTCTGCTCCAGCAAACCCTAAGCCGCTTAGCTGGGCTAACCGACACAGCGCCAATGCTGATGGGGCATCATAGTCACCGCTTTTTAATGGCCGAACAGCTGCGCGAAATTGATCAAGCCGCTACCCTGGTGCTTGAACCTGAAGGCCGCAATACCGCTCCGGCGCTTGCTTGTGCGGCGCTGTTGGCGCGTCAGTCCGGCGATGATCCGCTACTGCTAGTGCTCCCGGCTGATCATGTGATTGGTGATGTCCAGGCGTTTCAACATAGTGTTTCACTGGCCGTGTCGTTAGCTGAAGCGGGTTTCCTCGTAACTTTTGGCGTTGTGCCCACACAGGCTGAAACGGGTTACGGCTATATAGCGTGCGGGGAGCCGCTGGAAGGAGGTCATCATCTGGCGGCCTTTATTGAAAAACCCGATGCCAAGCGGGCGACAGCGTTAGTAGACAGCGGCGATTACCTATGGAACAGCGGCATGTTTCTACTTCGCGCTTCAAGCTACTTAGGTCAGCTAAAACGGCTCCAGCCAAATATGTTGGAAGCCTGTGAAGAGGCAATTAGCAGTGCGCATCATGATTTGGATTTTCTACGTTTGGGTGAAGCGGCGTTTCGCCGCTGTCCTGCAGACTCCATCGATTACGCGGTGATGGAGCACTGCGATCGTGCTGCGGTAGTGCCATTGGCTGCCGCTTGGAGCGATATCGGCAGTTTCGATGCGCTATGGTCAACCGTTACGCCTGACGCGGCGGGTAATGCTACCAAAGGCGATACGTGGTTGACCGACACGCAGGATTCGTTGGTGTTTGGCGAGCACCGCTTGGTGGCTACACTGGGCGTGAATAATCTGATTGTCGTGGAGACATCGGACAGCGTACTAGTGGCCCACCGTGATCAGGCGCAGCAGGTAAAGCAGTTAGTCACATCGCTTACCCAAGCGGGACGTAGCGAACCCTGCACGGCAGCCCAGATCCAGCGTCCCTGGGGCAGCTTTCAGGCCATGGACAGAGGCGAGCGTTATCAGGTCAAACGCATTACCGTTAAGCCTGGTGGGCGTTTATCGCTGCAGCGCCACCATCACCGGGCTGAACACTGGATCGTGGTGAGGGGAACAGCGCAGGTAACCCTAGAAGAGAGTCGCTTTTTGGTAACTGAAAACCAATCCACCTATATACCTATTGGGGCACTGCACCGTCTGGAAAATACCGGCAAAATACCTCTTGAACTGATCGAAGTGCAGTCGGGGAGTTATTTGGGCGAGGACGATATCGAGCGTTTAGATGATGTTTACGCCCGTGACAGCCATGAATGACATCTAACTCACCAAAGCCAGCTATTAGGGCGTGCCGGTGTTAGCCCTTTGCGAACATCGACCCAGCCGAGTACGCAGCGCACGCCAAGCCATACCGCTAGTAGCGGCCAGAGCAGGGTGCCGACTATCACAATGCTTAGAAGAAAGGCGATGCAGGCATAGAGCGTGCCGATCCAGAAGGTGCGGATCAGATACCGGTAGTGCTGCTGCAGCCACGGTGCGGCGTCTTTGCGGTAGACATAGGCGATCACCACGCCGATCAGTAGGGTGATATTGGCAGTGACAATACCCGCTAAGTAAAGCGCGTAAATAATCTGCGGCGCGCGTATTTCATCGCGGGGAATAGGGAGTTGTGCCATCAGTTCTCTCTTTTTCAGCCTAATAAAGACGATAGTCGCGGAAGTTGGCTAATTGCTGCTGCTCCTGCACCACTTTGCGGTAGCGCTTGTACTCCCATTGATACTGTGCGGGCGCTAAGGCAATCGCACTCTCGACGCTGGCATTGACGCCTGTGGCAGACTGTACATCATTGTCGCTATAGACCCGTGCGTCGGCATCCAGAAAATGGATCTCAAACCCTTTACCAGGAATACGTAGCGCGACGCCGGTGACTACCCGCGCCTGGGTGCGGGCGACCAATTTCGGGAGCAGGGTGGCGGTGTAAGCCTCGCGACCAAAGAAGGGCGCAAAAACGCCGCTGCCCCAGTCGGGCTCCTGGTCAGGTAGTATGCCAATCGCTTCGCTGCGTTTAAGGGCTTTAAGTAATGCCGCAACGCCGCGGGGGTTGGTGGGTACCAAACTTGCCCCCATGCGCTCTCGGCCATGACGAATGACGGGATCAAGGGCGGTGATTTTGGGAGGCTCGTACATGGCGGTGAAAGGAAAATGGCTCGATAGCCAAAAGTTAAGCACCTCCCAGTTGCCGAAGTGCGGGGCAAGCACAATCACGCCGCGGCCTTCGGTGCGGGCGTTATCGAGTTTGTCGCGACCGTGCACCGCTAAAATGCTGCTCTCTACCTTGTTTGGTTCCGCCATCCAGGCGTGCCCCAGTTCCAGCATCGTAGCCGTGGAGTGGCGTAAACTGTGCTGACCGAGAGTTTTACGTTCAGCAATGGAGATATTTGGGTAAACAACCGCTAAGTTGCGATCGGTTACCCAGCGCTCACGCTTATTAAAGCGGTAAACCAGGGGGCCTAGCGCCGAAGAAATACGCCACAGGCGCGCAAGTGGCCAGCGTGACAGTTGACGCCACAGCCAGCTGATCGCACTGGCTTTGGAAAAACGCCTACCGTTATTAGCCCCCTGTGGTGTCATCGTTAAATCAACCAAGTGTCTACATTGGAGGGCGCACGTTTCTCTTGTAGCCCTTTGAAGCCTTTAACACAACGAATGATCAGCCAAACTGCTAACGGTAGCATAAGCAGGAAACCGATCAGAATCGCGGATAAGAGCAAGCAAACGAGCCCGTATACCATCCCTATCCAAAAGGTACGAATTTGATAGCGGTAATGCTCGTCAAGCCACACAGGGCCTTTGCCTTTATAGACGTAGGCGATAACTACACCAATAATCGAGGTAAAACCAAGTATAAAACTGGCTAGATAGAGGGCGTAAATCACCATGGCCATGGTTGTGTCGGGTTGGGAGCTCTGCTCTCCGTTGACGACTTGGCCGCCGAGTGGGGATTCACTTTCGTTATCAAGCATAACGTTTCCTTTCGATAAATCTGTATAAGTGCTGCAGCGAGAGATGATGCCCATTGCATATCAGTGCGCGCTATTTAAGCGCGATATATAATACCTTGATTCATTAGACTTAGCATTAACGCGAAGTGGGGCGGCAAATCTCTAGCAGGTTGCCGTCCGGGTCACGCAGGTAGATGGATTCAATCGGGCCATTGGCGCCTTGGCGGGCGACGGGGCCTAGCTCTACGTCTATCGCCAGCGCATCTAAATGCTGCTTGAACTCATCCAGCGGCAGCTGGCAGCGCAGGCATAAGTCCAGGCTGCCAGGGGTGGGTGTGGCTGAAATGGGGGCAATATCGGTGTCGGTTTGATGTAGGCGAAGCGCCGTATCACCGAGCATTAAATCGACCCGTTGGGCGTCGCGATAGCGCACGTCTAAGCCCAAAACACGCGAGTAAAAATCGACTGCGCGACCCATATCGGTCACGGTTACAACAAGATGATCCAGACCTGATAGCATGCCACCTTCCTTAATACGTAACGATAAGCCAGAGAATACGATGATGCGCTGCTGTCCGCTCTGTGTGGAGCCCACTACTGCGCCCTACCACCGGGATCGGCGTCGTGACTACTACCAGTGTGCCACGTGCAAGCTGGTATTTGTCCCCCCTGAGCAGCATTTAAGCGCCACTGCAGAAAAGGCCGAATACGATAAACATCAAAACTCGCCGCATGATACGGGATACCGGCGTTTTTTAGGGCGTTTATTTACCCCGCTGTTAGCTAAACTCGAACCCAACGCCCGCGGTCTCGATTTTGGTTCAGGGCCAGGGCCGACGCTGTCGGTTATGTTCGCAGAGCAGGGGCACCCGATGGCTATTTACGACCTTTTTTACGCCCCCGATGCCTCAGTTTTGACACAAATATATGATTTTATCACCGCCACAGAGGTTGTTGAGCACTTGGCGCAGCCCGGTAAGGTGCTTACGCAGTTGGCAGCCCAGCTCGCGCCAGGTGGCTATCTGGGGTTAATGACCAAGCGCGTCACTTCGCCGGAGGCTTTTGCCCGCTGGCACTATATTAGCGACCCCACCCATATCAGCTTTTTTAGTGAGGAGACCTTCCGTTGGTGGGCACACAAGAATAGTTTAGTAGTGGAATTTCCTGGGCCAGACACGGTTATTCTACACAAAACGCTAACGTGAATAATTGTAACGTTAGAAAAGCATTGACTTTACCCCCTTTGGGGCAATAATTGCGCGCCGCTATCCCGGCCTGACTCGATGTGCCAGGTGAGATGACGGTTCCTGTGGACACGCTGAGTAGCGTTTTTACGCCTGTTTTCAGTCCTTGGTTTCACCACTTTTAGGCAAGACGAGGTTTTCATGTCGCGGCAACTGCTAGCCATGGCGCTGGCGCCCCTGTTAGGGCTCTTCATTCTCGGGATTGGCAACGGTTTTCTTGCCACCTTAATTACCGTGCGCTTGGATGCTGCCGGTGAGTCGGCCACGGTAATCGGTATTGTCTCGTCGGCTTACTTTATCGGTTTAGCGTTGGGCGCAATGGTGAATGACCGCCTGTTGCTGCGCATCGGTCATATTCGCGCTTACGGCAGTTTTGCCTCATTAGTAGCCGTCACGGTGCTGTTGCAAGGCTTGTTCTTCGATCCTTGGGCCTGGTTTGTACTGCGCCTTATCGGCGGCTGGGCCACGGTAGGGGTTTATCTGGTTATCGAAAGCTGGCTGCTCACGTCAGGCGACCAGAAGGTTCGCGGCCGCCTACTGGCGCTTTACATGATTTCGCTTTACGCCGCCGGTGTATTGGGCCAACTGCTGCTGGGTGTGACCAATGCCATGGGCGTCACTGCGCCCTTTATGGTGATTGGGCTATTGGCCTCGCTCTCTGTGCTACCTATGGCGATGATTCCTCGCGTATCACCGATTATGGAGCACGCCGAACCGCTTCCCCCGCACCGGTTGATCACCCTGACGCCCACCGGTGTGATGGGTAGTTTAGGCTCCGGGATGGTGGTAGCCGCAGCGTATACGCTGCTCCCGCTCTATTTACAGCGCATTGGCATGAGTGTCAGCCAAGTGGGGCAGATGATGGCAGTGGTGATTATGGGCGCGATGCTGCTGCAGTACCCGATTGGCCGCTGGTCGGATCGCCATGACCGACAAATGGTGCTGATTGGCATTAGCGGTTTCTGTGTGCTGATCTCGGCGGCGATGCTCTGGCTGCCGCTCTCTACGCCGCTGTTGGCGGTACTGCTATTTTTGCTCGGCGGTGGGGTGTTCGCGCTTTATCCGGTGGCGGTGAGTCACGCCGCCGACCGCGCACCCGCAGGGGCGCTGGTACGCATGAGCCAGGGCCTGTTGTTGATTAACTCAATTGGCGCCACGATCAGCCCGCTGATGATCTCCCCGGTGATGACTGTAATGGGCGATGCGGGTCTGTTCTGGGCCTTCGGCTCACTAAGTCTATTCTTCTTTATGTTCTTCTCCTGGCGGCGTAGCGTGCGTCCGGCGCCTGTGCCTGTGGCACCCTTTACACCGACTACGCCAATGACGGCAGCAGGCGCCGAGCTAGTGGTGACCGAAGAGTTAATGCAGGGGGCCCTGGAACACGAGCACTTAGAGGATCTCTCAGATGCCGTATGGGACGTCGACGCCGCTGAACCGGTGGTAGGGCCGCCCGCGGAAGATGAGAGCCATATCACTTATTATGATGATGTGGAGCAAGCAAGTGAGCGAAAATAAAGATGGGTGAAGACGCTAATCATAGCGGGTGATACCTTGGGCTAATGGTGTGGGCAAGAGAGTGTTACTACTATCAAGGGCACACTTTCAAACAATTGTTTAATTTTCAGCCCGAGGTTCGCTATGAATGTTTACGCCGCACCGGTACGCGATTTGCGCTTTGTGCTTGAAGAGCTATTAGCGCACCGTTCGCTCAGCCTGCCGGGCTTTGAAGAGGCCACGCCGGATTTGGTCGAGGCGGTACTCGAAGAGGCCGCAAAACTGGCCGGTGACGTTTGGGGCCCGCTTAATAAGATTGGCGATCAGCAAGGGGCCAAGCGCCACTCCGATGGCAGCGTGACGACGCCGGAAGGCTTCGCGACGGCTTACCAAGCGTATGTCGAGGGTGGCTGGAACGGTATTGGTGTATCAGAAGCATTAGGTGGTCAGAACCTGCCAGAAGTGGTTGCCAGTGCGGTGCAGGAGATGCTTCACGGCGCCAATATGGCGCTAGGGCTCTGCCCTATGTTGACTGCTGGCGCTATCGAAGCGCTGGCCCATCACGGCAGCGATGCACTCAAAGCGACCTATTTGCCCAAGCTGGTGGAAGGCACCTGGACGGGCACCATGAACCTGACCGAATCCCAGGCAGGGTCGGATCTCTCCCAAGTGCGTACCCGCGCGGTACCTGAAAACGACCATTACCGCATCAGCGGCCAGAAGATCTATATCACCTGGGGCGAACACGATGCCGCCGAAAACATTATCCACCTGGTACTTGCCCGCAAGCCCGATGCGCCGGAGGGCAACAAAGGCATCTCCCTGTTTCTAGTGCCAAAGTTCCTGGTCAATGAAGACGGCTCCTTGGGTGAGCGCAACGATGTCACCTGTGCCTCTATTGAGCATAAGCTGGGCATTCACGGCTCGCCGACGTGCACTCTGAGTTTTGGCGAAAATGGTGGTGCCATCGGCTATTTGGTCGGAGAAGAGGGGCGTGGCCTTAATCATATGTTTACCATGATGAACGAGGCGCGCCACAAAGTCGGTATTCAGGGCATCGGCGTGGCTGAACGTGCCTGCCAGCACGCCTTTGCCTATGCATTGGAGCGCCGTCAGGGGCGTTCTCCAAAAACACGTGGCGGCGCCGAATGCAGCATCAGTGATCACCTGGACGTGCGACGTATGCTGCTCTCTATGCGCTCACGCACCGATGCGCTGCGTGCGCTGGCGCTCTATTGCGCCGCCGAGTTGGACACTGCCCGCCACGCGGAAAGTAACGATGCCCGCCAAGCTGCCCAGGCCCGCGCCGATATCCTTATTCCGGTGATCAAAAGCTTCTCCACAGATCAAGCAGTGGATATCGCCTCCATGGGCATTCAAGTACACGGTGGGATGGGCTATGTGGAAGAGACCGGAGCAGCGCAGCTACTGCGCGATGCCCGCATTGCCCCGATTTACGAAGGCACCAACGGTATTCAGGCGCTCGACTTGGCGGGACGTAAACTCCAGCGTGACAACGGCGAAGCGCTCGCCACGCTGCTTCACGACGTTTACGCCACCGTGGAGCAACTCAATGCCGACCCCGCTTTGTCAGTGTTGAGCAGTGGCTTGGCCGCAGGGCTTGAGGATTTGAAAGCTGCCCAGGTAATTGTGCAGGAACAAGGCAGTGACCCTGAAACCGGCGCAGATGCGGTGCAGGCTTACGCAACCCCGTTCCTTAATTTGGCGGGCCACGTGCTGTGTGCTTGGCAAATGGGGCAGGCGGCTCTCAGCGCCCATGCTGCCCTTAACAACGGCAGCGATGATCCCTTCTATACTGCCAAGATGCGCAGCGCCGAATTTGCCATCACCCAATGGTTGCCGGTAGGCCGTGCCCAGCGCACGGTGATTGAGGCGGGTATGCAGTGCTTAAGCGATTTTGAGGTTCACTAACGCTAATTTTCAGCTTCACGCCGCCGCCCCTTGAGGCGGCGGCGCTGTTTCTAAGCGATCAAAACAACCATTTTAAACAATCCCTTAAAACGAACGCTTTCAATAACATCAACAAAAGTCAGGAGCCGACCATGACCGCTATCTTTGAGCAAGGCTTGCCCAAAACCGTTGCCAACCATGTGCCGCTTTCACCGCTTACCTTTATCGAGCGCTCGGCGTCGATCTATCCCGATTACCCGGCGGTGGTACATGGCAGTACGCGACGCAGCTGGAGCGAAACCTGGTCGCGCTGCCGCCAGCTTGCCTCTGCGCTCGAAAAACGGGGCATTCAGCCAGGCCAAACAGTGGCGGCGATGCTGCCCAATATCCCCGCCATGTTTGAAGCACACTTTGGCGTGCCGCTGGCCGGCTGCGTGCTTAATACGCTGAATATTCGCCTGGATGCTGAGGCGATCAGCTATATGCTGGAGCACGGTGAGGCGAAAGCCATTCTGGTCGATCCGGAGTTTGCTGAGGTCATCCAGCAAGCCGTTGCCAAACTACCCCTCAAGCCGCTTATCATCGATGTGGCCGATGTGGAGTTTCTTGGCGACACCCCGAGCATTGGGGAGGTGGAGTACGAAGCGCTGCTTCAAGAGGGTGACGCTGACTTTGCCTATCAGCTGCCTGCCGATGAGTGGGATGCGATCTCCCTCAACTACACCTCTGGCACCACCGGAAAACCCAAGGGCGTGGTCTACCACCACCGCGGCGCTTATCTCAATGCGGTGAGCAATATTATGGAGTGGGCAATGCCCCACCATCCGATCTACCTATGGACGCTGCCGATGTTCCACTGCAACGGCTGGTGCTTCCCTTGGACGATTGCCGCCAACGCCGGGGTTAACGTTTGCCTGCGTCGTGTCGATCCTAGAAAGATCATGCAGCTAATTGCCGTAGAGAAGGTCACTCACTTCAGCGGGGCGCCGATTATTCTTAATGGCCTGGTGAACCTGCCTGCGGAAGATAAGCATCAGTTTGAGCATCCGGTCAAAGTCACCACGGCTGGTGCCGCGCCGCCTGCCTCGGTGATTGCTGGGGTGGAGAAACTGGGCATCGAAGTAACCCACGTGTATGGCCTGACTGAAGTATATGGGCCAGTAACCGTTTGTGCCTGGCGGCAAGCGTGGGATGAATTGCCACTGGAAGCGCGGGCCAAAATCAAAGCACGCCAAGGGGTGCGCTACCACATGCTTGAAGCGCTGTGCGTGGCTGATCCGCTCACCATGAAGCCAGTACCTAAGGATGGCCAAACCATGGGTGAAATACTGATGCGTGGCAACAACGTCATGAAGGGCTATTTAAAGAACCCGGAGGCCACCGAGCAAGCGCTGGAGGGCGGCTGGTACCACACCGGCGACTTGGCAGTTTGGCATCCGGATGGCTATATCGAGATCAAAGACCGCTCGAAAGACATCATTATTTCCGGTGGAGAGAACATCTCGACCATTGAAGTAGAAGACGCCATTTACGGCCATCCCGCCGTTGAAGAGGCGGCGGTGGTCGCTAAGCCTGACGAGAAGTGGGGCGAGACGCCCTGTGCGTTTGTGAAGCTCAAAGTCGGTTACGGCGAAGTGACCGAGGCCGATATTATCGCCCACTGTCGCGAACATTTGGCGGGCTACAAAGTCCCCAAAACGGTTATCTTCAGCGAGCTACCCAAAACCTCGACAGGCAAGATCCAAAAGTTCGTACTGCGTGAAGAAGCTAAAAACCATTGATAAACCCTAGTGTAGTGATAATCGATAGAGGAGAGAGTGCATGAGCGACCAACTTATTGGCGTTGTAGGAGCCGGTACCATGGGGCAGGGGATCGCTCAGGTAGTGGCTGCTAGTGGCTTTAACGTGTGCCTTTACGATGTGGCCGAAGAGCAGCTTGGCCGTGCCAAAACGAACATTGATAAAGGCTTGGGTAAGTTGGTCGTTAAAGAGAAAATCAGCGCATCGGATAAAAGCGCCGCTCTAGCCCGTCTATCTACCACAACCACACTGAGTGCCCTAGGCGACTGCGCAATTATTATCGAGGCCGCACCCGAACAGCCTGAACTCAAAGAGACTTTGTTTCGCGATCTAAGCCGCTTGAGCAGCACCGCGATTCTGGCTTCCAATACCTCGTCGCTGTCGCTCACCCGCTTGGCAGCGGTGTGCGATCATCCTGAGCGAGTAGTAGGCATGCACTTCTTTAACCCGGTGCCAGTGCTCAAACTGGTGGAAGTGATTCGTGCCGAGCAAACCTCTGACGCTACCGTGGGCGAGATTGAAACCCTGGCTAAAGCGTTGGGTAAAACCGCTGTGCCGGTAGGCGACGCGCCGGGCTTTGCGGTAAATCGCCTGCTGGTGCCGATGATTAACGAAGCGGCATTTATTGTTCAAGAAGGCACCGCGACCCCCGAAGCGATTGACGACGCCATGAAGCTCGGCGCGGCTCACCCCATGGGGCCGCTGGCACTGGCGGATTTAATCGGGCTGGATGTGTGCCTGGCGATTATGGATGTGCTGCAAGAGGGCTTTGGCGACCCCAAATATCGCCCTTGCCCACTGCTTAAACGCATGGTCGCCGCGGGCTACTTAGGCCGTAAAAGTGGGCGCGGTTTCTATTCTTACGATTAGCTTGTGCTGAAGAGAAGAGTACGGCGTAAAGAAGTGATTGCCACTCAACCAAGCGTTCGCTAGGGTTGAGGGGTGTTCACTTTAATGTTCCATAACAAATCAAATAAGGAGTCCGCCATGATCGAAGCAGTCATCGAGAAGGTTGATAACGACGGGGTGGTGCGTCTGACCATCAATCGTCCCAAAGCATTGAATGCGTTAAACAGTGAAGTGCTTGCCGCACTGGAAGCGCACTTAGTAGAGCTTGAGGCTCACCCGAACCTGCGCGCCGTGCTGATTACCGGTGCGGGCGAGAAGTCTTTCGTCGCGGGTGCCGATATCACTGAAATGCGTGAAAAAACGCCCGAAGAAGCGCGGGCTTTTGCCAGTCAAGCGCTGCGTACTATTAAACGCCTAGAGACTCTCCCCGTGCCGGTGGTCGCGCTGGTGAACGGGTTTTGCCTTGGCGGCGGCTGCGAATTGGCGCTGGCCTGCGACTGGGCCGTAGCCAGTGACAACGCCGTATTCGGCCAGCCGGAAGTACTGCTGGGCGTCATCCCCGGCTTTGGCGGCACCCAGCGCCTGCCACGTCGCGTTGGCCCTGCCATGGCGATTGACCTGGTGACCACCGGGCGCAAAATCGATGCCCAAGAAGCGCTGCGTATCGGCCTAGTGAACCGCGTGATGCCGCAAGCGGAGCTGGAAAGCTACGCTGAAGAGCTCACCAAGCAACTCAAAGGCAACGGCCCTCAGTCAGTGCGTGGTGCCAAGCAGGCCGTTCACGATGGTATGGATCAGGATCTGGATAGTGCACTGGCACTGGAAACCAGCTTGTTCGCCTTCTGCTTTGCCGGTAACGAGCAGAAAGAGGGCATGTCAGCATTTGTTGAAAAGCGTAAACCTAACTTCTAAACCAGGTCTCATTCCAGCTTTACTTATTTAGGAGGTGGCGCTTACGTCACCCCCGTTTTATTCTCGAAACCTAACCATTACCTTCAAGAGAATCGCCAATATGCAATGGGCCGCATTCATCCTCGCCGCGCTGGGTTTTGCCTATCTCCCTGGGCCTGCAATGCTGTATACCGCAGCGCAAACCCTGGGGCGCGGCCGACGAGCCGGATGGTTAGCGGTCATGGGTGTGCATATGGGCTGCTACGTTCATGTGGTGGCGGCCGCATTGGGGTTGGCGCTGCTGTTTGCAGCGATTCCGCCTGCTTATATCGCCATGAAAATCATCGGTGGGCTTTATTTACTCTGGATGGGGCTGAGTCTATGGCAGCAGGGCATTCGTGCCCATAATGATGAGGTGCCGCTGGCAACCACTAAACGCGTGCTTCGCGACAGTTTTTTGGTGGAGGTGCTCAACCCTAAAACCGCGCTTTTCTTTGTCGCGTTTCTGCCTCAATTTGTGCAACCCGAGAGCGCTATGCCGGTAGCGTGGCAACTGCTCTGGCTAGGTATCGCCACTAATGCGCTGTTCTCATCAGCGGATGTTGTGGTGGTCCTGCTGGCCAGCCCGTTACGTCAGTGGTTACAAAAATCCCATGGCTCCTCCCAGCTCATTCAGCGCATTGGTGGTGGTGTATTAATGGGATTAGGCGGTAATACGCTGGCTCAGGCGGCACGTTAAGAGCGGCTGTTTAATTGATCGGCTAATTCGATTTCCCACATCAGGAGCGCTGCATGTTTGATCTCTATATTGCCAACAAGAATTACTCTTCTTGGTCGTTGCGCCCTTGGTTGTTGATGAAAGCGCTGGAGATTCCGTTTAACGAACACCTGATGCCGTTCGAGGGTGGTTTGGGCGCAAGCCATGCCACCTTCATTCGCTTCTCACCTTCAGGTTTGGTGCCCTGCCTGATGGATGTGACGGACAAAGGCGAGCTGGCGGTGTGGGACTCTCTGGCGGTTGTCGAGTATCTGGCTGAGCAATACACTAACGTCTGGCCTACAGATAAAGCCGCCCGCGCCTGGGCGCGCTCAGCCACAGCAGAGATGCACAGCGGTTATAGCGCCCTGCGCGACGAGTGTCCAATGAACTGCGGCATGCGGGTGGCACTAAATAGCTTATCGGCCAAGCTCAAAGCCGATTTGGCTCGCTTGGATGTGCTATGGCAGCAGGGGATTGATCGCTTTGGCGGGCCATTTTTAGCGGGTGAGCATTTCTCAGCAGTAGATGCGTTTTATGCCCCTGTGGCGTTTCGCGTGCAGACATTCAACCTGCCGATTCATGAGAAATCCCAGGCATATGTCGAGCGCTTGCTAGCATTGCCCGCAATGCAAGCGTGGTATCAAGCCGCGCTCGAAGAGCCATGGCGTGAGCCCATGCACGAGGCCGATACGCTGAAAAATGGCACGGTAACGGCTGATCACCGCAAAGCTTGACCTGTCAGACTATTCACCAGAGACACCCACCATCGGGTACACTGACGCAAATTTCGTTTGGACATTTTCATGGCTCTTAGTGCAACACCCTACAAAGTTGATATCAATCTGACCGACCTGGATCGCGGGGTGTATGAAACGCTACGCTTTACCGTGGCTCGCCATCCGTCAGAGACCGAAGAGCGTATGACCGCGCGCTTGCTTGCTTATGTGCTGTGGTATAGCGAGACGCTGGCCTTCGGGCGTGGGCTTTCCGATGTAGACGAACCGGCGCTGTGGGAGAAAAGCCTAGACGGTCGCCTACTGCACTGGATCGAAGTGGGGTTGCCCGATGCCGAGCGGATTACCTGGTGCTCACGTAGGGCAGAACGTGTGTCGCTACTTGCTTACGGCCGGGTAGATCAATGGGAGAGTAAAGTGTTGCCCAGCGTGGCATCGCTGAAAAATGTGCACGTGGCTGGGCTGCCACAAGAGGCCCTAGCGACTATCGCTAAAGACCTGCCTCGGGCGATTAACTGGGCAGTAATGATCAGCGAAGGATCGCTGTTTATTACTGATGAAAACGGCCAACATGAAATCACTCCGCAGTGGCTGCTGCGCGACAGATAGTGATTCAACTAATTCATTAGCCTACAAACTTCCGTCTAGTCGACTACGCTATAAATCTAAGCAAATGACAGCAGAAGGGGTGGCCTACGAGCCACCCTTTGATTTTAGTGACTTAGCTTTTTTCTGTAGAAGACGGTAAAAGTATGCTTGCTATCTTTTTGCACAATTACATACAATCAACAATGTTTGTTGATGTTCTTCAAAAGCGGTCTCAAAAAACAGTCCCAAAAAAACACTTCCTAGGACAATCTCAAGGAACGAGCAATGAAAGGTACCTCCCCTCTACGATGGCAGTTGCTCCCGCTAGTGGCCGTAGTAACCCTGCTGTCAACGCTGGCACAAGCCGACGATAGTGTCCTGTCGATTAAGCATGAAAATGATGGCATGGCCAGCAGTGATGATGGCCACTTTACCAGTGGCTTTGAACTTAATTGGGCGTTTCAGCCTGAAGCACAAAGCTGGACGCAACGCTTGGCCACCGCTTTGCCCGATAGCCTTATTGGCAGCGCTGATATGGCAGCTTTTCGTTTGGTGCATCAGATTTATACGCCAAACAATATTGAGCAGCGTGGACTGATTGAAAATGATCGCCCCTACGCAGGGATTGTTTACGGCGGTATCTCACTTTACGAAGATGTACCCATGGGCAGCTGGCGCCAAGCGACTGACCTGCACCTGGATATTGGTTTAGTAGGGCCTTCGTCGCTTGCCGATAGTATTCAACGTGAAGTGCACCGCATCACCGACAGCGATCGCCCCAGCGGTTGGAATAACCAACTGGGCGATGAAGCCATCGTTAACGTCGCCATGCGTCGCCAGTGGTGGCATAGCTCCCCATTAATCGGTAAGCAGTTTGCCCATGGCCCCAGCGTCAGCACCGCTTTGGGTAACCTCTATACCTATGCAAGCGCCGGGTATAGCGTGCGTTGGGGTGATGAGGCCCCTGGTATTCCTACGCTAACGCCTAACTCCGGTAGCCGCCAGCATATGACCGGTAAAGGGGGGTGGCAGTGGTACCTGTTTGCAAGCGTAGACGGTTACTATATGGCGCAAAACCTGACGCTTGACGGCAATACGTTTAGAAATAGCCACTCGGTTGATCGCAAAGAGTGGGTGGGCGACGTCTCAGCGGGGCTGGCGCTGGCCTGGGATGATTGGCAGGTCACTTACGCGGCAGTTCAGCGCTCACGTGAATTCGACGGCCAAGAAGAGCAGGATAAATTTGGCTCAATCACGCTATCTAAGCGCTTCTAAAACGGTTCGGTTAGTGAGTAGCGCCCATCGGGACAGGAGTATTGCTTATGGCTAACAAGTACCCCTGCACCCCAGATGGGCGCTACTTTGTCGCCAAAAATCGGCTTTGGCGCTGCACTGATCCGCGCTTAGATGAAGACGAAAAGCGAACCCATATCAAAGCATTGATGAAAGCCCGCCGGGCGGTCAGAACAGCCCAAGAGCAAGACGATGAAGACGCGATTCGCCAAGCCCGCAACGCGGTGCAAAGCGCTAAAGAAGCGCTAGGTGAGCGTGGCCCGGTATGGTGGGATGATGATGCCCCCGATGAAGGCGGTCTTGCGCCCCATAACAGTTCCTATGCCGAGTGGTGGGAGAGTGAACGGCAGTTTCCCTAATTTATATTAATTTCTAATTCACGGTTGGGGCTTGCGGTGTTACTCTCTGCCATTTTCCACGCATACTAAGGGCAAACTGTGAAGATCAAAGCAGACCTCTCCATTCTAGATATCATTGGCCATCTACTTGTTTGGGTGGTGCTGAGTATTATCACGTTTGGCATAGCATTATTTTTCTTTCCCTATTCGTTTGCGCGGTTTGTCATCAATCGCACATCGCTAGTTGATGCCAGCACTGGCGTCGAGCGGAAAATGGAGTGCGATATCAACCTGTTCAGCAATATTGGCCACATCATCCTATGGATGCTGATTTCGCTGGTCACCTTTGGGCTGGGGTATATTTTCTACTTCTACCGGGTATGGAATTACGCTTTGAATAACTCACGGGTTGAATAAACTTAGCCTTTGAGTTGAAAGCTACCAAGAGCCTACGCTGAGAGATCAAGCGTAGGCTCTTTTTTTAGCGGCTAGTTACTCGCTATCAGCCAGTTTATCTTGTGTGCGAAGGGCAAAGTCGCTGGCATCATGACGTTCATGCAACTGCTCGTGCGGCTCGCCAAAGGAGCGGTTGACCATACGGCCACGTTTAACGGCGGGACGTTCATCAATCTCTTCAGTCCAGCGCAGAACGTTCTTGTAGGTATGTGCTTCCAAGAATTCAGCCGCTTCGTAAACGCGATTTTTCACTAGTGCGCCATACCAAGGGTGAATCGCCATATCGGCAATGGTGTACTCATCACCCACCATAAAGCGGTTTTCCGCCAAGTGGCGGTCAAGCACATCAAGCTGGCGCTTTACTTCCATGGTGTAGCGGTCAATCGGGTACTGATATTTTTCCGGTGCGTAAGCGTAAAAGTGGCCAAAGCCGCCGCCTAACATCGGTGCGCTGCCCATTTGCCAGAACAGCCAGGAGAGGCACTCGGTGCGTTTCGCTGGGTCACTAGGTAAGAACTCGTCAAATTTTTCAGCCAAATAGAGCAGGATTGCGCCAGACTCAAACACCCGCTGGGGGGGATTGGTTGAGTGATCCATCAGTGCGGGAATTTTGGAGTTGGGGTTCACCTCGACAAAGCCGCTGCTGAACTGATCGCCTTCGCCAATTTGAATCAGGTAAGCGTCGTACTCGGCACTTGCGACACCTTTCTCCAGCAGCTCTTCCAGCATCACGGTGACTTTGACACCGTTGGGCGTGGCCAGGGAATAGAGCTGAAGAGGGTGTTTGCCTACCGGTAGCACCTTGTCATGGGTAGGGCCTGCGATTGGGCGATTGATATTGGCAAATTTACCGCCGTTGCCAGATTCCCATTTCCAAACGCTCGGGGGAGTATAAGTGTTGTCGCTCATTAGTTTCCTCACTATAAGTATTCTATCGGTGGCAAAGCGGCTACAAGGGTTAGCTAGTACTTAGCCTGATAATAAAGTAGTTCATTTTCCCAAAGAGGTGGCGGATGCGTGTTATTGGTGTGCTAGGCGGTATGAGCTGGGAATCTACCCAAGGCTACTACCGAGCCTTAAATGAGGGCGTAAAAGCAGCACTAGGTGGCTTCCATTCGGCTAAGATCGTGATGGTTAGCGTCGATTTTGCAGAAATTGAAGCGCTCCAGCAGCAGGGCGATTGGCACGCTGCTGGTGAACTGCTGGCCAGCGCTGCCCAAAGCGTTGAACGCGCGGGTGCCGACTGCCTGCTGATTGCCACCAACACCATGCATAAAGTGGCGCCCGCTATTGAGCAGGCAGTGACTATTCCGCTGCTGCATATTGCTGATGCCACGGCTGAACAGCTCACCGCCGATGGAGTCACTCGCGTCGGCCTATTGGGTACGCGCTTTACCATGGAGCAGGACTTTTATATTGGCCGCTTAGAAAAGCAGTTCGGTATTGAAGTCGTGGTGCCTGATCAGTCTGAGCGCGACACTATTCATCGGGTGATCTTTGATGAACTCTGCCAGGGCCGTATAGAAGATGTATCGCGGCAGCGCTACTTGGCAATCATTGACTCCCTGCATGCTCATGGCGCCCAGGCGGTGATTTTAGGCTGTACCGAAATCGCCATGCTGGTGGGCCAGCGTGATACCACGGTACCCCTTTACGACACCACTGCTCTGCATGCCCAGCGAGCGGTGACGTGGGCACTAAATGATTAATCTAGGTAACGACGCTTAGACCAGTGTCAGGGTGACATTAATATTGCCACGGGTGGCGTTGGAGTAGGGGCAGACAACATGGGCTTTCTCGACCAACTGTTGGGCAGCGTCTTGCTCAAGGCCGGGCAGACTGATTTTTAGCTCGACTTCGATGCCAAAGCCGGTAGGAATGGCGCCGATACCTACGTGACCATCAATTTTCGTATCCTGAGAAAGCTTTACTTTCTCCTGGCCAGCGACATGCTTAAGCGCACCTAAAAAGCAGGCCGAGTAGCCAGCGGCAAATAGCTGCTCAGGATTGATTCCATCACCGCCTGCGCCGCCCAGTTCTTTGGGCGTGCTGAGTTTAACATCCAGCGCGCCATCGGGCGATTTAGCCTGGCCTTCACGGCCGCCGGTGGCGGTGGCGTGGGCACGATAAACAACGTTTTCAATAGTGGTCGTCATTCTGTATCTCCTGTCAGTGTTTTCATTGTGAGCCTGCGCTATTAACTTAGCGCGGCTTTATTTTGCGCGCAACATAAATGGTAAATAAATCTCACCGCCCTGCGCCAGAAAGCGAAGGTTATTGGTTCTTTTGCAGGCTATCACGCAGCCGCACTAAGTCCTCTTTCAGCGTGGTCAGTGCCTCGATCGATTGCTCGCTGGCATGCACCACACAGCTGGGAACATGGCACGCCTGTTCGCGCAACGCTTTACCTTTTTCAGTGAGATAAAGCTCGACCACGCGCTCGTCTTCGTGGCTGCGTTTGCGATTCAACAACTGATCGGCCTCAAGGCGCTTGAGCAGCGGTGTCAGTGAGCCAGGATCGGTTAGTAGGCGCTTACTCATTGTGCCTACCGTGATGCCATCGTTTTGCCACAGCACTAGCATGGCTAGGTATTGCGGGTAAGTAAGCCCCAGTTTTTTGAGCAAGGGTTTATAAACTTTGGTCATCATCAACGAAGTTGAGTAGAGCGCAAAGCAAAGTTGGTGATCGAGCTCTAATTCGCTACAAGATGGTTGCACAAGTATGGGTTCCGATCCGAAATATGTAGGGTAATGTAGCGCGCGAAGCAGTAAGTGGCTATCCCTAGACGTTGGTCGTAAGTTGGCAGTTTTGTTTTGACACGCACAAGGCAGGTAGCTAGCCTTCGCATACTCAATGTTACCGGTAACAAATTGCCGTTCATTGAATCGGCCATTAACAACATCACTTTAACGACTCAGCTATTAACAACCCAGTCATTAACAACAATGAGTATTTGGAGACAACGCTATGACCCCTATTTGGCGCAACACGCTGACCTTCGTCGGCGCGACCACCCTGACATTTGGTATGGCCCATGCCCAAAGCCCGGAGCTCTCTGATCCGCCTGAAATAGAAGGCGAGGTAGTCGGCGACCACGGCTCGCATACTTTGCGCATGGGTATCGGCCTGGCGGAAAGCTCTCCGCAGTATCTATCCAGCCAATACTTTGGTGAGATTCTGGAGCAGCGCACTGACGGCCGCATCACGGTTAACGTTTTCCCTAACAGTCAGTTAGGCGATGACGTTCAAATGATGGAAATGCTGCAAACCGGTACGCTGGATATGACCTATCCGTCGAGCTCAGCCACCACGGGTTACGTTGAAGAGCTGGCCGCTTTTGATCTGCCGTTCCTGTTGCCTAGTCGCGAAGCCGCTGTAGCGGTCATGCAGAGCGATGTGGCCCAAGACATGCTGGACGCCTTTGAAGGCACCGGTCTGAAAGCACTCGCGTTCTCTGAGAATGGCTATCGCCAGCTCTCTAACAGTGCTCGCCCGGTGGCAAGTCCTGACGACGTAGCAGGTCTAGATGTGCGCGGTTTAAGCGTTCGTACCATGGAAAACCCGGTGCATCTGGCGATTTGGGAAGCCTTAGGTGCTAACCCAACGCCGATGGCTTTTGGTGAGCTTTTCTCTGCAATGGAGCAGGGCGTTGTAGATGGCCAGGAAAACCCCTGGAGCACCATCCTGACCTCTAACTTCAACGAAGTACAGGACTATGGCACTGAAACACGCCACGTCTATACTCCCTTTATCATGATGCTTTCCGAGCGTACTTGGGATCGCATGGCGCCTGAGTATCAAGAGTTGGTGTTGGAAGCCGCTCGCCAGTCCGCTGAATATGAAATTCAGCTGTCTGCTGAGTATGATGACTGGTCACGGGATCAGCTAGCAGAGCGCGGAATGGAAATTACCCGCCTGGACGACGAGCAGTTAGCCGCGTTCCAAGATGCTGTTCAACCGGTTTATGAAGAGTGGGCGCCGCGCATTGGCGAAGACCTGATCGCCGACATTCAAAAGATCGTTGAAGAGAGCAGCAACTAAACCTTACGTTTAGCGCACCGTTGGGCAGGCTATCGAGCCTGCCCAACGTGTCAGTGCCCCTGGAGCTCCTATGTCACTCTCCTCTACACCCCCTAATACCCCTACGCCGATTGAAGACCCCTCGGTGTATCTGGACGACCCCAACCGCAAGCTTCTGGAAATCGATACCGATGCCCGCCAAGGCCCGGCGCTGTTCCGCTGGCTTACCCTAGGTATGGAGTATCTTATCGGCGCTATTTTAGTGGCGTTGATTGTGTCCGTTTCTTGCAATGTGGTAGGGCGCGCGCTGTTTAATTACTCACTGCCCTGGGCAGATGAGCTGGCGCGCATGCTGTTTATATGGCTGGTGTTTATCGGGGCCGCCGCGGCGTTTTCCCGTTACGAGCACATTGCCGTTGATGCCTTAGTACGGCGCTTGCCGCTGCGCTTGGCACACATGCTCTATTTACTGCAGCACCTGATTATTACCGGCCTAATGGTGGTAATGATTTGGGGTGGCTACCAAGTGCTGTCGCGTTCAAGCGGGCGCTCAGCGATTATGGATGTACCATTGAGTTTTATCAGCCTTTCTCTGGTGCTGTGCGTCATCTTTATTGCGGTGGTAGCGGTATGGCGGATGTGGGTCAGCCTTAACGTTATTCGCCACTCTGAGCGGGAGCGCTAATCATGCTATGGATTTTCCTGGCCATTTTATTGGTCTCTATCGTTATTGGGCTGCCCATTGCCTTTGGTTTAGGCGTGGCGGCGCTGGTGATGGCGGTACTCTCAGATATTCCACTGTCGATTATGATCGAGCAGTCGATTCGTGGGGTGAATAGCTTTCCGCTGCTCGCCATCCCGTTCTTTATTTTAGTCGGTGAGGTGATGAGTAATGGTGGTATTGCTCGTCGCTTGATGGAACTGGCTGGCGCGATGGTCGGCTTTATGCGCGGCGGGCTAGGGCAGGTTGCCATTACCGGTTCGATGTTCTTTGGCGGCATCAGTGGGTCAGCGGTGGCCGATACGGCCGCTACTGGGGCGATGATGATTCCCTCCATGAAAGAGCAGGGCTACACCGCGGCTAATGCTACCGCAATCAATACCGTGTCGTCGGTGATCGGAATTATTATTCCGCCCTCCATCCCGCTGATTCTGTACGGCATCGTCACTGAGACCTCGATTAGCCGCCTGTTTATAGCCGGTATCATTCCGGGGCTGTTGATTGGCTTTGCGCTGATGGTGACCACCTATATTCTTGCCAAAAAGGATGGCGGCGGCGTGCAGCAGTTCCGCTGGGATCGCCTCTGGAAAGCCTTCAAAGATGCCTGGCTTGCGCTTGTTCTGCCGGTCATCGTGATTGGCGGTATTATTGGCGGCGTATTTACCGCCACCGAAGCGGCCGTGGCGGCACTGCTTTATGCGCTGGCTATTTCGCTGGTGGTTTACCGTGAGTTCAAGATCAAAGAGCTCGGCGGTATGCTGATTCGGACTGCCCGTTTGACCGGCATGGTGATGATGCTGCTAGCATTTGCGACGGTTATTGCTTGGTTCCTTACTATCAATATGGTGCCACAAACCCTGGTCAGCCAGGTGCAGGCGATCACTCAAGATCCGTTTATGCTGCTGCTGATTGTGGCGACTTTGTTGCTGTTGGTGGGTTTCGTAATGGACTTGACGCCGGCCATGGTCATCATGGCGCCCATGCTGGCACCAATCGTGACTTCGGTAGGTGTTGATGCTGCTTACTTTGGCGTACTGATGGCGTTTGTATTGGGCATTGGGCTGCTAACCCCGCCGGTAGGTACCTGCCTTTATGTAGGTTGTGGTGTGGGTAAAGTCTCCATGGAGTCGTTGGTCAAAGCCATGCTGCCTTACTATGCGGCGCTCCTAGTCGTACTGGTAATTCTGATTGCCTTCCCGGGCATTGTAACCTGGCTGCCTGATCTTACCGCCGTGCGCGGCAATTAAGGTTCTTGGTAATGAATAGGAGAGCCGCAGTGAAGACCCACTCGCATCGTATTTTGGTGATGGGCGTGTCCGGCTCCGGAAAGTCGCACATTGGTCACCAGTTGGCGCTGACTCTGGGCGCCACGTTTATCGATGGCGATGACTATCACTCACCCGCCAACGTGGCCAAAATGGCCAGTGGCACGCCGCTCAACGACGATGATCGGAGTGAGTGGCTGGGCACCTTGGCGGCGCTGTTGGCCGAGTATCGGGCAAGAGGGGAGTCACTGGTGATTGCCTGCTCCGGATTAAAAAAGCGCTACCGCGATCGGCTGCGGCAAGGTGACCCAGCGCTGCAGATTCTCTATTTAGAGGGCAGCCGGGAGTTACTGCTTGAACGGCTCGAAACCCGGGCAGGGCACTTCTTTAAAGGCGATACCATGTTGGCCAGCCAACTGGCCGACTTGGAACCGCCCAGTGAAGAGGAGGCCTTCAATGCCTCGATCGCTTTATCGCCCCAAGCGATCGTAACGCAATTTGCTGCCACGCTGCCGACGCCCAGCCGCTCGCCCATTTAAAGGAATTAAGCTAAAGGAAAAATAAGCATTGGGGTCAGCTTTAGGGAAGACCTCAATGCTTACACCTTGAATAAGGCAGTTATTTTTTGAAGAAAAAACGCCCCACCCTGCAGGATATTGCCGACCACGTCGGGGCTACCAAAATGACGGTAAGCCGCTGCCTGCGTGACCCTGAAACGGTCTCGGAAGGCCTGCGCGAACGCATTTTCTCGATTGCTGAACAGATTGGTTATATTCCCAACCGTGCGCCGGATCTGCTTTCCAGATCGACCAGCCACTCCATCGGAGTGCTGGTACCATCGCTTACCAACCAAGTATTCGCCGATGTTATCCTCGGTATCGAAACGCTGACGGAGCCGGCGGGGTATCACCTGATGCTTTCTCACTATGGCTATAGCCCCGAGCTTGAAGAGCGCAGCCTGGCCTCGTTGCTCTCCTATAATGTCGACGGCATCATTCTGTCAGATCGTGACCATACTTCGCGCAGCCTGCGAATGCTGGAAACCGCCGGTATTCCAATTGTGGAAATCATGGACACCCACCGCCCTCCGCTACAGCAGGCGGTGGGCTACGACAACGTTCAAGCTGCCTACGACATGGTCAGCGAGATGATCTTACGGGGTCGTCGCCAGGTGATATATCTGGCGGTACGCTTGGATGAGCGTACTCGCCAGCGCGAACAGGGCTACCGCCGCGCCATGGAAGAGCACGGCTTGACGCCCGTCACCCTGCAGAGCACCCAGCGCTCCTCTTACAGTGTGGGGGCGGCTTTGCTGCAACAGGTGATCGTTGACTACCCCACGGCGGATGGTCTGTTCTGCACCAACGATGACGTCGCGGTAGGGGCCTATTTCGAGTGCCAGCGGCGGGGCATTGACGTGCCAGGGCAGGTGGCGCTGGCGGGCTTCCACGGCCACGATGTAGGCCATGTAATGACACCACGCCTAGCCAGTGTGGTCACCCCTCGTCAGGCCATCGGTGAAGCAGCTGCGGGGGAGCTATTAGCGCGGCTTCGCGGTGAGAAGCAGACCCAAAAAGTGGTTGATTTGGGCTATCGTATTGAAGTGGGGATGACCTTATAGAGCGCGTTATCGAGTAGCCGTTAGCGGCGTAAATGACTAAAGTAGCCTTTTACTTTTGTCGCGAGGCCGTCGTGCAGATTACTCAACTCAATATTTACCCCGTCAAATCGCTAAAAGGCATCAGCGTGACTCAAAGCGAGCTGCAAGAGCACGGGCTAGCCTGGGATCGTCGCTGGATGCTGGTGGATGCGCAGCAGCGTTTTGTGACCCAACGCCAACTCCCGGCGCTTGCCACCGTTGAGGTCGCGCTGACCGATGAGTATTTGGTGCTGTCGCATCCTAACGTCGAGCCGTTGAGCGTACCGCTGGCCGAGCCCGAGGGGAATTTGCGCCTGGTTAGCGTGTGGAATGACCACTGCAAAGCTCTGCCGGAGAGTGATGAAGTATCGCGCTGGCTGGTCGCCGCTCTAGGCGAGCAGGTTCAGGGGTTTAGCATGGTGCGCTTTGCTACCGAGTTTACCCGTGCCGTTGAAGAGGATTTTCTGGATGGCGGCGCTGCGCACACCTACTTTTCCGACGGTTACCCTTTTTTGGTTGCCACTACGGGGTCGTTAGACGCTCTAAACCAAGCGCTAGTGGCAGGCGGGCATGCTCCTGTGCCCATGAACCGCTTTCGGCCCAATATCGTCGTAGAGAGTGACGAGGCGTGGGCGGAAGATCGCTGGGCTACGTTGACTGAGCAAAACGGCGCCTTTCAGCTAGCGTTACGTAAACCCTGTAAGCGCTGCAAAATCACCACCATCGATCAGCATACGGCGGCAGTGCCTGCCCCTGCTGAACCGCTAAAAACCTTGATTGAACTCAATACGCAACCCAGCCTTAAAGGCGCGCATTTTGGCCAAAATGCCACGCTGCTCGAAGGCGCAGGCAGCGTTATTCGTGTGGGGGATAGACTGGCGGTGGCGACTCGCGACGCTTAATGCGAAGCAGTTTAGTGGCAATCGCCGTGCCGATCAGAGTTATCACCATACCGGCGATAATCTGAAGATTGAGCGTTTCGCCAAGCAGCAGATAGCCCCATATCAGCGCGCTCACCGGCACCAGAAAAGTGACCGTTGAGGTGGCAGTAGCGCCCGCGCTGGCGAGTAAGCCAAAGTAGAGCAGAAAAGCCAGCGTGGTGCTAAGCGCAGCCAAGGCCAAGGCATTGCCCCATGCCAGTGGGCTAATGGGTTCGCTCGGCCACAGCAATATGCCGGGAATCATCAGCACCAGCGCCGACATGGCGCTGCTGCCTGCGGCCAGCACCCGGGTTGGTAGATGGCCAAGGCGCATTTTTGAGTAGTTACCCGCAATACCGTAGCAAAACGTGGCGCCTAAAACGGCCAAAATGAACCAGCCGTCGCCGCCCAGGGCAAAATCGAGCCGATCAGCAGAGAGCACGTAAACACCCAGGAGTGCCAAGGCGAGCCCCACGTACTGCTGGCGCTGTATCGCGGTAGCGAAGAATAGCGCGCCAATTAGTGCAGTAAAAATCGGCGTGGTAGCATTAATCAGTGAGGTAAAGCCCGCTTCAAGGCGCGTGGTAGCAAGTGCCAGTAGTGAAAAAGGCAGTACGTGATTGACCACCCCTAAAAACAGCAGCGGCCCCTTGTGCTGCCATATGAGTCTCAGGTAGTGCAGGCTGATCAGCAGCGGCATCAATAGCAGCGCGCCAATGCCCATGCGCACCAGCACTAACGGCACTGCACCGAACTCGGGGGCGGCCACGCGCATAAAGATAAACGACAGGCCCCATAGCGAAGAGAGCAGTATCAAGCGCAGCGCATCAGCCGACGACATGGCGAGTCCTTAACGTTCAAGAGGTGATCCAGTTAGGTAGCTAACTAGCTTAAGGCCGAATAGAAGGGGATGGAAGCGATTGAAGCACGGGGTCGGCAGAACAGGAGAAAATCAGCTACGCTGGTTAGGTGGTCTAGCGGCAACTGCCGTTAGGCCTTGTCTGACAACATGTCTATGCATAATCGCACACACAAGGAGTTGTTCATGGATCGTAAAGCTAGCGCACGTTGGGAAGGTGGTCTCAAGGATGGTAAAGGCACCGTTTCAACCGAAAGTGGCGTTTTAGATGCCAAGTACTCCTTCAGCAAGCGCTTTGAAGATGAAAAAGGCACCAACCCCGAAGAGCTGATCGGCGCAGCGCACGCCAGCTGTTTCTCAATGGCGCTCTCGATGATTTTGGGCGAGAAGGGTTATACCGCTGATGCTATCGAAACCAGCGCCAAAGTGACCCTTTCCCAAAGCGATGCTGGGTTCGATATCTCGAAAATTCACCTGGACGTGGTGGCTGAGATCAGTGGCGCTGACGACGCCGCATTCCAGGAAGCAGCGGAAACGGCTAAAGCGAATTGCCCAGTTTCCAAAGTGCTTAATGCGGATATTAGCATGACGGCTAAACTGAAGGCCTAAATTTTGTTTAGGCTGTGATTTGCTTATAAGCAGATAGTTCTTTTAATATAGATGGCTCGCGTATAAACAGTGTGCGCGAGCCATTTTGTTGACTAAACTAATTTTAGCCTCTTAGGTGTTTTTGTTTTTTAAATAATAGGCATTAAAAAAGCCTTGGTAATTGCCAAGGCTTTTATTTACTGGCTGGTGCTTATTTGTCTTTGTCTTCGTTGCGATTGTACTCTTCAGCTGCTTCTAGAGCATCTTCTGAAGCATTAACGGTAATGACATAATCATCGCCATCTTCGTTTTTGGTCAGCTCAAGCGAGTCCCATTCGATAGCGACGTTTTTCTCGCCCATACCTAAGAAGCCTCCAACGCCAACAACAACAGCATTGATTTGGCCGTCTTCACCGATTACCAGATCAGTGATGGTGCCGATATCTTCGTCATCTTCGACACTGCTTTTGACTTGGTTGCCGGTTAAAGCGTCAGCATGGAAAGTGTTTTCTGGCGTTTCTGTCAGGTAAGTTGCTTCCATGGTGGTGGTACTCTCTTCAGCATTTACACTGCCAGCGGCAAACATAAAGGCCGGAACCATAAGGGTACCTAGAATAGCGGGTTTGATCGTTTTCATTTTGCTTGCTCCTTGCGATTTTATTGGGCTTAACGACTCCGCGTAACAACCCGAATAAATCAATAGTAGCGGTATTGGCTTCGTTTAAAACAAGCGATAGCAACGCCGATACTATTATTCCTAGGTGTGTCAATTACCCTAGCTATTTAATGCTTTGGGATAATTGACGCTATCTTGCGCTTCACTGCGCCAAGACAACTATCAGGTTAGTCGCTGTGTTCAAAAATACAACCATTCCATTGAAACTTTTAACTAAAACGATCGCTGCTGTGCCGCCCTCATGGGCCTACCCGCGCCGTCATGCGACAGTCTGTCGAGTTGACCTGCCTTCGCTCAGTGTTCATATTCGTCTCTAAATGGCTCGCTTTTTATCCTTGGTTTGATAAAAGTGAGGTCGCGTAAAAAGGAGAACCCTGACCATGACTTCCCACCCTTTGCAGATTATTAAACAGCTCTGCGTCAGCAGCGTTGCGCTAGGCGCTTGGCTATTAGCCTCAAGCGCTGTGGCCGATAGCAGCGAGCTGCCTAAAGGGCATTTTCTGCTGCCTAAAGAGGGCAATATGGTGGGCCAGGTGTATACCGTCACGGCGACCGAAGAGGATACGCTGCTGGATATTGCCCGGGCACACAACGTGGGCTATGAAGAAATTCGTATGGCCAACCCGGATACCAGCCTATGGGTACCGGGAGAAGGCACCGAGGTGACGATCCCCGGACAGTATATTCTTCCCGATGAAACGCGTAGTGGCATTGTGATTAACGTGGCAGAGCTACGCCTTTACTACTACCCCGAGGTAGGAGAGGGTGAGACGCCGCGGGTCGAAACATACCCTATTGGTATCGGGCGGGATGCTTATAACACCCCGCTGGGAATTACCGAAACCACCATGCGGCTTGAAAACCCGGCCTGGTATCCACCCGAGTCGATTCGTCGTGAAGCCGCCGAGCGGGGCGACCCTGCCCCTGCGGTGGTTCCCCCAGGCGCTGATAATCCCTTGGGTGAATACGCTATTTTGCTGGATATTCCCGGTTACCTGATCCATGGCACTAACCAGCCAGATGGCATTGGTATGCGTGCCAGCCGTGGCTGTATACGGATGCATCCGGAAGATATTGAGTCGGTCTTCTGGCGGGTACCGGTAGGCACTCAGGTCAATATTATCGATTCGCCAATCAAAGTAGGCTGGGGTGAAGGGGGAAAGCGTTACATACAAGCCTTCACAGCGACGGATGAGCAAGTATTTGGTATGGAAACGCTGTTAAACGTAGTTGGATTGATTGAGCAGCATGACGGTAGTGGTGCTTCCGGCGTCAACTACGAACAGGTAAGTGAAATATTAGAGCAAGCGAATGGCCAGATCGTGCCGATTAGCTAAACGATGGTGCAGCGCTAGCGTGCTGGATCCAACACCCCACCCAGCGATGCATTGCGCCGAAACCAGCCCGCGATGCTGGTACGCGGGCAGCGAGTAGGCAGCACTTCGTGGGGAATGGTCTCAGATAAGAAGCAGGCGAAGGTGCCCGCTTCGGGTACCACCCGGGCGACCTCTTGGTTGGGGGCGTCCGGGTGGTAGATCACCATCTCACCGCCACCGTCGCTGGGCCAGTCCGGCGTCAAATAGCTGACCGTGGATATCACGCGGTTGGCACGACCGCGAAAGCTATCCAGGTGACGTTGATAAAAAGCGCCAGGTGGATAGTGGGCAAAGTGGGCTTCGTACTCAAATAAGCCCAAAAACAGCGCGTGGTTAAGCGCCTGCTGTAGCTCGCTCATGGCGTCTAAGTAACGCCGTTGGGCAGCGCTTTCTCGATCAAGCCAGTGAATAGCGTCACCGCGGATATCTTTACGCAGCAGGTGCTGTTGACCGCGGCCAATGCCCGCTTCATCCAGTCCGTTATAGGCCGCCCGGTGTAGAAGCTCATTATTCAGCGCGTCGCATAGCCCCAGGTCAATAACCCCGCGGCCCACATACCAGCCCTGTTCAACCAGCGCATCCACAAGAGCGACCTGCGTCGCGGGCTGAAGCGCAGGTGAAGATGTAGCAACGCTGGGAGTCATTGGTTGGATCTCGATGGCGCCGAACTGGAAACGTTCGTAGAGGATGTAGATAGACGGTTTTTGCGCTCAGGGTGGTGGCGCAGCGGCCCCTGGGGGCGCTGATATAAATCAATCGGCATACCGAAGCCTTCGGCCAGTAACTCGACCAGCATCATGGCAGATAATCCCCAGATCACATGGCCGTCCACATGATAGCTGGGCACGTAGTGGGCAACGCCATCCACGGTAATCACGTCGGTATGGGTGCGGTGATCGTCTAAAAAGTGACTTAGCGGCACTTCAAAAATAGCGTCTAGCTCACCGGGGTCGGCAATCAGCGGTAAATCCGGCGGAATAATGCCCACCCAGGGGGTAACGCGAATACCGTGCAGCGAAATAACGTCCGACAGGCGTCCCAGGGGTTGCACCAGAGCGGGGTCGAGGGCAATCTCCTCTTCTGCCTCGCGCAGTGCCGTGGCGTAAAGGTCGCTATCAAAGGGCTCGCGTTTGCCGCCTGGGAACGCCACTTGGCCGCTATGGGTGCTCAAATGGCTGGCCCGGCGGGTAAACAGCAAGGTAGGCGCTGGGCGCTCGACAATCGGCAACAGCACGGCGGCCTCGGGCATCACGATGTGATCCAAGCGTTGAGGAGTCAGCTGTTGCAGCTGTTTACGCAGTTTTTCTAACATAGGGTATCCCGTTACTTTGTTCTCTTTTACCCAGCAGCGGTCATTGACGTCAAGCGCGTCAAGGCTTCTATTCACTAGCCGTTGAGAATACGCGATGAACTTTTGCAGCCAGTGTGGTGATAAAGTACGTTTTGCCGTCCCGGAAGGCGATGACCGGCCTCGCTACCTGTGCGATGCCTGCGGCACGATTCACTATCAGAACCCACGCATCGTGGCCGGCACGCTTCCCGTCAGCGGTAGTAAAGTACTGCTCTGTAAGCGGGCGATTTCACCGCGCAAAGGTTACTGGACACTGCCCGCCGGTTACATGGAAAATGCCGAATCAACCCAGCAGGCAGCTTCCAGAGAGACCCGTGAAGAGGCCTGTGCCGAGGTCGAACTGGCCAACCTCTACACCCTGATTGACCTGCCGCATATCAATCAGGTGTATATGATTTTTCGTGCCGAGCTAGTCGGCGGCTTTAGCGCCGGGCCGGAAAGCCTGGAAGTCGCGCTGTTCGAAGAGCATGAAATCCCTTGGGATGAGCTTGCCTTCATGACCATTGAACGTACCCTCAAGCATTTTTACGCTGACCGCCCCCGCAATGAATTTCCGCTGCATATCAGCATGGTAACGCCAGAAGATCGCGAGCGTTACTTTGGCAGTGCGTAATACTTTAAAAGTCTGGTTATAGGTCGGCGAGTTGCCACACATCATAAGCGACTTCTTCGTAGGGGTGGGCAAGCTTCAAGGCCGCAATGGTGCCGTGAATATGCGCCTCATCGCAGAGCAGTTCGACTTTGAACTCTTCGACCTTTTCCAAGCTGCCCACCGAGCCGATGTGCGGGTGGGCGCCTTCCGTTGGGCGAAACTGCCCCGTGCCTCGGGTTTGAAAACAGACGTTTTCATACGCCCCTATACGCCCAGCTCCGGCTTCGAATACCGCCTGCTTAACACTTTCGGCATCTTCTATAGGGACAAAAAATGCGAGCTTATACATATTGACCTCCAAGGGGGCGATCCAGTGTGAAACGCTAACTATGTTAGCGGATAGGCGACTACTGGTCGCGAGCTTGGCTTTGTATGATGATGCTTTTATGACGTTTACCCACGACTGTTAGATGAGCCATCCTATGGATAAATTTGAGGTAAAGCTGGATCAGGCGGCCAGAGCCGCGTGGATGTCCTATGTAGGTGGAATGACTCAGGATGAGATCGCCAGCCAACTGGGTGTCTCACGACCCGGTGTGCAGCGTTTATTGGCGTTGGCTCGCCAGGAGGGGTTAGTCAAAGTACATATTGATCATCCTATCTCTAACTGTATGGCGCTAGGCAGCACGCTGCGCGATCACTTTGGCTTGACCTACTGTGAAGTGGTACCTGCCGATAGCCACGCAGCTGATGGCGCCGCCTCCTACTTGGCAGTCGCCGCTGCCGAGCGCATTGCGCAGCTGGTTGAGCGCAGTGAGCCGTTGACCCTGTCGCTAGGCACCGGGCGTTCGGTGCGGGCAGCGGTGGAAGCACTTAGTCGCGTTGAGCGGCCCCAGCATCGCTTTGTGTCGCTGGTGGGTAATGTCGCCCGAGATGGTTCGGCTAACCGCTACGATGCAGTAATGGTGATGGCGGATAAAACCGGTGGTGAGCGCTTTTTACTGCCCGCGCCGGTGGTGGCAGAGTCGCTGGCTGAAAAAGAGGCAATGCTGGCCCAGCGTCTCTTTACGGCGATTGCCGATGTGGCACGGCAGTCAGAAGCTGCCTTTATCGGCGTTGGGCGCATCGACCGCCAGGCTACGCTGTTTCAAGACCACTTTATTAGCGAAAGCGAGTTGGATGAGTTGCTGGGACTGAAAGCGGTAGGGGAGTTGCTAGGCTGGCCGCTGAACCGTGACGGCGAGGTAATCGACTGTTCGATTACGCGGCGAGTTACCAGCCTTCCCCTGGAGCGCTTTGGTAAGCATCATATGGTGGCGATTGCCGGTGGCCGTGAAAAAGCCCCGGCGATTCACGCCGCGCTGCGTGGTGGTTGGCTGAAGGGCTTGGTGACTGACGAAGTGGCTGCTCGGCAGATCGTTGAAGCACTTTAGGGCTTTCAGGCCCAGTTGCGTGCACTGCAATATGCGTTAGGAATAATGAATTAGCGTAAAGTCTAAGCTAATCGGCTTTGCTTTTTTTTGGCTTACGTACGATCATTTGTTCGATAGATGATCAATAAGATCAAGGCGACAACAATGCCAATACAAGCCCATAGGAGTGCTTTATGCGACTCGCACGTCACTTGCCCGTTACCACGCTAGCGGCCGCCATTGCCATGTCGGGCCATGCCCAGGCGCAAACCGAAATTACCGTGGCTACGGTCAATAACAACGATATGGTGATCATGCAGAGCCTCACCGAGGCTTTCGAAGAAGCTCACCCTGATATCACCCTGGACTGGGTGGTGCTCGAGGAGAACGTGCTACGTCAGCGGATGACCACCGATATTGCCACCGATGGCGGCCAGTTCGACGTGATGACCATAGGCACTTACGAAGTACCTATCTGGGCAGAGCGCGGCTGGCTGTCCCCCCTGGATAACCTGCCCGACGACTACAATGAAGACGATCTTCTGACCTCGGTGCGCGATGGTTTGAGCTTGGACGGCACATTGCATGCGCTCCCTTTCTACGCCGAAAGCTCAATGATGTACTACCGTCAGGATCTGTTTGAGAAGGCGGGTATTGAAATGAGCGATCAGCCCACCTGGGACGAAGTGCGTGAGTGGGCGGGTGAACTGCATGGCAGTGAAGAGGGGGTAGCAGGGATCTGCCTGCGTGGTAAACCAGGTTGGGGCGAAAACATGGCCTTTGTTTCCACTCTGGTGAATACCTACGGCGGTCGTTGGTTTGACGAAGAGTGGAACCCTGAGCTCAACTCTGAAGCCTGGGTTAACGCTATCCAGTTTTATGTCGATTTGCTCAACGACTACGGCCCGCCAGGCGCTAGCTCCAACGGCTTTAACGAAAACCTGGCGCTGTTCTCCCGCGGCAATTGCGCGATGTGGGTAGATGCCACCTCGGCAGCGGGCAAGCTGTATGACGGCAATGAGTCCGATGTGGCGGACAGCTTAGGCTTTGCCTCAGCACCCGTGGCAGAAACACCTAAAGGCTCACACTGGTTGTGGTCCTGGGCGCTAGCTATCCCAGCCTCTTCAGAGAACCAGGAAGCGGCGCTTGAGTTTATTACCTGGGCGACCTCGCAAGAGTACATTGAGCTGGTCGGTGAAACTGAAGGCTGGACCAGTGTCCCCCCAGGCACCCGTGAGTCGACCTACGCCAATGAGCAGTACACCGAAGCAGCCCCTTTTGCTGACTTCGTGCTAAAGGCTATTCAGGACGCCGACCCCACCGACTCTACCCTGGAACCTAACCCCTACGTGGGTGTGCAGTTCGTCGGCATCCCAGAGTTTCAGTCGATCGGTACCCAGGTAGGCCAAACCATTGCCGCGGCGCTGACCGGTGACACCACGGTGGAGCAGGCGCTAGACAGTGCTCAGCGTGCCACCGAACGCACCATGCAGCGTGCCGGTTATCTAGACTGATGACCCGCAATGCCTGCCTTGGCTAACTCGGCAGGCATTGCCCCCACACTGGTTCTGCAGGTATTTACATGAATAAAACACGTGCTTCTGGCCGGACGGTCGGCGGGCTACGGACGCTTTCGCTTCAAGCGCCTGCTGTAACGCTGCTATTGCTTTGGATGATTGTGCCACTGGGTATGACGCTATGGTTCTCCTTCCAGCGTTATAACCTGCTAATGCCCGGTATGACTGGCTTTGCCGGGTTGGAAAACTATGAATACCTTCTCACCGACCCTGCTCTATGGGCCGCTATGGGCAACACGCTGCTGCTGGTGGGATGGGTGCTGGCGATTACCGTGGTGGGCGGCACCCTTCTGGCGGTGCTGTTTCAGCAGGAGTTTGCGGGGCGCGGGATCGCTCGTGTGCTGGCGATCTCACCGTTTTTTGTAATGCCCACCGTGAGTGCCCTGGTGTGGAAAAACATGATGATGCATCCCTCTAACGGGGTGCTGGCGTGGCTGTCTGAGTCCATCGGCCTGCCCGCTGTCGATTGGTTCTCCTCGCTGCCGCTGACGTCGATTGTGATCATCGTTGCATGGCAGTGGCTGCCGTTTGCACTGCTGATTCTGCTCACCGCTATGCAGTCGCTGGATGAGGATCAGGTGGAAGCGGCGCGGATGGACGGCGCAGGGCCGGTGGCGATTTTCTTCTTTATCACTCTGCCGCATCTAAAGCGTGCCATCAGCGTGGTGATCATGATTGAGATGATCTTCCTGCTGACCATCTTTGCTGAGATTTTTGTCACCACCTCCGGTGGGCCTGGCTTGGCGACGACCAATCTGGCTTACCTGATTTACATTCGTGCGTTGCTGGATTTTGACGTAGGCACTGCCTCCGCCGGGGGGGTGATTGCGATCATTCTCGCCAATATCGTGGCGATCTTCCTGGTTCGTATGGTAGCCAAGAACCTGGAAGATTAGACCGGCACTTGTGTCTTGGGAGTACTTCGATGACAACATTAAGTTCCAAAACCGCAGCGCCACGCTCGGTGTCAGGGTGGCGGTCGGCGCAAAGCAAGCGCATCTTGCTGACGCTTTTGGGGTGGTCGGTGGCGCTGGTGATCTTCTTTCCGATTTTCTGGATGATCCTGACTGGCTTTAAAACGGAAACAGCGGCGATTGCCGACCCCTCGCTGATTTTTTCGCCCACCTTAGAGAGCTACCAGGATGTGCACGCGCGTTCCGGCTATGCACGCTTTGCGCTCAACAGCGTTGCGGTGGCATTTGGCTCAACGTTCTTCGCGCTGCTGATTGCGATTCCTTCAGCCTACGCCATGGCCTTTTTGCCCACTAAACGCACCAAAGGCACGCTGCTGTGGATGCTCTCCACCAAGATGCTGCCCTCGGTGGGCGTGCTGGTGCCGATTTATCTGATCTTCCGAGACACCGGGCTGCTCGACACCCGCACCGGGCTAATCATCATCTATACCTTGATGAATCTGCCGATTGTGGTGTGGATGCTCTACACCTTCTTTAAAGATATGCCCAAAGACATTCTTGAAGCAGGGCGTATGGACGGTGCCTCAACCCTCCAGGAAGTGTTCTTTCTGCTGCTGCCGCTCACGCTGCCGGGTATCGCCTCAACGGGCCTTCTATCGGTCATTTTGAGTTGGAACGAGGCGTTTTGGAGTCTCAACCTAACGACCTCAAATGCCGCGCCGTTAACCGCCTATATCGCCTCATTCTCAAGCCCTGAGGGGCTGTTCTGGGCCAAATTGTCCGCCGCTTCCACCATGGCGATTGCGCCGATTTTGATACTTGGTTGGATGACCCAAAAACAAATGGTACGTGGCCTGACCTTTGGTGCCGTCAAGTAAAGGATATCCTCATGGCAACACTACAACTGAACAATATTACCAAGCGTTTCGGCGACACCGAGGTGATCAAAGGCATCGACCTTGAGGTCAATGACCGAGAATTTGTGGTCTTCGTTGGCCCCTCCGGCTGCGGTAAATCGACCCTGATGCGGATGATCGCCGGGCTGGAAAGCGCTACCGACGGTGATATTTTGATCGACGGACAGCGCATCAATGACGTCGGCCCCGCCGACCGCGGCCTCGCCATGGTATTTCAGAGCTACGCGCTTTACCCACATATGACGGTTGAGGGCAACATGGGCTTCAGTATGCGCCTGGCCGGAGTGCCCAAGGAGGAACGTCGCGCCAAGGTGCTGGAGGCGGCCAAAATTCTGCAGCTGGAGCCGCTGTTAGATCGCAAGCCCAAAGCGCTCTCCGGCGGTCAGCGCCAGCGTGTGGCGATTGGTCGTGCGATTGTACGTAACCCCAGCATCTTCCTTTTTGACGAGCCGCTCTCCAACCTGGATGCCGCGCTGCGGGTGCAGATGCGTATCGAGCTGGCGCGTCTGCACGATGAGCTGGACGCCACCATGATCTACGTCACCCACGACCAGATCGAAGCCATGACCATGGCAGATAAAATCGTCGTGCTCCACGACGGCGTGGTCGAGCAGGTGGGCTCGCCAATGGCGCTCTATCACCACCCGCGCAATCGCTTTGTAGCGGGCTTTATTGGCTCACCGAAAATGAATTTTCTACCGGTGACGTTGACCGGGGTAACGGCTGAAGGCGTAGCGATTCGTCTACCCGGTGGCGGAGAGCGCAGCGTGCCGGTCGACGGTGCGCACTTGGATGCTAACGCCACCCTTGAGCTGGGTGTTCGCCCAGAACACTTGGTGATTGATGAACAAGGGCCGCTGAGTGGGCAGATCAAAGTGCTTGAGCGCCTCGGCGGTCAAACCTCGCTCTACGTTCAAATGGACGATGAGCTGATCACTATTATGGCTGATGGCGACGTGGCCTACCGGGTCAACGATACCGTGCGTTTCGGCTTTGCCCCCGAGCGCGCTCACCTGTTTGACGCAGGCGGGCTAGCCCTGCCTAGCTTGCAGCAGCATCCGCTAGCGGGGCTGACCCGCCATGACAACCGCGCCCCTGGCTCGTCTTCTGAGGAGCCTGCATGAGGACGTTAATCTTTGACTGCGATGGCGTGCTGGTCGACAGCGAGGCTCTTGCGGAAGGCACACTGGTGGAGTACCTCTCCCGCTGGCTGCCCGATTTGAATATTGACCAGGAATTAGGCCAAGCGCTGGGGATGACCACGGCGGCTATTCTTGCTCATCTCGAAGCATTAAGCGCCCACATACTGCCATTAGACGCCACCGAGCAGGTGGATACCGCTATCGAGGCCCGCTTGGCGCAGGAGCTTAAAGCTATCGACGGTGCCGATAAGGCGGTTCGTGGCATTACCTTGGAAAAGGCGGTGGTTTCCAACAGTCGGCGCAGTCGCGTATTGGCATCACTGGCAAGCACTGGGTTGGCCGATGCGTTTGGCGAGGTGCCCATTTTTACCGCTGAGCAGGTAGCACACCCCAAGCCCGACCCCGCACTCTATCGATTGGCGGCATCTCACTTAGGCCAAATGCCGCGGGACTGCCTAGTGGTAGAAGATAGCGTGGCCGGGGTGACGGCCGCCCGTGCCGCGGGAATGTGCGTGATTGGGTTTGTCGGCGCCAGCCATGTGGATGTTGATCAAGCGGCGCGCCTTACTCAAGTCGGTGCCTGGCGTATTTTAGAGCATATGCATGGCCTGGAAGCCTTGGTGGACGAGTGGCAAGCCAAGGCTTCCAGCTTTTCGCCTTAACGAGAGCATGATGATGAAACTAAACAATAAAATCGCGGTGATTACCGGCGGCGCGCGGGGTATCGGCTTGGCTATTGCCCAGCGTTATTTAAGCGAAGGCGCCAGCGTGGTAGTGGCAGATATTGATCGGGCCGCTATCGATGATGCTTTAGCGACGCTGCAGCAGCAGGCGCCTGCCGAAAAAGTGATGGGGGTCGAGCTGAATGTCTGCGATCAGACATCGATTGATGCCATGGTCAAAACGGTAATAGAGCGCTTCAGTGGTATCGATATTTTGGTCAACAACGCCGCTATCTTCGATATGGCGCCGGTACTTGAGGTGACCGAGGAAAGCTTCGATAAGCAGTTTGCGGTCAATACCAAAGGCATGTTTTTTACCTTGCAGGCGGTAGCCCGTTCGATGGTGGCCCGTGGTCAGGGGGGTAAAATTATCAATATGGCCTCCCAGGCAGGTCGACGAGGTGAAGCCCTGGTAAGTGTTTACTGCGCCAGCAAAGCGGCCGTCATCAGCCTTACCCAGTCCAGCGGTTTGGATCTAATCAAACACTGTATCAACGTTAACGGCATCTCCCCAGGCGTGGTGGATACGCCGATGTGGGAACAGGTCGACGCGCTGTTTGCCCGTTTTGAAAACCGCCCGCTCGGTGAGAAGAAGCGCTTGGTGGGCGAGGCGGTGCCGTTTGGGCGTATGGGGCTTCCCGAAGACCACACCGGTGCGGCGCTGTTTTTGGCCAGCCAAGACAGTGATTACGTGGTCGCCCAGACGCTCAATGTCGATGGCGGCAACTGGATGAGCTGAGGTGGCCATGACCCCTGATCTTGATGCCTTAGCACAACAGATTATTTATGCCGCCGAAGGCGCCACGCGCTATCTGGTCGCACTGGCAGGGCCGCCGGGGGCGGGGAAATCCTATCGCAGTGCTCAGCTCTGCGATGCGATTAATCAGCGCCTGCCAGGGCAAGCGGAGCTAGTGCCCATGGATGGCTATCACTTCGATAACGCTGTGCTGGGCGAGCAGCAGGTGCTGGTAAAAGGCGCGCCCCATACCTTCGATGTAGAGGGGCTGCGCTGCGACCTCGAACGCATCCGCCAAGGGGCTCATCCGGTAGCGGTACCGGTTTTTGACCGCCCGTTGGATCTAGCCCGTGCCGGTGGACGACTGATCACCCTTGAGCAGCGCATCGTCATTGTCGAGGGCAACTACCTGCTGCTTGACCGCTCCCCCTGGCGCGAACTGCGACCGCTGTTTGATTGGACACTATTTCTAGACGTCGATGACGTCGTGCTGATTGATCGACTGATCAATCGCTGGCTTGAGATGGGCCAGGATCGCACCGGTGCGCTGGAGCGCACCCACCACAAAGACATGCTTAACGCTCAATTAGTGAAGAGTTGCTGTTTAACGCCTGACCAGCGCTGGCGCTAGTACTTTGTGTTAGCCCCTTTGTGTTTGCCCATTGATAGCGCCACTTGTTACCTGTCTTTATTCACCCCCATCGCGCCAAGAAGGCCTTGGCTGGAGAGTCCCATGACCCGACTTAACAATCACAACCTGGGCACGCTAACCGATGATGTTGCTAATCCTAATTACGTTGCCAAACCTCAATATGACCGCAAGACGCTCACCCCCGGCATCGTACATATTGGGGTGGGCGGCTTTCACCGCGCCCACCAAGCGATGTATCTGGATGCATTAATGAACCAGGGCGAGGCGCTGGATTGGGGGATTGTTGGCGTAGGCGTGATGCCTGGCGACAAACGTATGCGGCAGGCGCTGGCAGCGCAGGACTATCTGTATACCCTGGTGGTCAAACACCCCGATGGCCAGTATGAGCCGCGGGTTATTGGTAGTATGGTGAATTACCTGTTTGCACCGGAAGACACCGAGGCAGTTATCGAGCAGATGGCCGATCCGGCGATTCGCATTGTGTCATTGACGGTGACCGAAGGCGGCTACAATTTTCACCCGGTGAGCGGCGAATTCAACCTCGATAATCCCCAGGTGCGCGCCGACCTTGCTAATCCCACCCAGCCCACCACCAGCTTCGGGCTGGTGGTGGAAGCGCTTGCCCGCCGCCGTGCGCGAGGCATTGCGCCCTTTACCGTTATGTCCTGCGATAATATTCAAGGTAACGGCGATGTCGCTAAACGCATGTTTGGCGCCTACGCCCAAGCACGGGACGCCGAGTTAGGCGCCTGGCTTGCCCGTGAGGTGGCGTTTCCCAACGCTATGGTGGATCGCATTACCCCGGTGACGTCGCCCACGGATATTGATGAACTGAGTCAGCGCTTTGGGGTAGAGGACGCCTGGCCGGTGGTATGCGAACCCTTTACCCAGTGGGTGTTGGAAGATCACTTCCCCCTTGGGCGTCCGGCGTTTGATAAAGTGGGTATCCAAGTCGTGGAGGATGTGGAACCCTACGAACTGATGAAGCTGCGCCTGCTCAACGCCAGTCACCAGGCATTGACCTATTTTGGCTATTTAGCCGGATATCGCTACGCCCATGAGGTGTGCCAAGATCCGCTATTCGTTGATTTTTTACTGGGCTATATGCGCGAAGAGGGCACGCCGACTTTGGCGCCGGTACCGGGGGTTGATTTGGAAACCTACCGATTAACGCTGATTGAGCGCTTCGCCAACCCGCAAATCAAAGATACCCTGGCACGGCTCTGCGCCGAGAGTTCTGACCGCATTCCTAAATGGCTAGTGCCGGTGATTCGCCAACAGTTGGCCCAGGGTGGTGAAATAGAGCGCAGCGCCGCCGTGGTGGCCAGCTGGGCGCGCTACGCTGAAGGGGTCGACGAGCAGGGCCAGACCATTGAGATCGTCGATCGCTTGAAAGCGCCATTAATGGCGATTGCTGCGGAGAACCGCCAACGGCCGACGGCCTTTATCGAAAACCGCGAGTTGTTTGGTGACTTAATCGACAGCACTCGCTTTGTTGAAGCCTATTTAGCGGCCCTTAGTTCACTGCACGAACGTGGCGCACGCGCTACGCTAGAGGGTCTGGCGTCGTCCAAAGGAACAGTGTGATGTATATCGGGGTAGATTGCGGAACCCAAAGTACCAAGGTGGTGGTGGTCGACGTTGAACGAGGCATGATCCTGTCGGAAGCAAGCCGGCCCCATCGCTT
>TARA_R100001369_G_scaffold21881_3_pt1 | contig 74225 bp, 73 predicted proteins | sample TARA_R100001369 | Tara Oceans TARA_R100001369 (sample SAMEA2621528) | marine metagenome | biome: marine biome (ENVO:00000447); feature: surface water layer (ENVO:00002042); material: "saline water (ENVO:00002010), including plankton (ENVO:xxxxxxxx)" | depth 5 m
TCACGCCCTAAGAATCCATATAATCTTTCTGATTGATAGAGTACTTTCTCCATTTCTCAATGCATTCTTGCATATCTGCTGGAACTTCTGAATCGAAACTCATCCATTCTTTTGTCTCAGGATGTACAAATCCCAAGGTTTTGGCATGAAGCGCTTGCCTTGGTAAGATCTTGAAACAGTTATCTACAAATTGCTTGTATTTGCTAAAGGTAGTTCCCTTTAAAATTTTCTCACCACCATATCGTTCATCGTTAAATAAGGTATGGCCGATATGTTTCATGTGAACACGAATTTGATGTGTTCTACCGGTTTCCAACTTACAGGAAACCAAGGTTACATATCCAAGACGCTCGAGTACTTTGTAATACGTTACCGCTGGCTTTCCTTGCTCGTCCTGATCATCTATATAAACAGTATTCTGCAATCTGTTCTTTGGATGTCTGCCTATATTACCTTCTATTCTTCCTTCCTCTTCTTCTACATTTCCCCAAACAATAGCGATATACTCTCGGGAACTTGTCTTTTTAAAGAATTGTTTTGATAGATGCGTCATTGCAGCTTCTGTCTTGGCAATTACCAATAATCCGCTGGTATCCTTATCTATCCGGTGCACCAATCCGGGACGTTCGCTACTATTGTTTGGCAAATTATCTGTATGAAAGATAAGTGCGTTAATAAGTGTACCGCTATAATTCCCATGACCAGGATGCACCACCATTCCTGCTGGCTTATTTATCACCATTAGGGAATCATCTTCGTACACAATATCTAATGGAATGTCTTCTGGTGTAAGTAGAAATTCATAAGGAGGATGCTCGAACATCACCTGCACTACATCTCCCGGTTTTACTTTATAGTTAGACTTTACAATAGCTCCATTAACATAGATATTCCCATCTTTTGCTGCCTTCTGAATTTTACTTCTAGTAGCATTCTCTATGTAATTCATAAGGTATTTATCTACCCTAAGTGGTTGTTGACCCTTGTCTGCTTTAAATTTATGGTGTTCGTAAAGATCGTCGTCTTGAGTGTCTTCTAGCTCTGGATCTATATTAGAATTCGTCATTATTTTCTGTTTCATTATCGATATCCCCTTCTTGTATACTATCATTTTCTTCCAGATCTCCGGTATATCTACCAGAACCATCCCCAAGAACTAGATCAATTTTTGCGGTTTTCATAAGTTCATCTCCTGGTTCTACCAATTTTCCCTTATATCTTAATTCCAAGACTGCATCTTTAGCGATGTCCGGCTTATAGGTTACAGATCCTATTTCGAATCCTAAGGATCGTAACGTAGGCTCTACCTGTCTTCTGGTTCTTCTAATTAGATCTGGAATCTTTACATTTCCAAAACCTGAAGGATTTAAGGTGATATATATTTTTCTGTTCTCTTTTACAAATTTACCCGGTTGCGGCACTTGATCTATCACCGAATATTTTGGATAATCGGGATTAAAATTAGCCGAATCTAAGATCTCATATCTTAGATCTAATTCATCTAAAGTAAGCTCTACTCTATCTAAAGACAATTTGGCCAGATCTGGCACTTTAATTCTTTCATCCTGGTTAGTAGTAAAATCTAACCATTGCATGGTTAGAAATGCTAGCACTATAAGTGCTACAATTGCTAAACCTATTTGAATTAAAAAGGTCTTGCTGAAGATAAATCTAAGTAGGCTCATAAATTATTTTATAATTGGCAAAGATATAAAAACGCTGCGGTTTTGGTAGCACACAGTATTAGTCATATTTTTGTTAACGTAAATTAAAGTTGTTTATTTAATATGAAGAAAAGAATCGCCATTGCCATGGGAGGATATTCCAGCGAATACAGGATCTCCATTAACAGCGGAAACGTGGTCTACAAGAATTTAGACCGCTCCGTTTATGAACCCTATCGCGTTCATATAATGCAAAACGAATGGTTTGTGGTTGCAGAAGATGACACTCCATATCCAATTAACAAAAGCGATTTTACCGTTAAGATAAAAGATAAGATAATCCAATTCGATTGCGTTTTTAATACAATTCATGGAAATCCCGGCGAGAACGGACTTTTACAAGCCTATTTAGATCTTGTGGGAATTCCACAAACTTCCTGCGGATTTTATCAAGCAGCGCTTACTTTTAACAAACGCGATCTTATAAGTGTCTTGAAACCTTACGGAATTAATACCGCCGTGAATTACTTCTTGAATCAGGGAGATGAAGTGAATGTTAAAGAGATCGTAGAGAAAGTTGGTTTACCCTGTTTTGTTAAAGCTAATAAGGCTGGAAGTAGTTTTGGAATTACAAAAGTGAAAGCTGCTGAAGATCTGGAGCAAGCAGTAAAATTTGCGCTTAAAGAAGATGATGAAGTGATCATTGAATCTTTTTTAGATGGAACGGAAGTTTCTGTAGGGGTAATTATGTATGATGACAAAATTTTAGCATTACCCGTTACGGAGATCGTTTCAGAAAATGAATTTTTCGATTATGAAGCTAAATATTTAGGGAAGTCTCAAGAGATCACCCCTGCAAGAATTTCAGAAGAACAAACTGAAAAGGTTCAAGAGATCGCGAAGATGATCTATTCCAAATTGAAAATGAAGGGTTTTACCAGATCTGAGTTTATTTTCCATAACAACGAACCTCATTTTATAGAAATGAATACTACACCCGGATTAAGTGAAGCAAGTATTTTACCACAACAAGCCGAGAAGGCTGGAATTAGTCTCCCTCAACTTTTTGGAAGTGCAATAGAAGCAGCACTAAAATTTTAAAATACTGGTAGAAATTGAATTTTACTATCTTTAATAATTCAGCATTTAAAGCAACTTAATGAAAAGAGCAATTTTTCCAGGATCTTTTGACCCAATAACATTAGGCCATGTAGATATTATAGAACGCGCCTTGCCTCTTTTTGATGAAATAATACTTGCTATAGGCGTAAATGCCGACAAGAAATATATGTTCTCCTTGGAGGATCGGGTTGGGTTTTTGGAGGAAACATTTAAAAACGAAGCTAAGATCAAAGTGAAAACCTATGAAGGTTTGACTGTTGATTTTTGTAAAAAAGAAAATGCTGCATTTATTCTAAGAGGCTTACGGAACACTATAGATCTGGAATTTGAAAAAACCATTGGGCAAACCAACTTTAAAATGGAAGGAATAGAAACTGTTTTCTTGATATCCTCTTCGGGTAAAGGCCACATCTCTTCTAGTGTAGTTCGTGATGTAAGAAAAAATGGTGGCGATTTCTCATTTATGGTACCAGAAGGGGTGAAATAGCAGACTATTACCTTACATTGTCATCCTGAGACTGTCGAAGGATCTCATTGAAGTAATATTCTCCTACAAAAGAGATTCCTCCTCTAGTCGGAATAACAAAATACGCAATTGTCATCCTGAGCTTGTCGATGGATCTTAATAAAATAATATTATTTCATTAGAACACATATTTCAACCCAGCGCATACAAAGTAATTTCTAGGATTTCCCGGATAATAATAACGGGGAGCAGCTCCTCCAAATCCAACTGCATTTGGCAATACGCTAGAAGCATATTTTTGATCCAGCAAATTGTTTAACCCACCAGAAATATTGGCTTCAAAATTATTGAATAGCCTAAAATCATATCTTGCTTTTATATCCAAAACTTGATAATTTTCGGTGTTCAAGGTATTAGCATCATTCAAGAATATTTCACCAACTGCAAGCATATTAGCATAAAGGGAAAGATTTTTATTATATTGAATTTCGAAACCACTATTTATTGTGCTTTGAGGAACACCAGGTAATTTATTTCCACTATAATTAACATCTCTATTGGTAAATTCTTCAAACTTAAAATAGTTAAAAGATGAATTGAAATAGGGTTGGATTCTAATTTTAGAACTTAGATCAAAATTGTATTTCAAACTAATTTCAAATCCGTTATGATTTGAACTTCCAGCATTTATACCAACATATTGGTCTTCAGAAATTCGCTGTGCAACCAACAAGTTCTTGATCTGAATGGAATATAAGGCTACTTCTGTATAAAGGGTATTATTTAACCAATTTCCTTTAAATCCGATCTCATAGTTTACACCCTGTTCGGTTTTTAAATTGGTATTTATAAGGCCTTCAGGGGTTAAGGTTTCTTCAACTGTTGGAATGGAAAATCCATGGCTTATGGAGGCATAGGTATTTTTTCCCGTTGATAGTTCGTAAGAAATTCCAAGTCTTGGAGAAAATATTGTTTCAAAGCGGTAATCTCCCGTCTGGTCTATTTCATCTTGTTGAAATTGATCTTTCAAACTATATTTTGTAGAATTAAAATTGAAACCCGTTTCTAAATTCAGTTTTTCACTAAGCTGAATATTTAATTGAGAGAAAAGGTTAGCATAGTTCCTGTTTTGATCATTATCGCTTAATCTTAATCCTTGAACGCTGCCTTGATCTTCAAAATCTTCATATAAATTCTCAAAAGTTTGCATGTAATATTGTTCTGAATAATATTCTCCTCCAAAACTTAGTTGAGAGCTTTTCTTGAACAAATCGAGATCTAAATTAAATCTAGTTCGTGCTCCTGAAGCTAGCCTTTTTTCTTTCAAAATATTAAAAGGTCGAGGCTCATAGCCTTCTCTAAAATTTAAATAAACACTACTGAGATTGCTTAATTTTTCTGAAAAATTGTATTGGTATGAAAGACCGAAAAGTGCTTTTTTGTATGATTCATATCCTTTAGATCGCTTCCAAGTAAAAGCCGCAGAAGTAGGATCATTTAGAAATGCATCTTCATTTATAGAACTTGGAATAAAAGCTTTTAACTTGGTATAATTACCAATGAAGGAGAGTTTGTTGTTTTTATGGGTAAAAACATTTGCATTAACAAATGCAGAACTTCTTTTATAACCACCATTCTCTCTATAGCCATCACTTTCTAGATCATTAAAAGTTGCAAATATTGAAGCTTTCTTAGTGCCATGAGAAGCTGAAATCGTTTTTTTAATTGTTTCAAAACTTCCATACTGAGAGGACACTTCCAGATCGCTTTTATTTACTATAGCATCTTTTCCAAAGATATTTATCACCCCCCCTAATCCTGCTCCATAAATACTGGAAGCTGGTCCCTTAATAATTTCAATTTTAGAAATGGATTCGGCATCAAGATCATCTAAGGTAAGATCTCCTTCCCCTGTAGTTAGCGGAATTCCATTAAAATATGCCTGAATTCTATTTGTGCTGAATTGTGATCGAGCTCCAATTCCGCGAATATTTAATTTAGTAGTATTCAAAGCTCCCTGATTTACATATATTCCGGGCACGCTATTAAAAATCTGTGCAAAATTAGAATTATCACTTTTAATAAGATCCTTACTTGTTAAAACATTTATTGCTGCAGGAGATCTTTGTAAGGTGTTCGGAATTATTGTCCCATTTATAACTACTTCAGAAAGTAGTTCTGACGAGTTCTGTAGATAAATTTTTATTGAGCTCTTATAGTTTTCCAAAGTTACATTTTGCAACGAATAATTTACTGCTGAAAATTGTAAAGTAGCGGGAAATTTATCTATAGTAATTTCAAATGATCCAGTGGCATCAGAAATAACTGCAACTTCAGTACTAACATCGAAGATCTTTACATTTTCGATGGGTTCTGAAGTTGCAGCATCTATAATTATTCCCTGAATTTGTTGTGCCGAAATAATATTTAGGCAAAACAACAGCACAAATCCGAAGAGATATATTTTCAATATTTTTATGTTATTCAACCGAAACCTTCCAGATCACATTAGAGTCGTCATCATTAACTAATAAAGAACCATTTGGCAATGTAGTAACGGCAACAGGTCTTCCGTGCACTTCACCTGTGTCTTCATTGGCAATAAAACCAGTTAAAAAATCTTCCAGCGCTTGCGGAACTCCATTTACAAAAGGAACGAACACCACTTTGTATCCAGATAATGGATCACGATTCCAAGAACCATGTTGACCAACAAAAGCTCCATTTTTATATTTTTCCGGAAAAGCATCATTAGAATAAAAAGTAAAACCTAAAGATGCAGTATGAGGTCCAACTGAAACATCAGGAATAATTGCTTTTTCAACAAGCTCATTATGTGGAGCATCTTCCCATCGCGGATCTTTAATTTGACCGTAATATGAATAAGGCCAGCCGTACCAGCCACCTTTTTTCACACTTGTAATATAATCGGGCACTAAGTTATTCCCTAACATATCTCTCTCGTTCACTGCGGTCCATAACTCCCCTGTTACTGGATTCCAATCCATCCCAACCGGATTTCTTAATCCGCTGGCATAAATTTTTTCGTTGGATCCATCAGGATCTATTTCTAAAATTCCCGCTCTTCTTATCTCTTTATCCATCCCATATTCCCCTACATTACTTGCAGATCCTACAGAAATATATATTTTACTTCCATCTTTAGACGCTATTAAATTACGTGTCCAATGATTGTTGTAACCTCCAGCAGGAAGATCTACAATTTTTTCTCCTTTTCCAGAAAGTTCAAGGTCTCCTTCATTGTAAGCATATCTATACAAACCATCTGTATTTGCTATATAAAAATAATTACCTAGTATAAGCATCCCAAAAGGTTGATTTAGTTCACCTTTAAAAACACCTCTATGTTCGAACACCCCATCAAAATCCAGATCTCTAATTATGGTAATTCTATTTGCACTATTACGTGTATTAGATTCTACCACAAAAACATCATTATTAGGACCTACATAGGTCCATCTAGGATGTTGAAAATTATCAGCAAATTTTTCAACTTTAAACCCCTCTGGCGCATTTGGCATTTCACCATCTTTCCAACCCACAACTTTACTTACTTTTTGTATAGATTTGGTATTAAATGGAGCAGGTAATTCTAATTGACCAGCCGTGGTCTCTACAATATTAGGTGAGCGTTGCCCAAGTTCTTGTTTTTCCTGTTCAGTAAATTCTTTTACACCTTTCATCTGAGCGCAAGAAACCATAGTTGCACCTAGACATAAAACGAATAGTAATCTTTTCATTCTTTTATTTTTTTTAAAAATAGCCTTTAAAGTCTCCCGAATAAAATTTTACACAAAGATTAGGTTTACTTTAACTAACACAAATAACAGTACATTATATAATAGTTTTGGCAGCTATTTCAGATTTACCTAAGTTTATAGCATAAATAGGATTATTTCTTATGAAGAGAATTTTAATAGCTTCCCTAATTGCGTGTTTATTTATATCATGTGATCTATCTAAATACAAGTTGATAAAAGAATATAATTTTGAAACTGTATTCGAAAAATCTGGAGGGAAACAAACCCCTACCTATCCGGAAATAATAAACTATTATAAAGCATTGGATGATGCTTTTCCTAGAATTGAGCTTCAAGAATTTGGAAAAACCGATGGCGGAGAGCCTTTACATCTTGCAATTTTTAGTCCTTCAGAAAATTTTAATTTCGATGAAGTAAGAGAGAATTATACCATCATTCTTATAAATAATGGTATCCATCCTGGAGAAAGCGATGGAATAGATGCCACAATGATGCTTTTTAGAGATCTTGCCCAAGACTCTATTACCGTTCCTAAAAACACAATTATCGCCACAATTCCAGTTTATAATATTGGTGGTGCTTTAAATAGAAATACCGCAACAAGAACCAATCAAAACGGTCCTGAAGAGTATGGGTTTAGAGGAAATGCAAGAAATTATGATCTTAATAGGGATTTTATAAAGGCCGATACAAAAAATACCAGAGCTTTTTATGAGATCTTCCAAAAGGTAAATCCAGATATTTTTGTAGATACACATGTTAGTAATGGAGCAGATTATCAATATACCCTTACCCATCTTTTTACCCAACATAATAAACTTGGAGGGGAATTAGGAGATTATATTCAGGAAAAAATGTTACCCGCTCTAGAAACTTCGCTTTGGGAAAATGAATGGGACATTACTCCTTATGTAAATGTACATAACGAAGTTCCTGAAAAAGGTTTTACTCAATTTTTGGATACACCACGATATTCTACGGGATATACCGCTTTATGGAATACGTTAGGACTTATGATTGAAACTCATATGCTAAAACCATACAAAAAGCGGGTTTTGGGAACGTATAGAACACTTCAATCTATAATGGAAATTGCCGAAAGAGACCGTGAAAAAATCAAGGATCTTAGAGCTAGAGCGCAAAGGAAATATTTAACTGAGCGATTTTACCCAGTGAATTATAAGGTAGACAGCAGCAAGGTTTCAAAATTACAATTTAAGGGATATGAAGCCGATAATATTCCGAGTGAAATCACGGGAAGCCCAAGGTTGAAATACGACAGATCCAAGCCTTTTACCAAAGAAATAGATTATTATAACAACTTTATTTCAGAAGATAAAATAGAAATTCCAAGGGCTTATATAATCCCGCAGGGTTGGTGGAACGTGATAGATGTTTTAAAAGCCAATAATGTAGAAATGACCCCCTTTAAAAAAGACACCATATTGGCTGTAGAAGTGTATCATATCGAAGATTACGATACTTCCTCAAGTGCTTATGAGGGACATTATCCTCATTCCAACACAAAGGTTAGAAAAACCTTAGATAGCCTTTCCTTTAGAAAAGGAGATCTTTATATAAAGAGCTTTCAACCCTCTGTACGTTATCTTATCGAAACTTTGGAACCAACCACAACAGATTCATTTTTTAACTGGAACTTCTTCGATACAATTTTGCAGCAAAAAGAAGGTTTCTCCCCTTATGTTTTCGAGGATATCGCAAAAGACCTATTGGAGAATGTACCTGCCTTGAAAAAAGAATTTATGGCTAAGAAAAAATCTGATAAAGAATTCTCTAAGAATTGGTATGCACAATTGGAATGGCTGCATAAGAAATCTGAACATATGGAGGCTTCGTATCTACGTTACCCTGTCTTTAGGGTGAGTCGTTAAATATTCTTTAGGAAATAGCAATTTAATGTTGGCATAAGATTTTGTCAGAGCTTTTTGAGACTTTGCAAAATCCTTCCATTTCGCTTTTTTAATACCTTCAGAATGTTCTGGCACCAATTCACCTGTATAAGATGTCTTCATCTCATACCAATGAGTTACCTTGAGTCTGTATTTATCCTTGCGTTTAAATATATGATAGGTCTTCCTCATAAACCTTACGATCTCAAGATCTTGAACACCTGTTTCCTCCATCACCTCTCTAATAGCAGATTCTTCCAGACCTTCATTCTTTTCTGTTCTACCTTTTGGTAGGTCCCATCGCTTATTTCTATAAATAAAAAGAATCTCTCTATTGTCATTAAATACCATTCCTCCTGCTGCAGTAACCACACGCAGTTTCTTAAGCAAATGCTTTAATAGTTTTTCTTCATTATCATGATAAAGATTTACATATAACAATTCTCCATCGATTATTTGCTGTATTATCTTCTTCAGCTTCACCGTTTTAATTGGGAATGCGCTATAATTTTCGCCTATATCTTTTTTAGTAGAAAGAATAATAGGGATATCATTTACAAAAACTTTATACATTTGCAGTATGATTTTAAATAAAGAAACAGCAATAAAAACTGCTGAATTGCTTCTGCAAATTAAAGCAATTAAATTAGAACCACAACAATCCTTCACTTGGGCAAGTGGATGGAAATCCCCTATTTATTGTGATAATAGGATAATCCTTTCCTATCCACCAATTAGAAATTACATCCGGGAACAATTCGCCAGACAGATTGAAGATCTATATGGCAAACCAGATGTGATTGCTGGCGTTGCCACTGGAGCCATAGGAATTGGAATGCTGGTAGCAGAATACATGAATTTACCATTTGTATATGTGCGCCCAGAGGCTAAAGGCCATGGCAGAAAAAATCAAATTGAAGGTCAGTTAGAAAGTGGACAAACCGTGGTTGTAATCGAGGATCTTATAAGCACTGGAAATAGCAGTTTAAATGCGATAAAAGCGCTGGAAGAAGCTAATGTAAGCATTAAAGGATTACTTGCTATCTTTACTTATGGATTTGATATTGCTGAAGAAAATTTCAAAAAAGCAAACGTAGAATTGCATACTTTAGGGAACTACGAGTATTTAATCGAAACTGCCTTAAAGACAAATTATATTACCACCACAGAAGCAGAAACCTTAAAAACCTGGAGACAAGATCCCAGTAAATGGAACCAATAGTATGAATTTAGAAAGTCCAAAAGTAACAACTAGTAAAAGCCAGCAGGAGCTATATAATTTTCTAACTAAAGTTGAAAATTATGAGCAGTTGATGCCAGAAAGTATAGAAAAGTTTAAAGTGACCGCTCCAGATACCTTTTTATTCAGTTTAAAAGGAATGCCAGAAATTGAATTAGCGATTAAAGAGACTGCAGAACCCGATCTAGTGGTTTTAGGATCTACATCCGATAAATTCAATTTTGCCTTAAATATCATTATTGAAGCTAACGGCGATAAGAGTGAGGCACAATTGTTATTCGATGGAAAATTCAATGCCATGATGGCCATGATGGTAAAAAGCCCATTAAAGAAGTTTATAACTGCTCTTAGTGAGAGTATAGCAAAACTTTAAAAAAGCAGCTTCAACTCTTTAAGATCGAATGTTAGAAGTTCTTCATCTTCTACTTGTACTTTTAAAAGACCGGAAGGAGTAACACCTAAAATAATACCTGTAAGTAAGCTTCCATCCTTCAACTGAAAGGTGGAAGCTTTATTTTTTCGGAATAAGGCGTCTTCATATTTCTTCAGTATATCTAAAAAATAGGATTCTCCCTGCGGAAGGATCATTTGTTCTAACTTGCTAAGAATTATTTCTAGAACTTCTTCAGTAGAATAAACAATTCCTGTAAGATTCTTTAACGATGATGCTTTAGGCAGATCCGGGAAATGAACTTGATTCACATTTAGCCCAATCCCAATAATGGAAGCAGTTATTTTATTGTTAGAAATGATGTTTTCTATAAGCACGCCACCAATCTTATAATTTTCTGCCATTATGTCGTTTGGCCATTTCAGTTTTAAATTGTTAATTTTTAATTCATTTAATGCCGAAATAATTTGCAATCCTACTCCCGCACTTATTAAAAACTGATCTGATATTGAAACTTGTGGCAAAGGAAAAATAACACTAAAAGTGAGGTTTTCGCCAGCATTAGAAACCCATGATGCACCACGTTGCCCACGCCCCTTTGTTTGCTGGTTTGTGGAAATACAAATGGCATCAGAATTCTTGTTGGATTGAAACCATTCTCTGGCCAGTGTATTTGTAGACTCGGTGGCATTAACTTTGATTATATGCATAAGAATAATAGAACTTAGGTATGGTGTTAAATGTTTGTAATAACAGACCATGAAAAAGACTAAAAAGTAATAACTTTGCGTAAAGAAATAAATTTAATGGCAAAAAAAGAAACGAACAACGATCAACTTATTGCTCATATCATAAAAGGAATCGAAGAAGTTAAAGGAAATGATATCGATATTCTTGACTTAAGGGAAATTGAAAACACTGTTTGTGATTATTTCGTTATCTGTAATGGTACTTCGAATACTCAGGTAAACGCCATTGTAAACTCCGTGCAAAAAATTGTAAGTAAAGCTTTAAAAGATAAGCCTTGGCATATCGAAGGTAGCGACAATGCAGAATGGGTCCTTATGGATTACGTGAATGTAGTAGTTCATGTATTTCAAAAACACATTAGGGAATATTACGATATTGAGAGTTTGTGGGGAGATGCTAAGATTACCTCTATCGAAACCAAGTATTAAAAAATAATTAAAAAAGAATGGCTAAACAGCAACCAAATAAAAAAATAGAACCTAAGAAACCTAAGTTCAGCGCTTATTGGATTTATGGGGCTATTATCATTATTTTTATAGGGATCAATTTTTTTGGAGGATCAGGGTTCAATGAACCTGCTAAGACAAATCCGGCAGAATTTGAATCTTACCTGAAAGATGGAGATGTAAAAAAAGTAGTGATTGTAAATAGAAATCAAGCTAAAGTTTATCTTACAGAAGAAGCTAAATCTAAGGATATTCACAAAAAAACCGGCGATCCAGAACTTTTTGCTACTGGAGATAGTCCAGATTATAGTTTTGAATTTGGAGATCTACAAAATTTCGAAAACAAGATTCAAGAGGTTAAATCTGAATACAATTTAGACACATTTGTAACTTACAATACTGAATCTAATGTGCTTGGAGAGATTATTCTAACCTTACTCCCTTTTGTTTTAATTATAGGGATCTGGATCTTTATAATGCGTAAAATGAGCGCTGGTGGTGGAGGTGGTCCAGGAGGACAGATCTTCAACATTGGAAAATCTAAAGCAAAATTATTCGATCAGAATACCGATGTAAAGACTTCTTTTAAAGATGTAGCTGGATTAGAAGGTGCAAAAGAAGAAATTCAGGAAATAGTAGACTTTTTAAAAACTCCAGAAAAATACACCTCTCTTGGAGGTAAGATCCCAAAAGGGGCACTTTTAGTAGGACCTCCGGGAACAGGAAAAACATTGTTAGCAAAAGCTGTCGCCGGAGAGGCTAAAGTTCCTTTTTTCTCTCTATCGGGATCAGATTTCGTAGAAATGTTTGTAGGAGTTGGAGCTTCAAGAGTAAGAGATCTGTTTAAACAAGCAAAGGAAAAATCACCATCTATTATTTTCATTGATGAAATTGATGCTATTGGAAGAGCCAGAGGAAAGAATAATTTCTCAGGATCTAATGATGAGCGCGAAAACACCTTGAACCAGTTATTAACTGAAATGGATGGTTTTGGAACTAATACTAATGTAATTGTTATTGCCGCAACCAACCGTGCAGATGTTTTGGATAAAGCACTAATGAGAGCAGGTAGATTTGATAGACAGATCTTTGTAGATCTTCCGGATGTTAGAGAACGTAAAGAGATATTTGAAGTGCATTTGCGCCCTATTAAAAAGGTTGCAGAAGAATTGGACATAGAATTCTTAGCGAGACAAACTCCCGGATTCTCTGGAGCAGATATCGCCAACGTTTGTAATGAAGCCGCTTTAATTGCAGCTAGAAAAGGAAATAAAGCAGTAGGAAAACAAGATTTCCTAGATGCAGTAGATAGAATAGTTGGTGGTCTTGAAAAGAAAAATAAGATTATTACTCCAGACGAAAAAAGAGCAATTGCTTATCACGAAGCTGGACACGCAACTGCAAGTTGGATGCTAGAACATGCAGCACCACTTGTAAAGGTTACTATCGTTCCTAGAGGACAATCTTTAGGAGCAGCATGGTATCTTCCAGAAGAGCGCTTAATTGTGCATCCAGAGCAAATGCTGGACGAAATGTGTGCTGCATTAGGAGGACGAGCTGCAGAAAAAGTGATCTTCAATAGAATTTCTACTGGGGCATTAAGTGATCTGGAAAAGGTAACCAAACAAGCGAGAGCTATGGTAACCATTTATGGATTGAATGAAAAACTAGGAAATCTTACTTTTTATGATTCTTCAGGTCAAAGTGAATATAACTTTACCAAGCCTTATAGTGAGAAAACTTCTGAACTTATAGATAAAGAGATATCTAACTTGATTGAAACTCAATATCAACGAGCTATCGATCTTTTAGAAGCAAATAAAGACAAATTGTCTCAACTAGCAGATATACTTTTAGAGAAAGAAGTGATCTTTAAAGATGATCTTCAAAAAATATTTGGAAACAGACCCTTTGCAGAAAAAGAGCAAATTCCCTTAATCTCTAAAAAATCTGAAGTGAAGGATACTTCTTCCGAAGACAGTGAAATAGAGGAAGAATCTCCTGCAAATAATTAATTCAATTATCCTTTGTAAAAAATCTTAATTTATCCTAGTGTTAAATTAAGATTTTTTACCTTTGGTTTAAAGGTGCTATAAAACCCCTAAATCTCATTATGAGTCTATTTAGAAAATTTTTAAATCCTAAATCTAAATCAGACAAAGGTCAGGACGACTCAGACAAATCTGACCGAGGCAAATATATGCCTGATGTAAAGCTACCCACGGATGAGCGTTTCATGCTCAATTTTAAAAATAACGGTGGTAAGTTTCTATATTGTGAGAACGAAAAAGAGGTAATAGACGCTTTTGATAATATTCTTCTGGAGAACGATTGGTATGAAAAACCAACGTGTTGCTTCGATCCAAACCTAAAAAGCAAATTCGATAAATTTAATTTAGAATTTAATAAATCTGGAGATGCAGCATTTTTCCTTTCTACCTGCGAGTATTTAATTGCAAATGATGGATCTATCTTAATTTCATCTAATCAAATCAAGGAAAAGCGATTTAACGAATTGCCTTCAAATTTTATTATCCTTGCCTCTACAAGTCAGCTAGTAGACACGATAGGTGAAGGTTTACGAGGGATCAAATTCAACAATAAAGAACGCATTCCTTCCAACATCACAACCATTAAAAGTTTTGAAACCCAAAAAGAAGGTAATTTTATGAGTTATGGAAGTAGCACAAAAAACCTATATTTGCTGCTTCTGGAAGATTTATAAAATATGAGGGAAACTATTATTAGGGCAATATCTGGATTACTTTATGTTTCCATTTTGGTGGTTTCTATACTTTCCTCAGAATTATTCTTCATCTGCCTTTTCTTCCTTATTGGTTTTGTTTGTTTACTGGAATTAGAGAAATTATTAAGGTTAAAAAGTTACGCACTTTACGTGGTACATATATTGTTCTTTTATTTCTTTAGCTATCTCAAATTTAACGCTAACGCTACTCTATTACTATTATTGATCACCATTTTCGTGAATTTATTCTTGATAAAAGATCTTTTATTCATTAGAACCATTCCGGTTTTTGAGAAAAAAAAGTATATCATACTCATTTTCTACCTCATATCCTCCATTATCTTTCTTACACTTATTCCAACCTATTCAGGAACATTTAATCCCGAATTGATCGTTGGAGTGTTTGTTTTGATCTGGACAAACGACACATTTGCCTATTTGGTTGGAAAGAATTTCGGAAAAACTAAGTTATACGAAAAGATCTCTCCAAATAAAACAATTGAAGGTTTTACAGGTGGCATGGTGTTTAGTTGCATAGCTGGATGCTTCCTTTTTTACATCACACATTTCCTGAATGTTGAATTTTGGTTGGGATTAGCTATTTTATTGAGTATTTTTGGCACGTTGGGAGATCTTATTCAGTCCAAATTTAAAAGACAAGCTGGAGTTAAGGATAGTGGAAAATTAATGCCAGGACATGGTGGCCTTTTCGATAGATTAGATAGTATTATTTTTTCCAGTCCATTTGTTTATGCGTACTTATTGATAATAAATTATGTTTCATAAAGAGGGTTACAAGATCATGACTTTTACCGCAATTCTATTAATTGCGCTAAACACCATTACATATATATATGTGAACACGTATTGGATTAAATTTTCGATACTGGCTATAAGCATATTGTTCTTTTTGCTGATAGTTCAGTTTTTTAGAAATCCAAAAAGACCAACACAATATAATGATTCCAATGTGGTATCCCCGGTAGATGGAAAAGTTGTGGTGATAGAAGAGGTTTTCGAAAAAGAATATTTTAAGGATAAAAGATTACAAGTTTCTATTTTCATGTCCCCAATTAATGTGCATGTTACACGCCATCCTGTGGGAGGATTGGTGAAATTTAGCAAGTACCATCCAGGGAAATTTTTAGTAGCATGGCATCCAAAATCAAGTGAAGAGAATGAACGAACTACAGTAGTAGTAGAAAATAAAGTGGCAGGAGAAGTTCTTTACAGGCAAATTGCTGGAGCTTTAGCCAAACGTATTGTGAATTATGCTGTAGAGGGCGAAGAAGTTGTTCAAGGTAGCGACAGTGGCTTTATAAAGTTTGGATCTCGTGTAGATGTCTTTTTACCCATTGGAACCAAGATCAATGTTAATTTAAATGATAAAGTTAAAGGTGGCGTAAGTGTTATAGCCCACGTGAACTAAGAGAATTAAAATGACAGAATCTTCCGATAAAAAGTTTTTTAAGGCGTATGAAATGGCTAGTAATACCATTTTAAAATTCCCTCCAGATATCATGCTTCATTTTTACGCATATTACAAGCGTGCAACTACGTATAACGGATTTTATGCAGCATCAGAAAGTGAAGATGTACGCAGTGGATTTAAAGCCAATGCCTTATTACAAATAGAAAATATGTCTCAAAAAGAGGCCAAAGAACGATATATTGATATGGTTGAAAAACACATTGGGCAGATATAAGTACTTGCCCAATGTTATTTAAACTATATGTCTTTGCTTATTATAAGCCAGCTAAACTAGCTTTTAGCATCTGGATTTTGGCTTCAGCATCTGCTTGCTTCGCCTTTTCTATTGCAACCACACTATCCGGTGCATTACTCACAAAACGATCATTAGAAAGCTTCATCTGAACAGATTTAAGGAATCCTTCCGTATATTTTAATTCTTCCTGAATTTTTCCTTTTTCAGCTTCAACATCTATTGCGCCTTCAATTGGAATAAAATATTCATTAGATTTTACTCTGAAAGAAAGTGATCCTTCTACTTGATTCTTTACATATTCAAGATTAGATACATTTCCAAGCTTTCGTATAACATCATTAAAAGTTTCTGAAGTATTATCGTTGTTCAAGATTTGAAGCGCTATCTGATCCTTAAAAGAGATATTCTTCGCCTTTCTAATATTTCTAATTCCAGAGATCACTTCAGAAGCAATACTGAATTCGGCTATTATAACTGAATCCACTTTTGTGAATTCTGGCCATCTTGCAATGATCAAAGCTTGCTCCTTATTTCTCGAAGCAAGATCTTGCCAGATCTCCTCAGATATAAAAGGAACAAATGGATGAAGGATCTTTAAATTGTTTTCAAGAATAGCAACTACTTCTTTATAAGTTTTTTCGTCTATAGCTTCTCCAAAATTTGGTTTCACCATTTCCAGGAACCAAGAACAGTAATCGTCCCAAATAAGTTTATAGGTAGCCATTAAAGCATCACTCATTCTGTATTTAGAATAATGATCTTCAATTTCTAATAAAGCTTGCTGAAACTTTGCCTTGTACCATGAAATTGCTGTTGCAGAAGATTTAGGTTGTGGCATGTTTGCATCTACTTCCCAATTCTTTATAAGTTTGTAGGAATTCCATATTTTATTAATAAAGCCACTACCCTGCTTACAAAGATCTTCATCGAACATCAAATCATTTCCGGCAGGAGAACTTAATAACATGCCTACGCGTACCCCATCTGCACCATACTCATTGATCAATTTTATAGGATCTGGCGAATTTCCTAAAGATTTAGACATTTTACGCCTCTGCTTGTCTCTAACAATTCCTGTTAAATATACATTTGTAAAAGGTTTTTCACCTTTATATTCATATCCTGCGATCATCATTCTAGCCACCCAGAAAAACAAAATTTCCGGAGCTGTAACTAGATCATTGGTTGGATAGTAGTAATTAATTTCTTTATTATCTGGCTCTAAAATTCCATTAAAGACGCTCATTGGCCATAACCAAGAAGAGAACCAAGTATCTAAAGCATCTGAATCCTGAGTAAGATCTGTCAACTTTAATTCTGATTTACCTGTTTTAGTTCTAGCTTTTTCTAATGCTTCATCAATAGTTTCTGCTATTACAAAATCTTCTTTTCCATTTCCGTAGTAATAAGCAGGGATCTGTTGTCCCCACCACAACTGGCGAGAAATATTCCAATCTCTAACGTTCTCCATCCAATGTTTGTAAGTATTTACAAACTTATCTGGAACAAGATTAACATCTTTATTAAGCACAGCATCTAGAGCTGGCTGTGCCAATTCTTTCATCTTTAAGTACCATTGATCGCTTAACTTAGGCTCTATTACAGCACCTGTCCGCTCACTGGTACCAACATTATTTATATGAGATTCCGTTTTAATAAGAACTCCTAATTCTTCAAGTTCTTTAACGATCTCTTTTCGAGCAACAAACCTATCTTTTCCCTCATAATGCAAGCCATAGGAATTTAAGGAAGCATCATCATTAAAAATATCTATAACTTCAAGATTATGTCTTTCCCCAATCTCTTTATCATTTATATCATGAGCAGGAGTTACTTTAAGACATCCGGTCCCAAATTCCATATCCACATATTCATCCTCTATTATTGGGATCACTCTGTTTGCTAAAGGAACGATTGCTTTCTTGCCTTTTAAATGACTAAATCGTTCGTCATTAGGATTTATACAAATTGCAGAATCCCCTAAAATAGTTTCGGGACGCGTGGTTGCAATAGTTACTACCTCATTGCTGTTCTCGATTTTATAGTTCAAATAATATAGATTCCCTTGTTTTTCCAAATAGATCACTTCTTCATCAGAAAGTGTGGTTTTAGCTTCTGGATCCCAATTCACCATTCTATACCCTCTATAGATCAAACCTTTTTCATAAAGATCTACGAAAACTTTAATTACTGAAGCAGACATAGTGTCGTCCATGGTAAATTTTGTACGTTCCCAATCACAAGAGGCACCAAGTTTCTTAAGTTGTTCTAAAATTATCCCTCCATGCTTATGTGTCCAATCCCAAGCATGTTCCAAAAATTCCTCACGACTTAGATCACTTTTATTGATCCCTTGCTCCTTCAGTTTTGCCACAACTTTAGCTTCCGTAGCAATAGATGCATGATCGGTCCCAGGTACCCAACATACATTAAAGCCTTTTAATCTTGCTCTTCTTATAAGAACATCTTGAATAGTATTATTAAGCATATGCCCCATGTGCAATACTCCCGTTACGTTTGGTGGAGGAATAACAATGGTATAAGGAGTTCTTTCATCCACTTCAGAGTGAAAATAACCTTGCTCCATCCAGTAGTTGTACCATTTTTCTTCTACCTTTTGAGAATCGTATTTTTGGGATATGGACATATTGGTCTAATTTTTGAAAATATGTGCAAAAGTACTTATAAGTTGAAGATTATAAAAGAAGTTGTTTTGCTTATATCTATTAGAGTTTATTTAAAACTGCTTACCTTTACATATAGAAAACAAAAAATTATGAAAACTATTTTATCCATATTAGTATTAATGATTGTTGGAGTTTCCTCTAGTTTTGCTCAAGGTATTGCCAAATTCGAATTTAAATCTGAAGTTATAGACTATGGAGATATCGATAAAGGTAGTGATGGTGTGAGAACCTTCCAATTTAAAAATGTTGGAAGTGAACCATTAATAATCGAAAATGTTTATTCCAGTTGTGGATGCACAGTGCCAACTTGGACCAAGACAGCAATTGCTCCAGGAAAATCTGGAGAGATCCAGGTAAAATATGATACAAGTCGAATAGGCCCAATTAGAAGAACAATAACTATTTATTCTAATACCGACGAGCCTGTTAGAGCGGTAAAAATAAAAGGAAGGGTCTTAGATCCTGATGAAAAATCTTAATTACATAAACTCTCGAGAAATCGGGAGTTTTTTTTACAGAACTTTTTTAAGTTTAAATTGAATATTAAGTAGCACGCCATTTCTACTCACCTTTAATCGAATAGATTTCCCTTCTCCTGAGCTAATAAGCTTATTAATTGCCGACAATTCATACTTATAAGCTGGCTTAGAATTAATAGTTTCTACAATATCATTCACTTTTAATCCAGCAATTTCAGCAGGTGAATTTGGCCTAACTTCCACGACTTTGTATTGGGGTTCCAGCTTGAATTTAACTTTGGAATAGCTTTTATAAACTACTACTCCCTTATAGGAATCTTCCTTATCTTCAAAAACCGGAGAATTGTTATTTTCAAAATCCTTAACTACTGTATACCCATCATGCGCTAAGATTATTCCACTCATATCATATTCAAATGGTTCGCTAAATATTTTATTGGGTTTAAGCCTTAACCGCTTATTTTTATAATCGAATGTCGAATTAAATCTTTTTAGGACTTGAGATCCTAAACTCCCATTTCTAGAGTCAAAAGTTGTTATCCCTTCAAAATAAACCGTATCGGGAAAGCTTGCGGTAACCGCTTCCAATTCAAATTTTCCCAATTTCAAATTATTTATCCTTGCTCTTTTTCCATACACACTTCCACCCATTCCAAATCCAAGGAAATCTTCAAAATTAATATCAGGTACATGAATATCCTGATGTGGGTCTTCAAAAATCCAGAGCGCATCTCCTGATCCACTATCTATTAACAAAACCATTGGTTTAGGGTTACTACCATCTAGGTTTACAAGCAATTTTAAATAAGGCTTATTATTGGAGAATACCAGATCAAAATCTTCACAGGCTTTACATTTTTTATAAGTATAAGAATTCGCATCATGTGCAGTAAATTGTGCTTTTGCATAATTAAATTCTATTACAAAATCCTTAAAAAAAGCATTGCCAATAATACCATGCACAGGAAAACCAAGTCTGTTAGAAAGACTTTTTTGATGATCGTAAACTATGTATATTGTAAAATCGGCATGTGAAGCTTTTCCTATTCTAATAGTATTGCCAGTAGACCTAATAGCTGTCATTGCTTCATTTTGTCCCCAGCCTCTTAGTTTAATTTCAGTAGCATTCTTAATTTTTAAGGAATCTTTCTCCTCTAAACTAAAGATGATGGAAGAATCTACACCGGTATCTAATAAAAAGTTAAGTTCAACTCCATTTACTTCTACAGGAATTATAACAAGATCATTAACATTTTCAAAATCCATTTCAAAACTTTGCTTGCCTCCATCTATTTTAAAGACCCCCTGAGCATAGGAATTATTAAGAAAACAAAGGAACACTATTAATATGGATAGCGAGTGCAACATATTTTCTATTAAATTACAAAAAATATGAGCACAAATGCTAAACCCAAAAAATTGAATTCTGCATTAAATTTTGCACTTTTGCAGGGAAATATAAAAAACAATTATGCCTAAAGTTTCAGTTAAAGGTAATTCCATGCCGGAATCACCAATAAGAAAATTAGTACCCTACGCAGAAGCAGCTATTAAAAAAGGCCGTAAAATATATCAGCTAAACATTGGACAGCCAGATATTAAAACTCCTAAAGTTGCATTAGATGCTGTAAGAAATCATACTGTTGAAGTCTTATCCTACAGTCATTCTGCAGGATTCGAAGGTTATAGAAATAAATTAGCTGGATACTACCAGAAAAATAATATTCCAGTTACTGGTGAAGAAATCATTATTACAACTGGTGGGTCTGAAGCCTTGTTATTTGCTATGGGTAGTATTGCAGATGCCGGTGACGAAATAATTATTCCAGAACCATTTTACGCTAATTATAATGGTTTTGCAACAGCATCAGGAGTGAAAATTGTTCCAGTAGAATCAAAAATAGAAACAAATTTTGCCCTTCCACCTATTGCAGACTTCGAAAAACTGATCACCAACAAAACCAAGGCAATCTTAATTTGCAATCCAGGAAATCCAACTGGGTATCTTTACACTAAAGATGAAATTTATCAATTAGCAGAAATTGCTCTTAGACATGATATCTTTTTGGTTGCAGATGAAGTTTATAGAGAATTTGCCTACGATGGTGCAAAACATTATTCTGTAATGAGTATTCCTGGTTTAGAAAACCATGCTATAATGATAGATTCTGTTTCTAAAAGATACAGCATGTGTGGCGCAAGAATTGGATGTTTGGTATCTAAAAATAAAGAGATCATTCAAACTGCAATGAAATTTGCTCAAGCAAGATTAAGCCCACCAACTTTCGAGCAAATTGCAAGTGAAGCAGCCTTAGAAACTCCACAAAGTTATTTTGATGAAGTTATCGAGGAATATACAAACAGACGAAATATCCTTATTTCTGGTCTCGAAGAAATTGAAGGCGTAAAAGTGGCAACTCCAAAAGGAGCATTTTACTGTATTGCTGAATTACCAGTAAAAAGTGCCGATGATTTCGCAAAGTGGCTTTTGGAAGAATATAATTTAGATAATGAAACTATTATGGTTGCTCCGGCTGCGGGCTTTTACTCGACACCTAACACAGGATTAAATCAAGTTAGAATTGCCTACGTGCTTAAAAAAGAAAATCTGATTAGGGCAATAGAAATATTAAAACAAGCATTATTAGCATATAAAAACTAATGACGGTTTCCCAAAACGCCTCTTTAAAAAATTACAACACCTTCGGAATAGATGCCAAGGCTTCAACTCTAATCACTGTTGAAAATCTTGAAGACCTAAAATATGTACTTAAGAATAATTACGCCGAGGAACTTTTTATTCTAGGTGGAGGAAGCAATATGCTTTTAACTCAAGACATTAAGGCCACAGTCCTTCATATTGCATTAAAAGGAATAGAAATAATTAATGAAACCGATGAAGTTGTTTTTGTAAATGCAAATGCTGGGGAAAACTGGCATGAATTTGTGCTTTATACCCTATCTAATAATTGGGGTGGTTTAGAAAATCTCTCTCTTATTCCCGGAAATGTTGGTACTTCACCCATTCAGAATATTGGTGCATATGGCGTAGAGCTAAAAGACACTTTTGTATCATGCAACGCAATAAACATTCAGTCCTTAGAAATTGTACATTTTACAGCTGAAGAGTGCGAGTTTGATTATCGCAATTCAATTTTCAAGAATAATGAAAAAGGGAAATACATAATTACCGATGTGCTTTTTAAATTAACCAAGAAAGATCATAAGCTGCTTACCAATTACGGTTCCATCGATGAGGCTCTTAAAGAATTACAAGTTACTAATCCAAGTATTAGAGATATTTCTAATGCGGTAATTAAGATTAGACAGCAAAAATTACCAGATCCAAAGATATTAGGAAATAGCGGAAGTTTCTTTAAAAACCCAGTGATCACAACTTCTGAATTCGAAATTCTTAAAGAGAAGTTTCCAGAAATGCCTCATTATATAGTGGGAGATGATTCTGTTAAGATTCCTGCAGGATGGTTAATAGATAAAGCAGGTTTAAAAGGTTATAGAGAAGGAGATGCTGGCGTACATAAAAATCAGGCACTTGTTTTGGTTAATTATGGAGAAGCAACAGGAAAGGAGATTTTAAATCTCGCTCATAAAGTTCAGGCAGAGATTATGGAGAAATTCAATATCCATTTAGAACCAGAAGTAAATATTATTTAAGTCTTTCTATTAAGTTAAGAACAAAAAAATCCCGCAGTTGCGGGATTTTTAATTTATGATCAATAAGTTATATTGATTATGATTTTTTCATCACAACAGCATCTATCTCATGTACCACTCCATTAGAAGCAACAATATCAGCCTTAACAATAGTAGCCGTTTTACCGTTACCATCCTTAAGAACGATCTTATCACCCATCATCATAGCAGTTAACTCAGCTCCTTCAACAGTGTTGAATTTGTAAGTTCCGTTGTTATCTTTAATAGATTGTGCTAATTTTTCAGCAGTGATCTCTCCTTGTACAACATGATATTTAAGTACCGATTGTAATTGAGATTTGTTCTCGGCCATCATTAATTTATCTAAAGTAGCTTTAGGAACTTTAGCAAATGCATCATTAGTAGGAGCAAAAACTGTAAAAGGTCCTGCTTCTTCTTTCATCATTTGTGCAAGTTCGGCCGCTTGAAGCGCAGTTACTAACGTACTTAACTCTGCTGTAGCCATGGCCTTAGCAGCAATACTATTAGATTGCATTTCCATTTTTTCTTGTTCTACTTTCATGTCAGCTTCACGTTGTGCCTCTTGCTCTGACTCCATACGCTCCATTTCCATTTTCTCTTTTTCTTCTTGTTCCTTTTTCTTATCGTCACAAGATGTAAAAGCGACTGTTGATAAAATCGCAACTATTAATAAGCTTTTTAATTTCATAATTTGGTTTTTTGTTAATTTGTTGACGCAATTTAGCCCGTAATCTACAATTATTGTGCATTTTATAATTAAAGTTTAGTTAAATATTGTAAACATTATACTAATGTTAGTATTCCCTTTTTTTGAGCTTTTATTATTCTTATTTTTGCAGTATAATAAAAACATCATGGAATTACTATTAATTACAATTGTATTATTAGGATTGGCATTTGCCGGAATTGCTATAAAGATCTGGGCAAAAAAGGATGGAGAGTTTGCCGGTACTTGCGCAAGCCAAAGTCCATTCTTAAATAAAGATGGTGAATCGTGTAGCTTCTGCGGAAAAACTTCAGAAGAGATGAAAGATTGTTCAGATTCCAAATAAACAGGGATTAACATATGGCAATATTTCTACTCGGATTATTCTTACTTATTTCCCTAATTAATATCCTATATTTTATAGGATATTTTAGTTTTGCTTCGGCAAAAGAATCTAAATCAACTTTCACCCCACCTATTTCGGTAATAATCTGCGCTAAAAACGAAGCTGAAAATCTAAAAAAATGTATTCCCGCCATTTTAGAACAGGATTATCCAGAATTTGAAATTATTCTTGTTAATGATGCTTCTACAGACGAGACTTTAGAGGTCATGGAAGAATTTCAAAAGTTAGATCCTAGAATTAAACTCGTAAATGTTCAGAACATTGAAGCATTTTGGGGCAAAAAGAAATATGCGTTAACTCTGGGTATTAAAAAAGCCTCGCACTCTTACTTACTATTTACGGATGCCGATTGCGAACCTGCTACTAACTTATGGATCGCAGAGATGGCCTCCAATTTTGAAAATGATAAATCTATAGTTCTAGGATATGGTGGTTATCACAAAAAAAAGGGTTCTTTTATAAACAAGGCCATTAGATATGAAACCTTTTTAACGGCAATTCAATATTTCTCTTATGCGAAATGGGGCAGCCCTTATATGGGGGTTGGAAGAAATCTCGCCTATACCTCACAAGAGTTTTATAACCAAAATGGTTATGCTACACACTTACATATTCGCTCTGGAGATGACGACCTATTTGTAAATCAAGCTGCAACTCCAGATAATACTGCAATAACCTTCAACAGGTCTGGGATTACCAGAAGCATTCCTAAAGAAACTTTCAATAAATGGGTGTTTCAAAAGAGACGACATATATCTACTGCAAAATATTATAAGAAAAAACATAAGTTCTTATTGGCATCATTTTATATTACTCAAATTGCATTCTGGATCTTACTTATTGGATTATTATTTTTAAATATCTACTGGCCATTAGTATTAGGTATATTGGCTTTAAGACTTATCATACAATCCATCGTTTTTTATAAATCTGCTAAAAAATTGGACGAAATGGATTTGTTATGGGTATTTCCTTTTTTGGAAGTATTTTTAATATTCACACAATTAGGTATCTTTAGCTTGAATATTTTTTCAAAACCCGCCAGTTGGAAATAAATAATAGCTCACTTTTATTACAAATTGAAAAAGCAAAGGCAGGAGATCAGGCCGCTTATAAATTTTTATTGGATTCATTCTGGTTGGAAGTGTACAGTTTTCAGCTAAAAAGAACCAGAAATGAAGCTGATGCGGAAGATATAACGATTCAAACCTTCTCTAAAGCCTTTGATAAACTTTCTACTTTTAATGAAGATTATGTTTTTAAAACTTGGTTAATCACCATTTCTAAGAATATTCATATAGACCTTTTAAGAAAGAAAAATGCTTCTATTCGTGCTAACACGGCAGATGAAGCATCAGAAAAAGTGAATAAGATAATGGACGAAACTCCATCTATGGAAGATATTTTAATTAGCGAGCAGCATTTAGCGCAACTCTTGAGCGATATTAAACAGCTAAAAGCTCCTTATCAAGAAGTGATCAACCTTAGATATTTTCAGGAGAAATCGTACAAAGAGATAGCTTCCACTTTGGACGAACCTATGAGTAATATAAAGGTGAAATTGTTAAGAGCTAAAAAATTACTTGCCCAAATAATAGAATCAAGAAAGAGATCATTTTCCTAAGAAGACTCCTTACTTCAAATTATCCAATTCGCGTTATTATTGTATCTTTGGCCCCATAGATTTTTGATATGATAACAGATACTATAGCAACTCCAAAACCAGCACCTAAACCAAAATGGTTACGCGTTAAACTTCCCACAGGAAAAAAATACACGGAATTAAGAGGACTGGTAGACAAATATAATTTACACACCATCTGCACCTCTGGTAGCTGCCCAAATATGGGGGAATGCTGGAGTGAAGGTACTGCAACCTTTATGATTCTTGGAAATGTATGCACAAGATCATGTGGTTTTTGTGGTGTAAAAACTGGAAGACCAGATACTATAGATTGGGATGAACCTGAAAAAGTTGCCAGATCTATAAAACTTATGCAAATTAAGCATGCGGTGATCACTAGTGTGGATAGAGATGATATTAAGGATATGGGATCTATAGTTTGGGCAGAAACTGTGAAAGCTATTAGAAGAATGAATCCAGATACTACTTTAGAAACCCTTATTCCCGACTTTCAAGGAAATGAAAGAAACATAGATAGAATTATCGCTGTAAAACCTGAAGTGGTATCTCATAACATGGAAACGGTAAAAAGACTAACTAGAGAAGTGCGGATTCAAGCCAAATATGAGCGTAGTTTACAAGTTCTTAAATATTTAAAAGATCAGGGAATTGCCAGAACCAAATCTGGAATAATGTTGGGATTAGGGGAAACAGAGGAGGAAGTAATTCAAACTTTAAAAGACCTAAGAAGTGTAAATTTGGATATAGTAACTATTGGTCAGTATTTACAACCAAGTAAGAAACACCTACCAGTTAAACAATTTATAACTCCAGATCAATTTAAAAAATATGAGACGATCGGTCTCGAACTAGGATTTCGTCACGTAGAAAGCGGCGCTTTGGTAAGGTCTTCTTATAAAGCTCAAAAGCATTTAACCTAATAAGCAGCACTCGCCAATAATGACTAAAAAAATTAAAATTGGAATAAACGGCTTCGGCCGTATTGGTAGAAACCTGTTTAGACTTTTAATCGATCATCCAAGCATACAAGTGTTAGCGATAAATGACTTGGCAGACGCCAAAACCTTAGCCCATTTATTAAAATACGATAGTATCCATGGAAGATTTAATGCGGATATTACAAGTAATAATTCTGCAATTATAATAAATGAAATTTTGATTCCAGTTTTAAATCATGACCATCCGAAAGATATTGATTGGACTGCTCACCACGTTGATATCGTAATTGAAGCATCAGGGAAATTTAAAAAACAAACAGAGCTTCAATTTCATTTACAGAAAGGGGTAAAAAAAGTAATCCTTTCTGTTCCTCCAGATGACGATGCTATTAAAATGATCGTTTTGGGCGTAAATGAAGGAATATTAGATGGAACTGAAAGTATAATTTCCAATGCCTCCTGCACAACGAACAATGCTGCACCAATGTTCGAAGTAATTCGCAGAAATTTTGGGATAGAACAAGCTTATATTTCAACCATTCATTCCTACACTGCAGATCAAAGTTTACACGATAGGCCCCACAAAGATCTAAGAAGAGCAAGGGCTGCAACACAATCCATTATTCCTACAACTACTGGCGCAGCAAAGGCACTCACTAAGATATTTCCTGAATTTAAAGATGTAATAGGTGGCTGCGGAATAAGAGTACCCGTTCCAAACGGTTCTTTAACAGATATGACCTTAAATGTAACAACTAACACTAGCATTGAAGAAATAAATTTCGCATTTAAAATGGCATCCGAAACCTATTTAAAAGGCATCTTGAGTTATACCGAGGAACCTTTGGTTTCTATCGATATTATTGGCGACACTCATTCCTGTATTTTTGATGCTCAAATGACCTCTGTTATTGGAGGTGGTTTGGTTAAATTGATAGGATGGTATGATAATGAAACAGGCTATTCCAGCAGACTTGTTGATTTAATTTTATTCGTTTCCTATAATTAACTATATTTAACATTATTATGCACTACTCATAGCCCCAATGAAGAAGACATTATTTTTTATTATTGTTCTTTTAAGTATTCAAATAACGTTCGCTTTTCAAGCGAAAAGTGAGGACGAAACTGCTCCAATTGATTCTCAAATAATTGAATTATTGAGTCAGGCCGAAATCTCAGTAAATGTATTGAATTTCGAAAAAGCCCATGATCAATTAGATAAAGCGTTAAAGCTTTCAAAGGAAATAGGGAATCAAAAAACCATCGCTCTTTCCAGCAGCATACTTTCTCAGCTTTATTATATTCGCCATGATTACACCAAAGCGGTAACTGAGTTACAGCGTGCAGTCTCCATTCAAAGACAAATTGATGATCAAGAAGGGCTAGCATATAGTTATTTGAACTATTCTAAATTGTATCATGCAATGGATGAACCTCAAAGAGCTACCACTTATTTAAATCAAGCACAAGAATATTACGAGAAAAATAATGATCAAGAGAGCTTGGGATTAGTTAACCTAAATCGAGCAATTATTACTTTGGGCATTAGTCATTCTACAGAAAATGTAAATTCCGCTTTAACATATTTAAATAACGCAGAAATATATTTAAAGGATTCTAATAAAAAATATGAATTATCGAGATTACATTATTTTAAATCCAGAGCTTATTTAATCCTTGGTAATACTGAAAAGGCGAAGAAGGAAGGCAAAGAATCTTTGAAGATCGCGACAGAAAATGAAAATGCGGCAATGATCATGTATTCTAATTCACTTTTAAGTCAGGTTGAGGAATCTCAAAAAAATTATATTGGTTCGCTAAATTATCTAAAAAATAGCAACAAGCTAAGAGATTCCATCTTCAATATGAATAAGGAAGCTTTGGCTATGGAAGCTAATACTCGCTACGGCGTAGATGCAATGCGAACTAACATGAATGAGTTGGCAGAGAGAAATGCAGAGCAAGAAAAATCTTTAAAAGTAAATAAGTTAACCACAATTTTAAGTGTGGCGCTTATTACCATTCTATCTCTACTAACTTTATCTTTATATAAAAACAATAATTTAAGAGCTAGAGCAAATGACTTGCTGCAAAAGAAGAATGACGAATTAACTCTTGCAAAAGAAAATGCTGAAAAAGCATCTTTGGCAAAAGCACAATTTTTATCTACCATTACTCATGAACTGCGAACTCCACTATATGCTGTTACCGGTTTAACACATTTATTGTTAGAGGAAAGTCCTACAGAAAACCAAAAGGAACATTTAAATTCATTAAAATTTTCTGGAGAGTATTTATTATCCCTGATAAACAACATCTTAGACCTCAACAAACTTGAAGCTAAGAAAGTAGAAGTTCTGGATACCTCGTTCAACCTAGAAAAACGTATTTCCGATGTATTAGTAGCGCTTAAAAATTCTGCAGATGATAAGAAGACTCAAATTCACTATCATTTTGATCCAGACATTCCTAAAAAGTTAAAAGGAGATCCGCTTAAGATCTCTCAAATCCTAATAAATCTTATTGGAAACTCTATTAAATTTACCGAGAATGGAGACATTTGGGTAAACGTGAATCGAGTTAATCAAGTTGGGCAACTTGTTTTCTTACATTTTGAGATCAAGGATAATGGAGAAGGAATTACAAAAGAAAAGCAATCTTCAATTTTCGAGAATTTTACTCAAGGTTCACTTCAAATAAACAGAAAATTTGGGGGAACAGGATTAGGTCTTTCTATTGTAAAGAACTTACTTAACTTAATGAATAGTGAAATTTATTTAGAAAGTGATCTAGGAAAAGGTTCTACTTTTAGTTTCGATCTCAAATTTGAAGCTTTTGAGCAGACAGAAGGAGTTGCAGCCTCCCAATTAGCTAAGTCTAACCCTCTTACCAACGATCTAATGCATAATAAAAAGATCTTGATTGTAGAGGACAACAAGATCAACCAAATGATAACTCGTAAGATATTAGAAAAGCATAAGGTAATATGTGACGTAGCAGACAATGGAACCATTGCTGTAGAAAAAGCATCTAATAATTATTTCGATCTTATCTTAATGGATATCCATATGCCGGGTATTAGTGGTATTGAAGCAACCGTGCAAATACGAAAATTTGATGATCAGATCCCAATCGTTGCGCTTACTGCAGTAACATTAGATGAGAATTTGGACGAATTTTATTTAAATGGATTTACAGACATCATTCCTAAACCTTATAAAACAGAGGAATTTTTTAGCAAGATCAACTTTCACCTTTCCAATAGAAACATCCCTGCATAATTCTTGGCATGCAGTTTGGATATAAGGCTATAGTAGAAGTATATAAAAGTTATATAGTTTGAATTAGCCGAAAGAAAAAATGAGATGCACCAGCATCTCATTTTTCTTTTATAACATATTGGATGATATCCTTATTAAATTCTTCAGGATCCCCTAACAATTTCATTTCTATGGGAAGATAGAAGAGTTTTTCTTCTGGGACCTCTCCTTTTAATCTCATAAAATCCTTTTCCGTTGTCAATAAAAAGGTCGCTTTGGAGATTTCATAAATTTCTTGAGTAGAAAAATTGTGATGATCAGGATACTTAATATGTTTATAAGAGACCTTAATAGCATCCAAATGATCACATAATTGCGAAGGATTTGCAATTCCCGTGACCAAAGTAACTTCCTTTTTTTGTAATTCTTCTACTGGAATTTTCTCTTCTGAATTCTGAATGAAATCTTGATAGCCAATATAACTAAAGAATAAATGCTGATAATTTCTGATCTTTAATTTCTCCCGAATCTTCTCCCTTTGAACTAAGGATAGATCCTCTTGACATTTGGTGACCACAATTATCTTTGCGCGATCTGCTCCAGAAATAGGCTCTCTTAGATTTCCCGTTGGTAACATTAAATCCTGCACGTAAAGATCTTCATAACGGGTTAACAAGATATTTAATCCCGCAGATACTTTTCTATGCTGAAAGGCATCATCTAACAAGATTATTTCGGGGGCAGAATTCACCATTATATTCTTAATACCTCTAGTTCTAATTTCATCTACAGCAACAGAAGCTTTTGGAAACTTATTTTTAAATTGAAGAGGTTCATCTCCCACCCTGGAAGCTTTATCTGCAACTTCCACCATTTTAAAACCTTTGGTAGTTCTTCCATATCCCCTACTTAATGTGGCAACTTTATATTTTTGCAAAAGAAGTTTCAAAAGATATTCTATCATCGGAGATTTCCCTGTCCCACCAACACTTAAGTTACCTACACATATTACGGGCAACGGAAAAGATTCCGATCTAAAAACCTTGATATCATAAAGGAAATTTCTTAATAACATAATTCCTCCATAGAGGAAGGCGAACGGAAAAAGGAATTTTCTTAGGATACTCATCTTAGCGAAAGTATAATATTTATATTTGAATTAAAATAGCACTACATGATTATTGCAGAGGTAATACAACACTTAGAGGATTTTGCTCCAATTGCAACCGCTGAAGATTTTGATAATGTTGGCCTACTTGTAGGAGATAAAAACAGCAAAGTTTCAGGGATCTTGATAACTCACGATACCTTAGAAGAAGTAGTAGACGAAGCAATTTCTAAAAACTGTAACTTAATAATCAGTTTTCATCCAATTATTTTTTCAGGACTTAAAAAACTTAATGGTTCCAATTATGTGGAGAGAACTGTAATCAAGGCTATTAAGAATGATATTGCAATTTATGCTATTCATACGGCCCTGGACAATCATTTTTTAGGGGTAAATAATATGATGTGTGAAAAACTAGGCCTTTTAAATACCGAGATCTTGATTCCCAAAAAAGGCAGTATTAAAAAACTTAACACGTATGTCCCGACGGTTCATGCAGATAAATTAAGAGATAAGCTCTTTGAAGCTGGTGCAGGTGCAATTGGAAATTATGATAACTGCAGCTTCAATATACAAGGGAAGGGAAGCTACAAGGCAAATGAAAACGCCAATCCAAGCATTGGAAAAATAGGAGAAATTCACTTTGAGCAGGAAATCCAATTAAATGTAGTTTTCCCAAATCATCTTGAAAAAACCATATTAAAAGCACTTTTCAGCAATCATCCTTATGAGGAGATAGCTTATGAAGTAATTAGTTTAGATAATGAAAATCAGAATATAGGAATGGGAATGATTGGCTCACTTCCAGAGGAAATGAAAGAAGAAGACTTTCTCGCATTAGTAAAGAAAACGTTTAAGGCAAAGGGAATAAGACATTCTAAACTTTTAAATCAAAAAGTTAGAAAAGTAGCAGTTTTGGGAGGCAGCGGAAGTTTTGCTATAGAAAATGCAAAAAAAGCAGGAGCAAACTTCTTTATTACAGCAGATCTAAAATATCATGATTACTATAAAGCCGAGGGAAAACTGGTGGTTGCAGACATTGGACACTATGAAAGCGAGCGTTACACAAAAAACATATTACATTCGTATCTTAGTAAAAAAATTAGTAATTTTGCAATTATTTTAGCGAGTACAAAAACGAATCCTATCAAGTATTATTAAATATGGCAAAGAAAACCGAGGTTACTGTAGAAGAGAAGTTAAGAGCGTTGTATGATCTTCAGTTAATTGACTCTAGAATAGACGAAATTAGAAATGTACGAGGTGAACTTCCTTTGGAGGTGGAAGATCTTGAAGATGAAGTAGCCGGATTAAATACACGTATACAAAAGCATGATTCTGATCTAGAGGTAATTGACAACGATATCAAAACTAAAAAGATCCTTATTGATGATGCTAAAGCAGCTATCAAAAAATACACAGAACAACAAAAAAACGTTCGAAATAATCGCGAATTCAACGCTTTAAGTAAGGAAGTGGAATTTCAGGAACTTGAAATTGAACTTGCTGAAAAGCATATTAAAGAATATAGAGCTTCTATTGAGCAAAAGAAAGATGTTATTGGTCAGACCAAAGAAAAATTGGAAGATCGCCAAAAACATTTAACGCACAAAAAAGGAGAATTAGATGAAATATTGGCGGAAACTCAAAAAGAGGAAGATATGCTAACTAAGAAATCTAATGAATTTGAAACTCAGATCGAAGATAGACTTATAGACGCATACAAGCGTATTAGAAATAATGTAAAGAATGGTTTAGCAGTAGTTCCAGTAGAAAGAGGAGCTTCAGGTGGATCTTACTTTACAATTCCACCACAAGTTATTGTGGAAATTGCCAGCAGAAGAAAAGTTATTACCGATGAGCACAGTGGTAGAATTTTAGTAGATGAAGATTTGGCGAAGGAAGAACAAGCAAAAATGGAAAAGTTGTTTTCTAAGTTCTAGTTAAACCTTATAAAAGCTTAATGGGCTTTAAAATTACCGCGGTAATTTTAAAGCCCATTTTTTTACTACTATTTTCATTAACAACTATTTCACACAATACCACGATTAAAAAATTAACTTTATTAAGTATTTCAAATACATCCTACTTATGAAAAAAATTTCAGCAGCATTAATAATCTGCGTTCTACTGTTTACTTCATGTAAAGACACGAACAATAACGAAGAGCTTTCCTCTGACGATTCAACTTCTGAAAAAACTATAAAGACCGAACAAGATTCAGAAAAAAATGAAAATTCTAATCCCACCAAAACCTACTCTTCACAAGATGAAGATATAGAAGAAACGAGATCAGACCCTACTAATAATGAAAAACCTACAACTTCAGTAAAACCGGATCCAAGCATTCCAACGGGTAAATTTATAAAAATCGGGGAAGAACAAGATAATAACTGTGCTTGCTATTGTTTGAGTGTTAACTATTCTTCAAATTCAGAATTATGTTTAACACCTTCAAAAATGTATATAAATATAAGAATGTCAAAGGCCAGCAATCAAGTGTCCAATATTTTCCTGGTTAGTCCTTCAACAAAGAACCTTGAAGGAAAAGATATTCCATGGGATAAATTTGATAAGGATAGTCCAATTGCTACTTTAACTTCAAAATCTAATGGAGAATTAGAGATGGATTGGTTAGGTTTCTCTATTAATGGAGACTTAGCTATAGACTATGCCATTCTTGGTAAAAAAACTTTAGAAGGAACCTATAAAAAGAAATAAAATGAAATCTATTTTAAGCCTAACATTTTCCCTCCTACTTTTCTCCTGTGGGAATGGGAACACTAAAACCTCAACAGCCGAAACTGCAAATCTCAATACAGATCCTGTAGAAGTACCTATGCAAGACAATATGGCAAAGGCCTATTTTGCAAGTGGTTGCTTTTGGTGCGTAGAAGCAATTTATGAAAGCGTTAATGGAGTGCAAGAAGTTATTTCCGGATATTCTGGAGGACACACAGAGAATCCAACCTATGAAGCTAGTAATACAGGAACAACCGGCCATGCAGAAGCGGTAGAAGTGATCTACGATCCGGAGGTAGTTAGTTTTGAGACATTAGTTAAGGTATATTACGGTTCTCAAAATCCAACGCAAGTAAATGGACAGGGACCAGACAATGGTTCTCAATATAGATCGATCCTATTTTATCAGAATGATGAGCAAAAAGCTATTATAGAGAACATTTCTTCTGAAGTAGCCAAAGGTTTTGACAAACCACTTGCTGCAGAGGTAGTTCCTTTCCAAAAATTTTGGAAAGCAGAAGACTATCATCAGAATTACGAAAGATTACATCCAGAACAAGCCTATATTAGAAGTGTATCTGTTCCAAGATTAAATAAATTTCAGAAAAAATTTCCAGAACTTTTAAAATCGGAGAAACATTCTTAAAAATATTTTCAATAAAAAAGAGAAGCCATTTGGCTTCTCTTTTTTGTTATTTTAAAACTACAATTGCTTTTTACATTTTAGGCTGTTGCTTTTCAAAATCATTTAAAGCTTCAAGGATCATGTTCTCTATCTCTGCAGATTCCCATTTCTCCTCGATCCCATCAATATTCATAACTTTGTCCATAATATCCCTTTGCTCATCGCCAATAGCCAGTGCCTCCGAATAAGGTTTATCGGAAAAGGTTACTCTGGAATATAATGGGATCCATTTTTCAGGATGCTTCTCTGCAAAATTATTTTCTATCTTTTTTCGGAGAATAAACTTTGGATTGGCAGTTTTACTACTCATTTCAATAAAATTACGGTAGCTTAGCTCAGCAATAGCATCGGCATTTGGTTTTCTACTTTTTTGATAAGTCTTAAAAATTAATTCCCAATCGTCTCCGTGAGCCTCTATTAGATCATCTAATACCGAAATATCTTCAAAACCAGCATTCATCCCTTGGCCATAGAAAGGAACCACAGCATGCGCAGAATCACCAACCAAAGCAACTTTATCACTATAGGTCCAAGGATAACATTTCATTGTTACCATTGCACTCGTCGGATTTTTAAAAAAATCCTTGGTAAGATTGGAAATATCTGCTGTAATATCTGGGAAATGGGTGCTGAAAAATTTCTCTGCTTCCTCTTCAGTTTTAATTTTCTCGAAAGAGGTCTCTCCTTCAAAAGGCAAGAATAGGGTGCAGGTAAAACTTCCATTTAGATTTGGCATCGCAATTAGCATAAACTCTCCGCGAGGCCAAATATGGAAAGAGGCACTATCTAATTTATGGCTTCCATCTTCATTTGCGGGTATAGTTAATTCCTTATAACCAACATCTATAAAGAATTGCGAATAGTTGAATCTACTTTGGCGTTGCATTTTATGTCTTACTCTAGAAAAAGCCCCATCGGCACCAAAAACAATGTCATACTGATATTCCTGCCACTCCCCTTTTTCTGTATCTCCGGTGTAAATTTTAGCTTCCTCAAGCTCTACATCCCATACTTTTTCCTCGAATTTAAATACAGCCCCAGCTTCCTCAGCCAAGTCTATCATTTTTCTGTTTAAAACTCCGCGGGAAATAGAATAAATTGCTTCCCCTTCTTTCCCATATTTCTGAAAATACAAAGGTTTCTCATTAACATGAAGTGCCCTTTTATCCAGAGGCAAGGCTATTTTTCTTATTTCCTCCTCAATTTCTACTTTTCTTAATGCACTCCATCCTCTATTAGACATGGCAAGATTAATAGACCTCCCCGAAAATTCTATTTTTCGTACATCTTGCCTTCTATCAAAAACTGTTACGTTATGCCCACGCTTCCTTAAATAGATAGCTAATAAAGAACCAACTAAACCAGAGCCAATTATGGCAATATTTTTACTTTGTTGCATTAATTATATTGGTCAGGATTTATATATTGAAAATACCTGAATTTAAACATGAAATTTAATAGCTCAAAAATACAGTTTAATTCTTAATTGAGGGACGTGGACAAGCTTTGTGACACACTTGTATTTCCAATTAACAATTCTCACCAATTCCTTACAAATTTACTCATTCCTATTAAAAGGCATTAAAATAAAGTTAAAAGCAGGCGTATTTACAATTTGTTTAACATCGGTTAGACTTTGCTTCAAGTAACTTTAAAATTCTAAAACAATAAAATGAAAGATAATCAACCATTACTAGAGCCCTACCAGTTGGAAGACCTAACACTTAACAATAGAGTGATCATGGCTCCAATGACCCGAAATAGGGCAGATAATCTGGCGAACGTTCCTACAGATTTACATGTTAAATATTACAAGCAACGCAGCGGGGCTGGCCTAATAATTACTGAAGGATCTCAAATCTCTGAAAGGGCTGTAGGATATATTAATACTCCGGGGATTTATACGGAGGCTCAAACGGAAGCATGGAAAAAGGTTACTGAAGCCGTTCACGAAGAAGGCGGGAAAATCTTTATCCAATTATGGCATTGCGGAAGAATGTCTCATCCCAAATTTCATGAGGGAAATAAACCATTAGCACCCAGCGCAGTAAATCCTAATGAAAAATCTTATACTCCAGATGGTTTCGAAGATACGGTAGAACCTAAGGCTATGACCGTTTCAGAAATAAAGGAAACTGTACAGGAATTCAAAAAGGCTGCACAATGCGCAAAAGATGCAGGTTTTGATGGTGTAGAGATACATTCCTCCAATGGTTATTTAATCCATCAATTCTTTAACAAGAATTCCAATAAAAGAACAGATGAATATGGAGGAAATATTGCTAATAGAGCCCGTTTCTTTTTTGAGGTTATCGATGCAATAATTGAAGTTTGGGAAGAAAACAGAATTGGGGTTAGATTAAATCCTTCTCTAAATGGAACTTTTGGGATTACTGCTACTGAAGAAACCATTCCAACATTCGACTTTATAATTAATAAACTTAATGCCTATAATCTTGCCTACCTACATCTGTCCGAACCTTTCACCGATGTAAGCGAAATTGACTATTTAGTATCAGATATCGCCAAACATTACAGACCTATTTATAAAGGCACTTTAATGATAAATGCTGGTTTTGACCAGGAGAAAGGAAATAAGGTGATCAAAGAAGGTCATGCAGATCTGGTATCTTATGCAAAATTATTTATATCCAATCCTGATCTACCAAACAGATTTGAGAAAAATGCAGAACTGGCAGATTGGAATGAAGATACATTCTATACACCAGGCGCTAAAGGTTACACAGATTATCCAAAACTACAACAAGAACCCGCAGGAAAATAATAAGTATTAATAGAATTAACAAAAAACCATTAAAATGAAACAAGAAAAGATAGACCAATTAAAAGGAATCCTAAATAAATTGGAAGACATTAAGAATAGTCAGGAAAGCATTATAGATAAAGTGAACCATGTGATCACAGATCTATTTCAGCATCCGGATAAGAAACTTGAGAAGGCGATGGAAGATGCGCATCAAAGATCTTCTGATAATGTAGACTCAGTAAATGAAGTTATCGAAAATTTGCAGATGAGGATAAACAAAGCAGAAAACGAAAGCTAAAATTAGCAACTAATTGAAAATAAATAGGTTATCTAGATTTCAATTAAAAGAAAAAAATTGCAATTCCATAAAAAATTTAAGAATTTAGTTAAACAGTCGTTAAAAAAGCTTAGATTAGATAGGGTATTCCATAAATTCGTATTGAAATCTAACCAGGTATGCGGTTTTATGAGTATTCGATATTTCTATTTAAGTTTAGAGATTATGGATTTGTAAGATCAATAACCATTAATAAGCAACAATTTGTTGCACTAAAACAACTAACAATATGAGAGATGTAATTTGGCTTATCGTAGTACTACTAATCATTGGATGGCTAATCGGGTATTTTGCTTTCCCAGACTTAGGTAGTATCATTCACATTTTAATTGTGATCGCAGTTATATTAATACTGTACAAACTTCTTACTGGAAGAAGATTGTAATAAATAACATATTATATTAAAAGCCCTTTGAAACTCAAAGGGCTTTTTTTTTATTTTGTATTTTTAAAAAAGAGTAAAATCTATATTACAATAAGAATCATTATTTTTAAAAAAAATTTGAAGTATGAAAAAATTATTTACACTTTTACTTATATCAACTGTACTAATTGGTTGTAAAGACAATTCCCAAAATTCAGAAACTGAAGAACCGGTTGTTACTGATTCTTCTTCAGTAGAAGTTCCAGTTACCACCAAACTGGCAAATGCCAATGGAATGGAAAAATTCAATGAGGTAAATCAATTAGATTTCACCTTTAATGTTAAGGTAAATGGAGAAGTTAAATCTCAGCGTGATTGGAAATGGTATCCTAAAACCAACAAAGTTACTCTTTCGGAAAAAGGAGAAACCGTAACCTACACAAAAGGTGAGAGTTTAGACTCTATTGCAATGGCTGCAGACCAAAAATTTATAAATGATAGTTATTGGTTATTATTCCCGTACCAATTAATGTGGAGTAGTTATGAGTCTGATTATAGTAAAACTGCAACTGCGCCAATTAGCAATAAGGAAATGCAACAGCTTACCATTAATTATAAAGGTAAAGGTGGTTATACTCCAGACGATTCTTATAAATTATATTTTGGTGATGATTATATGATCAAGGAATGGACCTATGTTTCTTCAGATGGTAGAGAACTTAGTACAACTTGGGAAGATTATGAAACCTTTAAAGGAATTCCAATTGCTAAAATGCATAAGTCGGCGGATAGTACTTTCCAGCTATATTTCACCAATATCAAGGTAGAATAAGTTAATCCTTAAGAATTCCAGCTTTTAAGATCTGTCCAAATTCATACATATCTTGAAAAGAACAATAGAATGGTGCAGGAGCCAAGCGTATTACGTTTGGTTCCCGCCAATCTGTAATAACCCCATTCTCCATTAAATAGTTGAAGAGTTCTTTTCCTTCACCATGCAAGAAAACAGATAACTGAGTTCCTCTCTCCTTCTGATTACTTGGAGTTATAATCTCAAAACTGGCATCTACTTCCTTATCTATCTCATGTAAAATGAATTCCAGATAAGCCACAATTTTGTTTCGCTTTTCTATAAGCGCTGGCATTCCTACATTTTCGAACATTTCTAAAGAGGCCAAATAAGGAGCCATTGCTAGAATTGGTGCATTACTAATCTGCCAAGCATTCGCATCTGGTTCAGGTTGAAATTCTGGTTCCATAAGAAATCTACGTTCCTTATTATGCCCCCACCAACCTTCAAGTCTGGAAAGATCTGTTCTTCCATGATACTTTTCATTAATAAAACAACCGGAAGCATTCCCAGGACCAGAATTCATATATTTATAACTACACCATGCTGCAAAATCTACCTCCCAATCGTGAAGATTTAGTTCGATATTTCCCGCTGCATGTGCAAGATCCCAACCCACTTTTGACCCAACGGCATGTCCTGCCGCCGTTATAGTTTTCATATCTAAGACCTGCCCGGAATAATAATTTACCCCACCAATAAGCACCAAAGCACATTCATCACCAACCTCCTTTATTTTAGTTACTATATCTTCTGTTCTAAAGTAATGCTCTCCTTTTCTCTTTTCAATTTTAACCACTGCCTCCTCTTCGGTAAATCCATGAAATTTAACTTGAGAAGTGATCATATATTGATCACTTGGAAAAGCCTTTTCCTCACAGATAATCTTAAATCTCTTAGAGGTAGGAGAATAAAATGTAGCCATAAGCAAATGGAGATTCACGGTAAGTGTATTCATAACCGTGATCTCACTGGGCTTCCCTCCCACTACTTTTCCTAATTTAGCCGAAAATCGTTCATGATAATCCCACCAAGGTTTGTCTGCATAAAAGTGACCTTCAACTGCCAAATTTGCCCAATCTTCCATTACCTCATCCACATATTTCTTTGCAGATCTTGGCTGAAGCCCTAACGAATTTCCTGTGAAATAAATAACTTCCTTTCCATTCACCTTAGGGAAAATAAATTCATTTTTATAAGAAGATAATTTATCCTCCTTATCCAGTTGTTCTGCAAATTCCTTGGTGTTCTCAAATCTCATAATTGCAATTTGATGTAAAAATACTATTTATATTCAGCTTCAAAAAGTTACAAATCGATCAATTATTATTTTTTTGATCATTTTGATAAATAGATATACCTAAATTTGCTGAAAACATCAATTCAATGCATTTTCTTCCTGAAGCCATAGACCAATATACTTTAGATCACACCCAAAAACAACCAGAAATATTGGCTCAACTTACCCGGGAAACCTATCAAAAGATACTTCAGCCAAGAATGCTTAGCGGACATTATCAAGGAAGACTTTTAAGCATCATCTCCAAAATGATTGCTCCATCAACTATTTTAGAACTAGGAACTTATACCGGCTATTCAGCTATTTGTCTAGCTGAAGGATTAAAAAAGGGAGGAATTATACACACGTTGGATATCAATGAGGAATTACAATCTATTCAGAATAAATATTTTGAACTTTCTGGATTTAGACAAAATATCAAGCAACATTTAGGAGAAGCATTAAATATTATTCCGAAACTAAACTGCAAGTTCGACTTGATCTTTATGGATGCGGACAAACCAAACTATCCTGCCTATTTCGATTTGATAATAGATAAATTGAAACCTGGAGGACTTTTGTTAACCGATAATGTACTTTGGAGCGGAAAGGTTGTAGAAAAAGTAAAAGACGAAGACGAGTCTACTAAAGCGCTTTTGGAATATAATAAACTTGTGGCAATAGATGAAAGACTAGAAACGATCATGTTACCAATTAGAGATGGTTTAAGCCTTAGCAGAAAGATTGGCTAATAAAATCTTTTCCCCGCCAATTCATATAACTTATGGAATATATAACCAGATAGCAATCCTACGATCGCACCTACTATAAGGTCTAATGGATAATGTACTCCAACATACACTCTGCTCATTACAAAAATTACTGGCCAGAGATAAATAATATAGATCCACTTAAATTTTTCTCTAAGGCTTAGAACTATAAAAGTTGTAACGGCAAAGGAGCAGGAAGCATGACCTGAAAAGAAACTATAATTGGTAGGTGTCTGAAGAATTCGAATAATCTCCAGCAATTCTGGATCATTATTAGGTCTTAGTCTTAGTGCAATCCCTTTCACCAAATTGGTAAATGCCAAAGTAGCAACGAAAGAGGCTAAAAGAAAAAGTGAGTTAAAAATGGCTTTCTTCCAGTGAAAAGCAATAAAGAAGAGAATAAAAAATAACACATAGAGCGGAATCCAGTGTTTTATATTGGTAACGAAGATCCAAAAATCGTCATAAGCTTCTATCCCAAGACTATTCAAATATATAAATAGCTCTCTGTCCCACTTATTTAACTTTTCAAGCATTACAATCTGCGCTTTACAGAGCCTGTAATTTCATCTAGATCTTGTTTAATTTTGCTAATCTCACTTTGAACATCTTTGGAGATATCTTCACTAATACCTTGCTTTTCGGCACTTTTAGTGATTTCGCTTTTAATATCGTTAGAAGCATTTCGCAATGTGCGCATGCCTTTTCCAAGACCACGAGCGATTTCAGGAATCTTATCGGCGCCAAATACCATGATTATTATAAAGATTATAAAACCAATTTCGGCACCACTTATAAATAAAGGAAGTGTTATCATAGTCAACAAAGATAATCACAATATATATTAAAAAAAGAAGCCGACTCGTTAAAGTCGGCTTAATTTTTATTTCAGACTTTTAGTTCCCAGAATCATTCTTAAACTGGTCAAATTTGCTTTCTTTAGCATCTTGCGGCCAGCTGTTATTATCAAGATTAACATCGGCGGTTTCCATATTAGGATCTAATACAACCTTAACTATCTCTTTATCGCTTGCAATGGCTTTGCTAACTTCGGTATCATTCTTTCTCCAAATTTGTACAGGATAAGTAACATTTTTAGTAGTACCATCTGCATAAGTATATTCAACTATAATAGGCATTACCAATCCTCCTGGTTTCTCAAAAGTGATCTCATAGAAAAATTTAGGAGCTTTCATTTTAGCACGCTCTTGTGGCGTAAAGTTATCCATTAAATACTCATTCAATTTTGGAGCATTTTTAACGATTTCCTTATTCTTCATTTCTTCAGCAAATCCTTCTTCTCCTTCTTCTACAACATATACAAAATCCATGCTCTCTGGATCTGTTACCCCATAACGCTGCAACATTGCCAGTCCTTCTTTAGTAGCTTTATTGGTTACAAAATATTTTTTCATTTCTTTAACTCCTATATCCACATAGTCTGTTCCATAGAACCAACCTCTCCAGAACCAATCAAGATCTACTCCGGAAGCATCTTCCATAGTTCTAAAGAAATCTTCTGGAGTTGGGTGTTTAAACATCCAACGTTGTGCATAAGTTTTAAATGAATAATCGAACAATTCATGCCCCATTACTGTTTCTCTCAAAATATTTAATGCAGTTGCAGGTTTTCCATAGGCATTGTTTCCAAGTTGGAAAACATTCTCTGGATTAGACATAATTGGAGAAATATATTTCTGATCTCCTTTCATATAAGGAACAATATTAGCTGGAATTCCTCTTCTTGAAGGATATGCAGTTTCAGGAGAAATTGCATTTGGATATTGCTTACCAAAATCTTGTTCAGCTAAATATTGCATAAAAGTATCTAAACCTTCATCCATCCATCCCCACTGGCGCTCATCGGAGTTCACGATCATTGGAAAAAAGTTATGTCCAACTTCGTGAATAATAACACTTATCATCCCAAATTTAACTCTATCACTATAAGAACCATCCTCTTCCGGACGTCCATAGTTCCAACAGATCATTGGATATTCCATCCCTTGATTTTTAGCATGGATAGATATCGCCTTATGATATGGATATTGAAAAGTATGCTTAGAATAAGATTGTAATGTTTGTGCTACAGCTCTTGTTGAGTATTCTTCCCATAAAGGATTTCCTTCTTTAGGATACATAGATATTGCCATAACATTTTTACCCATTACATCTACATTCATCATATCTACAACGAATTTTCTAGAAGTAGAAAAAGCGAAATCTCTAACCATGTTGGCCTTTAATTTCCAGGTTTTCTTTTTATCTGAAAATTGCTTTTCTGCAGCTTCAGCTTCAGCTTGAGTTACAATGATAACAGGTTTATCGAAAGATTTCTTTGCCTGCTCATATCTGTCCATCATTTCCTTAGAATACATCTCTTTTCTGTTCTGGATCTCTCCAGTTCCATCTAAGATATGATCTGCAGGAACTGTGATGTTCACTTCATAATTTCCGAAAGGAAGCGCAAATTCGCCATTCCCCCAGAACTGCATGTTTTGCCATCCTTCTACATCATTATAAACAGCCATTCTAGGAAAGAATTGTGCGATAACATATACATTATTCCCATCTTTAGGGAAATGCTCGTAACCAGATCTTGCGCGATCTGTTACGTGATTATTTACATTGTACCACCACTTGATAGAAAATGAAGTGCTTTCTCCCGCCTTTAACGGTTGAGGCAGATCTACTCTCATCATTGTAAAATTAATAGTATGAGGCAAAGCTTTTCCGTCTTGCGTTACAGATTCTATATTAAAACCACCATCAAATGGTTCTTCTAGAAATTGATTAACAAAAGTTGCAGATTGGCTAACAGCAGAAATCTCACTACCATCTTTGTCTAAGGCTGCAGAGTTTTTAGAACGAATGTTTTGATCTAACTGAACCCATAAATATTCCAAGACATCTGGTGAATTATTGTGATACGTAATTGTTTCAACCCCAGTTAACTTTTGCGTTTTATCATCTAGCTCGATATCCATTTTGTAATCGGCTTGATTTTGATAATATTGCGGACCTGGAGCTCCCGAAGCGGTTCTGTATTGATTGGGAGTGGAAAATTCTTCGTAAAGTTGTCTGAATTTGTTTTGGTTTGTATGGCCCATTTCCTTCACTTCTTCTTTAGGAGCCGCAGTTTCCTGAGCATATAATCCAGTTGAAAGAATAAGGAAAAACACCAAAATGGCAGAATTAATTTTTCTCATTTGTTTTTATTTGTATTAACGTGGCTAAAAATAACTATTTATTAAGGCGAAGCAATTCAATTGTTAAAATTTAACACATCTTCTTGCTTGTCCTTATTCAAAACCAAACTTTTGGTAGTGCCTTTAAAGGCTACATGTACCAAATTTTTTTGTTCAGAATACATATCGGTTAAAATTGTATTCTTTACGATTATCTTTTTAAATGATGGCACATGCTCAATTTCCAAAAAAAGTAAAGCCATATCATCTTCATATATTTTCCCCAGATATTTCACTGGATAAACTTTTCCATCAATGTTTATTTCCAATTTCTTACCCAAGTATTTTTTTATAAGAGTGGGAACATTGGAAGATTCATTTTTTTGGCCAAGTTTAATAGATTTATCATAACGGGTTTGAAGAAGATCCTCAAGATCATCTATAAAAATATGGGAAGTTATCTTTAGGTTTTGCGTCTTCTCACTATATTCCATTTCAGTAACGCTTAAATAAAATTTATGAGCGACAGTAAAGGAAGAGAATCCTACTAATAATAGGATAAGTAGAAGTTTGAATTTCATGTAAGGCTTTAAAAAAACGAAAGTAATTTTTTTCTGAAGCATTTGGAAGAATTTGAATAGAAAACTTCAAAAAACGTTCCAAAAAAATTTATCGGAAACATATTAAACTAAAAGACAGCTATTTAATACCTGATTTGGTTTGATTGTAGATCTTACTTTGGTCCATCAAAAATTCGATCAACGCAAGTTGATTTTTCTGTTTAATTAAGATCACACCCATGCCATTATCATTTGCATAATAGATGAAATCGTCTATATAATCTTTTTTAATCTCCAAAGTTTCTGTAAAGAACTTCTCATCAAATAATTCTCGCAGATGCGCTATTACATCACTGGTGTTTTTATATTTATTCACATCTACATTAATTTCTGGAACTTTTTTATCTGGGAGTATAGGGCTAAGGATAAGACCTAAAATACCCAAAACGTTAGAACCGGGAAGTGATGGACGTTGGCCTAAGGCTAGATTTAAGGGTGCCATTTGTCCATCGTTAATATCAGATGCAAATTCCATGTTCATAATATCCCCAAACGAAAAATTAATAGGCAAATCTCTTACTATTTCCATTTGCGCAATATCTGTAGCCATTATACCAGTTAACTGAATATTACTAATATTTACCTCATCCAAAATGTTTAGATCTTCTTCTAGAATAACTTCAATAAAACCTTCCTTGAGGATATCTGAGGTTATTATGATAGTCTTGTTTTTATATTGAATAGAGGAAAATAACAATTCATCATTTTCCCTAATTAAAATCTGAAATGAGCCTGACTTCGTATTAAGGGTTCCAGTTTGTTGAGTAGAATTAATAATATTCACTGAGGCTTCATCTATAAACGGGGCTTTTATAGAGCCTTTCAAAAGTGTATTTTCTTGGGCGATTATTGGGGAAACAGTAAATAATAGTAGGGTAATTACTTTTAAGTATGTTCCTTGTTTCATAATTGATCTTAAGAGTTGGTTAATTTCTTTCTAACTGCTTTTTGTATTTCTTGCTTAATCCCAACAAAAAATCGATAAGATCCAATTCATTTCCTTTTTTCAACATGTCCTCATCCAGTCCATTTCTATCTGCATATAATATGAAATCTGAGATATTTTCATATTCAACATTAAAATTGCTCTTAAAAAACTGGTCATTATATAACTGCCTTATTTCACGATCTACATCGGTAATATTGTTGGAATAAGGGTTGGAAATATCGTTTTGCTTATTCGAAATAAGCAATAACTTAAAAAGATTTACAAAATTTACTCCATTAACCAATCTACTTTGACTTAAGGCTAAGGCTTCATTTCTGGGAGTTTGCCCAAAATCTGGATTATTACCCAAATAAGCATAACTCACGTCCATATTGTCTTCTGAAATAATCTTTGAAGTATTTATAACTTCCAAAGATTCAATATCCTTAGCTAAGGCACCAGTAAGATCGTAGGGAGAAACCACAACTTCTGGCAATCTGTTAATCAAGTCACTTAGGTAGATATTTAATTTTTTAGATTCTAATACCCTCTTATCAATTACCACTAAAAATTCTTGAAATTGAACAGAGAATACCTTAAGAGTATCATTCTCTGCAACCGAAATAGAGAACTTCCCAACCGAATTGGTTATAGTGCCGACTTCCGAATTTATATTATAAATACTTATCCCCTGTGGATCATCCCCCACAGGTACATCCACCACTCCACTCACTAACCTGCGATCTTTCGTTTGCGCAAAACTAAGCTGGACTAGGAATACGGTAAATAATACGTAAGTAAGCTTTTTCATAAATATGATTTGTTTAAAGAAACAATTTTACGCGAAATAAATATAACAAGGTTTACTTAAACTTTGGTTAAAGACTCACAATACTTAAATTTACAAAAATTGATCGATGAAAAATGCCATATTAGCAAGCACTTCTACTCTCCACGGACAGCCTTACCTATCCTATTTACTGCCAGAATTACAAAAGCTTTTCAAGAATTGTACCGAAATTATTTTTATACCTTTTGCGAGACCTGGAGGTATCTCCCATGAAGAATATACAAAAATCGCGGGGGAAGCTTTTAAAAAAATTAATATTAAAGTAAAAGGTCTGCATGAATTTGATGATAAAATTAAAGCACTGAAGGAGGCAAAAGGAATTTTTACAGGTGGTGGTAATACTTTTTTACTGGTAGATAAACTGCATAGGTTTAACTTAATGATGCCTTTAAGAGAGCAAATAATTGCTGGGACACCTTATTTAGGCACAAGTGCAGGAACTAATATAGGAGGACTCACCATGCAAACCACCAATGATATGCCAATAATTTATCCTCCAAGTTTTAAAACTTTAGGTATTATCCCATTTAATTTAAATCCGCATTATTTAGATCCGGATATCGATTCAACCCATAAAGGAGAAACAAGAGAAACTAGAATAAAAGAGTTTCTAACCATTAACACCCAACCTGTAATTGGCCTTCGGGAAGGAAGTTGGTTAGAGGTTAAGAATGAAGACATCTTTTTAAGAGGAACTTTATCTGCCCGGGTTTTTACAGTTGGGAAAGATGCTTTTGAATTACCGACAAATAGTAATCTTGTTCACATTTTATAATATGGAATACCAAAAAATATTGAACACTATTCAAGAAGAGTTAAGCTATCGCAATACCACAGGTAAGGTTGCATCCTATATTCCTGAATTAGCAAAAGTAGATCCTAAAAAATTTGGGATGCATCTTTATTGTAGAGATTCTGGACATTATTCGATTGGAGATAGTAAAGAGAAATTCTCTATTCAAAGTATCTCTAAGGTTTTTACTTTAACTATGGCAATGCAGCTCTTAGGGGAATCACTTTGGGAACGAGTAGATGTAGAACCATCCGGAGATCCTTTCAATTCACTCACTCAGTTGGAGTATGAGCAAGGAATTCCCAGAAATCCATTTATAAATGCTGGTGCTTTAGTAATTGCAGATATATTAGTTTCTAATTTAAAAAATCCAAAAACGGACCTTTTAGAATTCGTTAGAAAAATTACCGGTAACCAAGAAATAGATTATGATCTTACTGTTGCTACTTCAGAGAAATCTACAGGTTATAGAAATTACGGTTTAGTTAATTACATGAAGGCATTAGGGAATATTAAAAACGATGTAGAACCTATTTTAGATTTTTATTTTCATCAATGTTCCTTAGCAATGTCTTGTGAAGAATTGGCAAATGCCTTCATGCTCTATGCAAATGGAGGAATTTTGCTGGAGAATGGAGAGAAAATACTCTCTACAAAACGTGTAAAAAGGATCAATGCTTTAATGCAAACTTGCGGATTTTACGATGAAGCAGGAGAATTTAGTTTTGAAGTTGGCTTGCCAGGAAAAAGTGGTGTGGGAGGTGGAATTGTAGCTATTCATCCTTCAAAATATTCGGTAGCGGTTTGGAGCCCCATTTTAAATCCCAAAGGTAATTCAGAGTTAGGAATGGCGGCCTTAGAAAAACTAACTACACTTACCGGATTTTCCATTTTTTAAAGTTCTGTAATCCGTCACGAACTTGACAGAAAAACCCAAACAATATTTAATAAAAAAACTCCCTGAATCAGGAAGTTTTTAGAGCGAAAGACCGGGTTCCCTTCGACTGTGCTCAGTACAGCGTTCTCACCCTATACTTAATTTAAAAACGAAATTCTTACAAAAAGAAAAACCTCCCCGATTTAGGAAGGTTTTAGAGCGAAAGACCGGGTTCCCTTCAACTGCGCTCAGGACTGGCTTCTCACCCTCTTCTTAATTTAAAAACGAAATTCTTACAAAAAGAAAAACCTTCCCGATTTAGGAAGGTTTTAGAGCGAAAGACCGGGTTCGAACCGGCGACATTCAGCTTGGAAGGCTGACGCTCTACCAACTGAGCTACTTTCGCAATTACACCGCAAATATAATCGTTATCCTTTTCAAATTCCAAAAAAAATTACAGCTTTTTTAAAAAATGATAGCCTTTAATAACATAGCCTAAATTCATATAAAACTTATGAGACTTAAAGTTCTGAACGTAAGAGTTTAACTCTTGCATCTCACATCCTTTAACCTTTGCATATTCAAAAATATATTCGAATATTTCCTTACCAAATCCGCGGTTTTGGTATTCTGGTTTAATAAAAACATGATCTGCTTCGCAAGATTTACCAGCATAATGACGAGTCATGAACCATAATCCAAAAGTGCCAATAACTTCCTCGTTTATATATATTGCAAAACATTCATAATTTTGGTTGAACATCTCTCCCATTCTTGATCTCAATAGGCTTTCTTCTGTTTGATATTCAGACAATTCCATTATTAGTGGCACAACCAAATCCAGATCATTCTTTAAAATCTTGTTAATTGATAATTCCATCCTACCGTTTTCTGCGAAATTAGTCATAATTTTAGCTAGAATTAATAATCAGAATAAAATACTCATGAAAAATAAACCTGGAAAAATCCAAGACCTTATAGACGAAAAATTCATAGAGCAAAGAAAAATATTTTTGTGGGGCGGCGTAGACGATAAATCTGCCAAGCACGTGATAGATAGACTTTTATACCTAGATTCTATCTCAGATAAAGAGATCCAATTTTTCATAAATAGTCCGGGAGGTTTTGTAACCGATGGTTTTGCCATTTACGATACGATGAAATCTTTAAAAAGCCCTGTTGCAACTATCTGTTCTGGACTGGCTGCTTCAATGGGATCTATCTTGCTTTCTGGTGGAACTAAAGGAAGAAGATTTATTCAACCTTTATCCAAAGTAATGATACACCAACCAAGCGGAGGAGCACGTGGACAAGCTTCGAACATCGAAATTCAAGCAGCTGAGATCTTGAAAATAAAAGAAATTAGCGCTAAGATTCTTGCAGAAAATTGTGATCAGAAAGTGGAAAAAGTCTTGAAAGATTTTAACCGAGACTATTGGATGGATGCACAAGAGTCTATTGCTTATGGTATAGTAGACGATGTTTATAACCCTTAAATAATAGGAGATATGAGTCAGGAGATAAAACACAAAGAGAATGATAATAGAGGAATGTTCTATATGGAGGATGATAAAGGAATCACCTCTGAACTTACCTATTCAAAAAAAGATAATGGGATTCTAATTATAGACCATACGCAAACAAGACCTGCCTTGGAAGGTAACGGATTGGCTTCTATGCTTTTAAAAAGAAGTGTAGAATATGCCAGAGAAAATAATTATAAAATTGATCCACTATGCCCATTTGCTGAAGTTCAATTTGATCAAAATATGGAATATAGAGACGTTTTAGCAAACTAATTATATTTGCAAAATGAGCATTAATTTAATGATACGGGAAATTACTGCTGAAGAGACCTATTCTATTAGGCAACCTGTATTACGGCCTGGAAGGCCAATTTTAGAATGTCAATTTAGTGGTGATCAAGATGAAGGAACATTTCATCTTAGCATTTTTCAAAATTCAAATATTATTGGGGTTGCTAGTTTTATGAAAAACAGCAACCCTTTTTTTAAAAACCACACTCAGTATCAATTAAGAGGAATGGCTATTCTGGCCGAATTTAAAAATATGGGCTATGGTTCGCTTTTACTTAAAGAAGGCGAAAAAAAGATCGATCTGGTAAATAAGGACGCTATGCTTTGGTTCAATGCGAGAATTACTGCAGTAGATTTTTACAAAAAACATGGCTATGAATGCATTGGAAAACCTTTTGAAGTGCCCGGTGTTTGCGAGCACATTGTAATGTTTAAAGATCATTTAAATTAGCTTATAATTATTAAATCCTACTATTTTGAAAATTACCAGGAAATCCTTTTTATGGGGATATGCGATTTGCATCCTAAGCTTCCTAGCGACAACTAGCTGTAAGAATTCGGCTGAAAGTGATAATAATGTTGAAGATAATTATTCTGAAAATGCTCCTTTAGGCTCCAAAAATGAGATAGATAAGCTTCTTTCACAGGAGAATCAAGTTAGTTTTTTTCAATTAGATTCAATTAAAAAATTTTATGCAGTAAATCCAAATCCAGTTTGGAGCGATCTTCAGTTTAGAACATCATTTATTGAGGTTTTAAAAAAAACAGATCTGGAAGGACTCTCTTATTCTGAATATCATGGACAAGACATAGATACGCTTACTGCTCATATTCGAGAACTTAATAATAAAGAAAGAAGCCGATTAGATGTATTGCTTACAGATGCTTATTTCCAGTACAGCAATCATTTATTGAATGGAAAAATAGAGCCACGAAAAATTCATGAAGTTTTCGATATTCCTAGGAATGAAGCTTCATTTACAAATCTTTTAAAACAATCTTTGGAAGCAAACGATTTTGAAGTCGCTTTTAAAAAGATAAGACCAACTAACCCAATCTATACACAACTCATTTCAGCATTAAAAGAATTTAAAGAGAAGAAAGAAGAGTTTGAAGAATTTAAGGATATTGAAGAAGGCGATCTAATAAAACCAGGGATGCAAGATGGAAGAATGCCAAAGATCAAATTTCGTTTAATGGCTCTAGGGTATTTAAAAAACATAGATCCTTTTACCTACGATCATTCCGAAGCTGTTCAAGAAGCCATTAAAAATTTGCAGCTGGATAATGGTTTATTGGCAGATGGAATAGTGGGAAATAGCACAATTGCTTTATTAAATATAGATTATAAGGATAGATACAACCAAATACTGGCAAACTTAGAGCGTTGGAGATGGTATCCAAGAGATTTAGGGGAGCACTACATATTAGTGAATATCGCTAATTATCAATTAGAGGTGCTAAAGAATGATGAAGTTGTAAGTAGTCATAAAACCATGGTGGGCACAGATGTAAGAAAGACTCCCATATTTTCTGAAGAAATAAAATATATTGTCTTTAATCCAACTTGGACCATTCCACCTACTATTAAGAGTAAAGATGTTATTCCAGGAGTTCGAAAAAACATCGATTATCTTTCCAAAAAACATTTGAATGTTTACAATGCAAATGGGGAACGATTAGATCCTTCAGAAATTGATTGGAACAACAATAGGGTAAATTCATATACGTATAGACAAAACCCTGGAGGCTCGAATCCTCTGGGAGTTGTAAAGATTATTTATCCCAATAAACATTTGATCTATTTACATGACACGCCTTCCAAATCGCTTTTTTCTAGAAATTCCAGAGCACAGAGTTCTGGTTGTATTAGAGTTGAAGCTGCATTGGAACTGGCGCAATATCTACTGGAAGATCAACCAGAATACATTTCAGAAAAAATTGAAGAAATCATTGCTACCGGAAAAACAACACAAGTTAAAATGAAACAACATGTTAAAGTGCATCATTTTTATTGGACGGCTTGGTTAGAAAACGGAAAGCCTAAATTTACCGAAGATATTTACAAATATGATAAAAAAATAATTTCAGAATTATTGAAGGATTCTAAGCCTTGATCATTTCGGAATTTTGTAAATATGTTTTATCTGCAGAGTGGATATAAATTACAGATTTATTCTTAATTACATCTATAATATCATTGGTTAAGGCAGTTGGTAGTGCAGGACATCCGTAGCTTCTTCCTAATCTTCCCAGTTTATTAATAAAAGATGGATTTGCATAATCTGCTCCATGAACTACAACATATCTCTCACGTGCTTTAGAATTAAATTGCTTTTCCATTCCATCTATAAACATAGAATAGCCATTCTTACCGATATAAGTTTCACCTGTTACATAAAAACCAAGTGAGCTTTGTAAGGAATTTACTTGGTTTGAAAAATTGGTTGCAAACTCGCCACCAGTATTTTTGCCATGAGCAACAACTGTATTAAACAAAACTTTATTAGAGGTCATATCTAAAACCCACATTCTTTTCTTCGTAGAAGACAAAGTAAAATCTATAATAGTAAGTATTTTCTTTTCAACTAGATCCTTATCTTCTAACTTAAAATAACCTAACATTCCATTTTTAAAACTTTCTAGATCTGGAACGCTTGTATTCTTTTCCACAAATTCAGCATAAGCGAGGTTAATTTCCTCATCTACTGTCAAATTAATTTTGGAAGTAATTGTAGATAGTTCTAAAGGTTTTTCTGTTATGTTGGAAGAGGCAAGACCATCTGTGGTATTAAAAGCAAAGGAAAAGGTAAGGCAAGAAATTACGGTTAGGATTTTATAAGTCATAAAAGCGGGTTAATTTTTTAATGATTTGTTAATTATTTCCAAACATAATGCCAACTTACAAATATTAATTTAAATCCAACTATTTAGTCGATCAAAATTGCTTTATAGCGATTAATTATCTAAAATAACACTTATTATCAGGCATTTAAATATTGCCTTTTTAGGAGACAATAGGTATACTAACGTATAATTTTAAATAATATTTCATGAAGAGCTAAAAAAAATATTGGGAAAATATTATTAAATATACTTTTAACAATTTAACACTTCTTATATTACCTTAAAAATGAAGATTTGAATAGCATCTTGGTTGAAAAAGCACTTTGCGAAGTAAAATTTTTATACTACTTAAATGAATCAAATAGTTATTAAGTTAATTTTTAATAAAACATTAGTAGCACAAATTACCCACTACTATTTATAGTTTATATCTTTACGCACTTATACAAGAAATTTATGAATAAGAAAGTTGTTCTTATGATCTTAGATGGATGGGGAATTACTCAAGATCCTAAGGTCTCGGCAATTTCTCAAGCTAATACTCCTTTTGTAGATAGTTTATTTACAGATTATCCAAATGCCCAACTATTAACTCACGGGATGAATGTTGGTTTACCTGAAGGCCAAATGGGGAATAGTGAAGTTGGCCATATGAATTTAGGAGCTGGAAGAATTGTTTATCAAGATCTTGCCAAAATCAACTTAGCAGTACAAAACAATAGTTTGATAAGCGAGCCCGTGTTAGAGCAAGCTTTTGATTATGCCGTAAAACATAAAAAACCGATACATTTTATGGGTTTGTTAAGCGATGGTGGAGTTCATTCCCATATAAACCATTTAAAAGGTTTATTAACAGCTGCTAATGAGTTTGGTGTTAAGGAGAAATATGTACATGCGTTTACCGATGGTAGAGATGTAGACCCAAAATCTGGAGTTAAGTATTTAGCTGAAATCCAAGAGCATTTAGATAAGACAAATAGTAAATTAGCTTCAGTTATTGGAAGATATTTTGCAATGGATAGAGATAAGCGTTGGGAACGAGTTCAAAAAGCTTACGATCTTATTGTTTCTGGAAAAGGTGCAAGATCTACAAATGCCATAAACTCTGTTGAAGAAAGTTATGAGAATGGAGTTACAGATGAATTTTTAGAACCAATAGTTTTAACTAATGAAAATGGTGATCCTGTTGCAACCATGAAAAATGATGAAGTTGTTATCTTTTTTAACTTCAGAACAGATAGGGGAAGACAACTCACCCAGGTATTATCACAAGAGGATATGGCCCAATTTTCAATGAAAAAAATGCCTCTATACTATGTAACTCTTACAAAATATGATGATGAGTTCACCAATGTAAATGTGGTCTTCAAAAAAGAAAATATTAAAACTACCTTAGGTGAAGTTTTAGAGTATATGGGGAAAACCCAGATCAGAATTGCCGAAACAGAGAAATATCCACATGTTACCTTTTTCTTTTCTGGAGGAAGAGAAAAACCATTTAAGGGTGAAAAAAGGATAATGTGTAGTTCTCCAAAAGTTGCTACCTATGATCTGCAACCAGAAATGAGGGCATATGAAATTAGAGATAAAATAATTCCTGAACTTAACTCTGGAAAAGTGGACTTTGTATGTCTTAATTTTGCAAATCCAGATATGGTAGGTCACACCGGTGTGATGGAAGCGGCTATAAAGGCCTGCGAAGTTGTAGACGAGTGTGCGCAAAAAGTAGTAGAATCCGCTATAGAAAATGATTACAGTATTTTAGTAATTGCAGATCATGGGAATTGCGAAGTAATGAGAAATCCAGATGGATCTCCAAATACTTCACACACCACGAATCCGGTTCCACTAATACTTGTAGATAAAGATATAAAATCCATAAAAAATGGTAAATTAGGGGACGTGGCGCCAACCATACTTAAGTTAATGGGAATCACTAAACCTGAACTAATGACCCAAGAACCTTTAATATAAAATAAATGATTATGAAATTAAGTTTATACGTTTTAGCTTTTGCATTATTAACGAGTTGTGGTGAATCCAAGCAAACCACAAAAAACGCAGCTAACACCACTGCTGAAGCTACCACGACCAATGAAACTACAACTACCACCGTTACTACTAATACAAAAGTAGAAACAAAAGCAAAATCGAATATGCAAGAAGGAATGTTAGTAGGAGAATTTATAAAAGCAGATCTGGAACAAGAAGCTTTTGCCTCTTGGTTTAATTCTGGATATAGCTCTTATTCTCCTTCAGAAGAAGCAATGAATACTATTAAAAAAAATATTTCAGATTATGAAATAGTTGCTTTTATGGGAACTTGGTGCCCGGATAGCAGAAGGGAAACTCCAAAGGTTTTCAAAATATTGGATGAAGCTGGTTATGATATGTCAAAACTTACTTTTTACGGCGTAAATAGACAAAAATCCACCAATGAAAATATCGAAAAAGATTTTGATTTAAATAGAGTTCCAACAGTTATCTTCTTGAAAGATGGAAAAGAAGTAAATCGTTTTGTAGAATATCCTAGAGAAACTATAGAAGAAGATTTCGCTAAAATTGTATCTGGAAAAGAATATAAAAACTCGTACGCAGAATAATAAACTTAGTAATATCCCTACATATTTTGAGTTTTATAAATCCATTTTTCTCAGTAAATTTACAGCATGTCTAATCCTAAAACGATTGCTGTAGATTTTGATGGAACAATTGTAAAAAACAGGTATCCTAAAATAGGAAAACCAATGCTTTTTGCTATTGAGACCTTGCAACATCTGCAAAAGGACGGCCATCTTTTAATTCTCTGGACGTATAGAAGCGGTCGTGAATTACAGGAAGCAGTCGAGTTTTGTGAACAAAAAGGAATTAAATTTTACGCTGTAAATAAAAGTTACCCCGAAGAAATATTTGATGAATCCCTGAGTAGAAAAATTCAGGCAGATATTTTTATTGACGATAGAAATATTGGAGGCCTTCGAGGCTGGGGAGAAATTTATCATGAATTATCCTCGAACCCCGAAAAGGCGAAATTTTCCAATAAAAAAAAAAGAACTACGCCGGGAAAAAGTGTATTAAGTTATATTAAATCTAAATTATGATAATACCCAAGACCAGAGAAGAAATTGAGCTAATGAGGGAAAGTGCCTTGGTAGTTTCTAGAACTTTGGGGATGCTAGCTTCAGAAATAAAACCGGGGATAACCTCCTTAAAACTGGATAAGCTTGCTGAAGAATTTATAAGAGATCAAGATGCAATTCCTGGATTTTTAGGAATGTATGATTTTCCCAACACTTTATGCATGAGTCCAAATGCACAAGTTGTTCACGGAATTCCAAATAATACACCACTCGTGGAAGGAGATATAATCTCAATAGACTGTGGCGCTGTAAAAAACGGTTTTTATGGAGATCATGCATATACTTTTGCAATAGGAGAAATACCAGAAGAAACTAAAAAGTTACTCCAAGTAACCAAAGAATCTCTTTATATAGGTATAAATGAGTTTAGAGCGGGAAAGCGCGTTGGGGATGTTGGATATGCCATTCAGAAATATTGTGAAGATCATGGATATGGTGTTGTACGGGAATTGGTAGGACATGGACTTGGTAAAACGATGCATGAGGATCCAGAAATGCCTAATTATGGAAAACGTGGCAGAGGTAAAAAGTTTGTAGAAGGAATGGTTGTGGCCATAGAGCCAATGATAAATATGGGTACAAAGAATATTAATCAGTTAAAAGATGGCTGGACCATTTTAACCGCAGATAATAAGCCAAGCGCGCACTTTGAGCATGATGTTGCCTTAATAGATGGTAAACCAGAATTGCTTTCAACCTTTAAATATATTTATGAAGCCTTAGGGATTGAAAGTACTGAAGAAGATAATTTTAGATCTAAAGTATATGATTAAGAATTTTAGACAAGAGCAATGGGTAACTTACCATGATGAATCATGGCAGGAAAGGTTTGTTTACAAAGTTTCCAGTTATGGAAGAGTAATAAGCTTTGTGAAGAATCCAGAAGGAGAATTATTAAAAGGCGGTAGAACTGCCGGATATCTTTCTTTCGTTGTTAATCTTAAGGATGGAAGAAAGAAGAATTATTACTTCCATAGAATTATCGCAGAATGTTTTCTTGAAAAGAAGGAAGACGATATTTTTGTGATCCATAAGAACTATAAGAAACAGGAAAATCAAGTTTCCAACCTCGCTTGGACCAATAAGGAGGAATGGACCCAACATCAATTTGGTAATCCAAATGTGAAGCAGAATAAAGTAAAGCGTAAACTAAGACAAGTAACTTCTTACTCTAAACTTAGTTATGCTCAAGCGGTAATTCTAAAGAAAAAATTGCTAGATCCAAATAGAAAGACCAGAATAAGAGTATTGGCGAAACAATTTGGAGTGTCAGAAATGCAATTGTACAGAATAAAATCTGGAGAAAATTGGGGTGATATCGAAGTATGATCCAAAAGACATTCAAATTTTTTCTGAATAAAATTCCAAGACCACTTCTTATTAGACTAAGCTATTTAATAAGGCCTATTATTGCATTCAGCTTAAAAGGATCAAAATACACAGATCCTATAGATGGAAAGTCCTTTAAGAAGTTCTTGCCTTATGGGTATGAAGACCAGCGAGAAAACGTACTTTCCCCTTCAACTCTTTCGTTAGAGAGACATCGCCTACTTTGGTTATATCTAAAGAACGAAAGTGCAATATTCTCCGCTCCTCTAAAACTTTTACATTTTGCACCAGAACAAGCTTTTTACAAGCGATTCAGGAAAATGAAAAATCTGGAGTACACTACCACAGATCTCAATTCTCCATTAGCAGATGTAAAAGCAGATATTTGTAATTTACCTTTTGATGATAATTCTTTCGATTTTATTCTCTGCAATCATGTTTTAGAGCATATCCCGGACGATACGAAAGCGATGAAGGAGTTATACCGAATTTTAAGACCGGGTGGTACAGCAATCCTCCAGATCCCTCAGGATCTGCAAAGAGCAAACACTTTTGAAGACAATAGCATTACCTCCAGAAAGGAACGTGCCAAGATCTTTGGCCAGTATGATCATGTAAGAGTTTATGGTAGAGATTATTTCGAGAAACTTAGGAGTATCGGTTTTAAAGTGGAAGAAGTAGATTATACAAAAACCTTATCAGCTTCAGAGATTGATACTTTTAGATTAGAACAAGGGGAAATTATTCCAGTTTGCACCAAATAGAATTATCACTCTGGCCTTAAAACTTTTTTAAATCCAGGAGTGCTAAATATTTTCACTTCTTCATTTTCTTCCGCATAGATAAAATAAACATCCACATCTTGGATTCTGGATAACATTTCTTGAGAGCGCTCAAGTCCTAATGCCATAAATGCAGTAGCATATCCATCTGCCAAAGCACAGTTCTTAGCTAAAACAGAAGCGCTTAATAAATTGCTTTTTTCTGACCTTCCATTTATTGGATTAATGGTATGCACATAGCGTTGTCCATTTAAAGAATCTAATCTAAATTTTCTATAATTTCCTGAAGTTGCCATACCTCTATCTTTTAAGAAAAGAGTTGCTTCAAAAACACGGTTGCCTTCAGTTTGTAAGGGATCATCAATTGCCACGATCCATGCTTCACCAGAATCCTTATTGATTCCTTTGGCAACCAGCTCTCCTCCTAGTTCAATTAAATAATTAGAAACTTTATAAGAATCTAAATAATTGGCAATCACGTCTACCGTATAGCCTTTTGCAATCGCATTAAAATCTAAATAGATCTTTGGATCTTGCTTGGAAATAGTATTATTAGGATTTAGCTCTATCTTATTTAAACCTACATATTGTAACATAGAATCTATTACAGCAGTGTTTAAGCTGTCATTTCTTGCATCCGGTCCAAAGCCATAGGCATTTACCAAATTACCCACCGTTGGATCGAAAAAGCCATTACTTTCTTTAAAGATCTTTTGTGATTGCTCTAATACTTTTCTAAAATTTTCATCTATCACAATGCTGGAGTCCCCGTTATTAATTTTCGAAATGTCGGAGTCCTTTCTATAAGTGCTCATGGAATTATTTATACTTTCAATTATAGAATCCAATCCCTTTTGAAAAGGAATGTCATTTTCACTGAAGTATTTAATGTGATAAGAAGTTCCCAGTGCTTCCCCTTCAAATGAATGTTCTTTATTTTTACTTGTACAACCCAAAAGCAATTGAGAAGCTACAAATAAGACCAAAATAAATTTTTGACTAAATTTCATGTAATCCATCATAATTCACAGTGTAATCTTCATCTTTAAAAACGGGTTTTTCGAAATCTTCAGAATTCGCTAAGCCTACTCCCGCATAGAAAGTTCGAGCATTAAATTTATCTGCATGAACCTTGATTTCATTTAAGAAAAAGGGATCATATGCTTTCGGATCATCGGGATAGGTGATTGCCCGCACGATTACGAAATGCAATTTTTTTTCCTTTAAGGCCACGAACTGCGGATTTCGTTTTAATTGACTATTAACTCCAAGAAATTCGAATCCATCATCTTCTAAAGCTTTGCCAACAATGTTCATTGCTAGGTTATGTAGTTCTTGATCTGATAATGGTTCCTTCATAGCATTCAAAAATACGAATAATGAGAAAATTACTATATAAAAAAGACCGACTATAAATAGATCGGTCTTTTAAAAATTATAATTAAGATCTCGGCTTATCCACCAAAATCATCGAATCTTACATTTTCTGGAGGAACTCCCAGATCTTCTGTCATTTTTTCTACGGCTTTGTTCATCAAAGGTGGTCCACAGAAATAATACTCGATATCTTCGGGATTCTCATGATATTGTAAATAATTATCTATTACCACTTGGTGAATAAATCCTACAAATCCATCTCCTTCATCTTCAATACTTTTCTTCACTTTCCAGTTATCCTCTTCCATTGGTTCAGATAATGCTAAGTAAAATCTAAAGTTAGGGAAATCACGCTCTAAGGCTCTAAAATGTTCTGTATAGAATAATTCTCTTTTAGATCGACCTCCATACCAATAACTTACTTTTCTTCCTGTCTTCAAGGTTCTAAATAAGTGATATAAGTGAGAGCGCATTGGCGCCATTCCAGCTCCACCACCTACATAAAGCATTTCTGATTCACTTTCGTTTATAAAAAATTCTCCATAAGGTCCAGAAATAACAACTTTATCACCTTCTTTTCTTGAGAAAATATATGACGAAGCAATTCCAGGATTTACATCCATCCAACCGTTCTTAGCTCTATCAAATGGCGGTGTTGCTACTCGAACATTCAACATGATCTCACGACCCTCTGCAGGATAAGAAGCCATAGAATAGGCACGTTCCACCGTCTCAGAATTTTTCATCTGCAAAGGCCAAAGTTTAAATTTATCCCATTCTGCCTTAAATTTATCCGGCTCTCCAGGGTGCTCGTCTGGATGCGCAGTAATATCCATATCTTCAAATTTAACCTCACAACGAGGGATTTCAATTTGGATATATCCACCTGCTTTATAATCCATTTCTTCCGGGATCTCTACTACGAATTCCTTAATAAAAGAGGCTACGTTGTAATTACGAACTACTGTTGCGTCCCATTTCTTGATACCAAATACCTCTTCCGGGATCTGGATCTTCATATCTTCTTTTACCTTAACCTGGCAACCAAGTCTCCATCCTTGAGCGATCTCTTTTCTAGTAAAATGTGGCTCTTCTGTTGGCAGTATAGTTCCACCACCTTCAGTAACTATACATTTGCACTGAATACAAGTACCACCACCACCACAGGCAGACGGTAAGAATAATTTTTCCTGACCTAATGTTGAAAGTAAAGTTCCACCAGAACCAACTTCCAGATCTTTTTCTCCATTCACACTAATTGTAACTGGTCCAGAAGGAACCAATTTTGCTTTTGCGCCCAATAAAATGGAAACTAATAAGAGTATAAGTACTAAAAATACAATTACACTTGCTATAATAACTGTCATTGTTGTGTCTTTTTATTATAATTCAATTCCCATGAAACTCATAAATCCAATTGCCATTAAACCTGTAATAATAAAGGTTATACCTAAGCCTTTTAAAGGAGCAGGAACATTGGAATATGCTATTTTCTCTCTAATTGCAGCAATTGCTAATATTGCTAAGAACCAGCCAACACCACTACCTAATCCATAGGTAATTGCCTCGGTAACTGCTGTAAAACTTTTTTGTTGCATGAACAAAGATCCTCCTAAGATAGCACAGTTCACAGCGATAAGTGGTAAGAAAATACCCAAGGCGCCATAAAGGGCTGGAGCAAATTTCTCTACAACCATCTCTACTAATTGTACCATAGATGCAATAACCGCGATAAACATAATGAAACTTAAGAAACTAAGATCTACACTAGCATATTCTGGATTTAACCATTGTAATGCCCCCGGTCTCAGTAAATATTGATCTAATAAAAAGTTTATTGGTACTGTAACTGCCAATACAAATATAACTGCTGCTCCTAATCCAACAGCTGTTTTCACTGTTTTTGATACTGCTAAATAGGAACACATTCCTAAGAAGTAGGCAAAAATCATATTTTCTATGAAAATACTTCTAACAAATAAATTTATATAATCCATTATTATAATGCTTTAGAGCTGTTAGTTGTTTTGTTCTATTAATATTCTGTTTCTTGAACGTTGCACCCAGATTATGATACCCACTACGATAAGTGCCATAGGAGATAACAACATCAATCCGTTATTCTCGTAACCTAAAGCATATAAGCCTGTAGATTCTGCTGCGACCGCTGCTTTATGTCCAAGAACTTCGAATCCGAATAATTTTCCAGATCCTAATAATTCTCTAAAGAAGGCAACGATGATCAAGATGATACCATATCCGGCACCGTTACCGATTCCATCTAAGAAAGATTTGTAGGGCCCGTTACCTAATGCAAAAGCTTCTAGCCTCCCCATTACAATACAGTTGGTAATAATAAGTCCCACGAATACAGAAAGTTGTTTACTTACATCGTAAGCATAGGCTTTCAAGATCTGATCTACTAAAATTACCAAAGCGGCTACCACCACTAATTGCACAATGATCCTGATTCGGTTCGGAATTAAATTTCTTAGCAGGGAAATGATCACGTTAGAAAAAGCTACTACAGCCATTACCGCCACCGCCATAACTACTGCAGGTTCTAACTGAACAGTGATCGCTAATGCAGAACAAATCCCTAATACCTGAACAGTAATTGGGTTATTGTCATTTAACGGATCACTTAATAATTTTCGGTTGTTCTTTGATAAGAAGTGTTCTCTTTCTTCTGTATTGGAGAGAAATAAGATCATTTCTTTTTTCTTTGCTTCTTTTTCTTCAGAAGCTATTTTTTTATCTATAGCCATAATTACTGAATTGCAACTTTAATATCGGTTTGCTTTTTGAAATAAGGTAGATAGTGTTGTAATCTTTCGGAGATCATATCTGAAACTCCATCTCCAGTAATTGTTGCTCCAGAGATTGCATCTACTTTATTATCCTCTTTATTTGAAGGTCCAACGTTTCCTTTAACTACCGAAACTCCTATTAGATTTCCGTTACCATCAAAGATCTTTTCATCAGCAAAACGTTCTCTAAACCAAACTTGAGTGATCTCTGCTCCCAATCCCGGAGTTTCCCCTTTATGATCGAAAACTGCACCTTTAATAGTGTTAACATCATTTTTTAAAGAAACATATCCCCAAATAGCATCCCAAAGACCTTTTCCTCTTAGTGGAATTATGTAGTATTTCTTACCTTCAATATCTGCAATATATAAAGGATATACTTGCTCATTTACAGGCTTCTTAAGTTCTCTAGCAAGATCTACTGCAAATGCATCGGTTCCTTCAGCAACACTTCCATCTTCTTTCAAAGCGATGGTTTCAGTAATATATTTATTATATAATTCTTCTGCTTCACTTCTTTCGGTTTCAATCCCTACTGTAGCCAAGATATTTTGCATTTTCTCCTGACGTACGTTCTCATTTTGTATTGGCTGAAGCGATGTCGCTGTAAAGGCCAATACACTAGCAACCACTACTACCATGATCACCGCAAAGATGAAGGTATAAGAGTTGGTATTCGTTTTGTTTACTGGTATTTCTTCCATAACTAAACTGCTGTTTTAATTTGTCCGGATGCGCTTACCGCTCTTTTCCTTCTTCTTGTGATGTTTGCATGTATCACATAATGATCTATTACGGGAGCAAAAACATTCATCAATAATATAGCCAACATAATTCCTTCTGGATACGCTGGATTAAATACACGTATCATTACCGCAAACAATCCTATCAAGAATCCGTAGATCCATTTTCCTTTTAATGTTTGTGCTGCAGATACAGGATCTGTTGCCATAAACACGATTCCAAAAGATAATCCACCAATTATTAGGTGCTGATACCAAGGGAAATTAGTTAGGGCGTTACCTTCTATTCCCATACTTGGAAGAGCATTAAAGATTAAGGCCATTACCGATGCTCCTATAAAAGCACTTAAAATAATTCTCCAACTTCCAACTTTTGTGAGCACCAATAATAATGCACCTGCAAGTATACATATGGTAGAGGTCTCTGCTATAGATCCCGGTATAACTCCAGAGAACATATCCATTGCACTATAAGAGACATCATTTCCTGATGCTAAACTACCTAAAATAGTTTCACCAGAAACTGCATCTATATTCGAAGCCTCACTTACCCAAACCTTATTTCCAGACATGTATGTTGGGTAGGCAAAGAATGCAAAAGCTCTAGCCGTTAAGGCCGGGTTTAATATATTCATTCCGGTTCCTCCAAATGCTTCTTTCCCGATAATTACGGCAAATATTACAGAGATGGCAACCATCCATAAAGGAATATCTATAGGCATGATCATCGGAATCAGAAGTCCTGTAACCAAATAACCTTCATTTACCTCGTGTCCTCTAAATATTGCAAATGCAAATTCAATCCCTAAACCAACCCCGTAAGAAACAGCGATCATTGGAAGAATTTTCCATGCTCCATGAGCAAAGGCTTCCAAAAAGGGAACACCATTAGCATATTCTGGTAATTGATGTAAATATTGGTATCCTCCATTCCACATTCCAAAGATAAGCGCAGGAATTAAAGCAATTACCACAGTGATCATGGTTCTCTTTAAATCTACCGCATCTCGAACGTGAGCCCCAGTTTGAGTAGTGTGATTTGGAGTATATAAAAATGTGTCCAACGCATTGATCGCCGGTGCATATTTTTCAAATTTCTTCCCCTTACCAAAAGGTTCTTTAAATTTATCTAATTTTTGTCTTATCCATTCCATAATTCAACTTTTTAACCTACTTCGGTAATCATTAAATCCAAGCCAAGACGTATAATTTCTTGAGCTTCTAATTTTGAAGTGCTCACATAATCTATCAATGCAAAATCTTCAGGAGCAACTTCGTAAATCCCTAGATTTTCCATTTTTTCAATATCTCCAGCAATACAAGCCTTAAGCAACTGCATTGGATAAATATCCATTGGTAACACTTCTTCCATTTCTCCTGTAACTACTAAGGCACGCTCTTCACCATTTAAATTGGTAGTGGGTTCGTACTTCTTTTTTGGAAATAACCAAGAAAGTGAGGTTCTGGAATTAGAATGAATATTGTTATATGTGAATGGCAACCAGCCAAACATTCTATACTTGTTACCTTCCGGAATTAAAGTAAGAGAATTATGATAAAAACCAATATACTGGCTGTTAGAAAGGTGATCTCCAGTAAGGACATCTCCAGATATTATTCTAACATCATCTGAAACCTGACCAATAAGATCTGAACTATTCGCCCCAATCTTAATAGTATAATATTTATGTTCCTTTGCTTCGCTACCAGCTAATGCAATGGTTCTATCTGCATGATATTCCCCAGTTAAGAACACATTACCAATTATAGCAACATCTTCTGCTCCTACTGTCCATACTCTATCTCCCATGTTAACAGGATCTATCTTATGGATTTGAACTCCAACGTTTCCAGCTGGATGCGGACCACTTACTTTATGGATCACCGCTCCGTTAATACCGCTTAATAAAGCTTCCGAAGTTGCATCTACAGAAACATGCACCTTTCCAGGCGTTAATTTTTGTAATGCATTTATACCTTCTTGAAAAGCAGCTACTTTATCTTTTAATACAAATCCAAGATCTGCAGATAAAGGCGCAGTGCTTACTACAGAAATAAAGATTGCTTTTGGCGTATCCTTAGGATCGGCAACAATATCGTAAGGGCGTTGCTTGATAAAAGCACCACAACCACTTTCCAGAATTCTGTTTTTCACAGCTTCTGCAGTTGCAGTAGAAGCATTCATTTTACCAAAATCCTTATAAGTGTCGGTAGGATCGGCATCAACGATTACTTCAATAATTCGACGCTTTTCAGCGCGTTTTATTTCTCTCAAAGTTCCACTAACAGGCGATGTAAAATTAAGATTCTCATCATATTTTGAGAAAAATAACACATCACCAGCAAGAAGCGTCGCTCCTTCTTTAATAACCATTTTTGGTACTATAGAGTGGTAATCCGGGGGTTTTATCGCGTACGTCTTGGATCTGGGAGCCTTAATAACTTGTTTTTCCGCCTCCCCTTTTAAACGCAGAGTAAGCCCTCTTTTAATTCGAATGTCTTTTGACATAGGATGGAGTGTATATTAAATTTATTTTTTAAAGTGTGCAAATTTACTAATTTTAACCCTACAACTCCCAAAGAAATTGTATATTTTTCAACCTAACATTTGTTAAAGTGCTCCTATAAAATTAAGGGAATAGATTTTGTAATTACCTTTATTCTAACAACTAAATAAATGAAGAACGCACTTTTATTGTTTTGTTTTCTCATGACAGGCATTTCTCAGGCTCAGATCGAGCAAGAAGTATTGCCACCTAATTATATTAAAAGCATTGTGTTTCAAGGAAATTCTAATCTATCAGGAAATCCTGTAATCCAATTAGGGGAATCTTTAAGACTGGAATTTGACGATATTATTGGAGATGAAGCCAATTATTATTATGTAATAGAACATTTTAATTACGATTGGACGCCTTCAGATCTAATCAAATCTGAATACTTAAACGGATTTGATGATGTAAGAATCAGCATTTATAACAACTCCTACAACACACTTCAAGGATATTCCCATTACAATCTTTCAATCCCAAATAAAGATACACAATCTCTTAAGGTTAGTGGGAATTATATGCTAAAGATATTTAATGAAAATGATGAGTTGGTTTTTTCTAGAAAATTTATGGTTTATAAATCAATTGCACAGGTGAAGGTTACCATAAAAAGATCAAGAGATTTAAAATACATCAATTCAAGGCAAGTGGTTAACTTTAGCGTGGAATCTCCAGATCTTTTAATTAGAAACCCAGAGTCTACCGTGAATGTAGTGATCACTAAAAATCATAACTTAAAATCGGCAATTAAAAATATTAAACCTCAGTATATTATAGGTAATGAACTTATTTATAAATATGATACTCCCACCGCGTTTCAGGCTGGAAACGAATATCTTCAGTTTGATAGCAAGGATCTTCTTGCTACCACTATCGATATAGGGAGAATCGAATTGAAAGATCTCTATAACCATTTCCTTTTTGTGGATCAATCCAGAGCTTCTGAACCTTACTCCTATAATCCAGATATAAACGGACAATTTGTCCTAAGAACGCTACAAGGACAAGATCCATCTATTGAAGCTGAATATGTTTGGACACATTTTAAACTACAAAATTTTGATCCTTTAGATGATGCCGAAATCCATTTGTATGGTGCATTCAATAATTTTGAACTAGACGACGCTACATTAATGAAATATAATAAAGCAACTGGCCTATATGAAAATGCGATGCTTTTGAAGCAAGGATATTATAATTACAAATATGTATTGTTAAACAAAGATGGAACTTTAGAGGAAGGATATATTAGTGGTAATTTTGAAGTTACTGAAAACACTTATCAAGTATTGGTGTATTTTAGAGATCTGGGAGCTAGATATGATCAAATTATAGGTTTGGGAGAAGCGAGTTCCCTAAATATTTCTAACTAAGGTTCAACCAAAACTATTTGGCAGATGAAGAGCCAACGCTCCTTAACTAAATACCGTGGATTAAATTGCTTAAATTGTAAACATCCATTAGATATAAGTGATAAATTTTGCTCCAATTGTGGGCAATTAAATACTACTAAGAAACTATCCTTTAACGACTTTTTTTTAGAGTTCTTTGGCGGAATATTTTCCTACGATTCCAGAATGAACAGGACCTTAAAAAGGTTAATATTTCATCCCGGAAAGATTTCCCGTGATTACGTAAATGGAATGCGCACCCATTATGCAAATCCCTTTAGATTCTTTTTAAGCATCGCCATTATTTTCTTTATTGTTTTTAGCTTCACCAATAACTCCATGAACTTTCAAACTCCAGATGAAGAAGCTTTTAAAAAACAAATAGATAATATTCCAGATGAAGCTAAGCAAGAAATTTTAAAAGATCTAGAAAAAACTCCTTTTAGTAATAAGGTAAATTTCGATTCTATACTAAATTCTACAAGCACACCTAAAGTTAAGAATTACAAGGATTTTTATATTTCACAAAAAGAACTAAACAGTCTAAATTTCTACCAATCTAGCAAAAAGCAGATAGAGCTTTATTCTGAATTTTATGAGCAAACTACTATTCTAGATCCCCTACAAGCATTAGATAGTCTTAAACACAAGAATAACTTTAAGAACAAGTATCTATACAGAAAAGTGGTGGATGTGAATCTTATTAATAAGGATCCAAAGATATTTTTTGATTACTTGATAAGCAAGTTACCCTTTATTATATTCTTCTACTTACCAGTATTTGCCTTAATAATTTGGCTGTTTTATTTTTACAAGCCATTTAATTATATGGAGCATTTGGTTTTCACTTTTCATGTACAAAGCACTTTTTTTGTATTCGTTTTAATTGGAGAGCTGTTAGATCAAATAATTAATACCGACGTATTTACCGGAATCGCTTTATTAATATTTCTGTTTTATTTATATAAAGCTTTGCGCAATTTTTATAAGGAAGGTAGATTTACCACCATTGTTAAATTTATGTTTCTAAATTTAATATTTCTTACATTAGCAGTGATCGCTGCCTTAATTTCGGCAGTTACATTTTTCGCAATAAGGTAATTATGGTTCAAAAAGTTACATGTGGGATTAAAATTTCCGTAGAAACCAATTTTGAAGGCACGTTCTATAAGAACTATAAGATCCACTTTGCCTTTGGTTATAAGATTACTATTGAAAATCAAAGTAAAGACTCGGTACAATTAACTTCCCGCTTTTGGGATATTAAGGATGCCTTAAAGGATACCGAAATTGTTCAAGGCGAAGGGGTAATTGGAAAAAAGCCCGTGCTGAAGCCTGGAGAATCTCATACCTATAATAGTGGTTGTTTACTATCTGCTCCTTTTGGTTCTATGAGTGGTTATTATGACATGATTAATTTTACGACCTCCAAAAAATTCAAGGTGACCATCCCATCGTTTAAATTAAGCGCGCCTTTTGCATTGAACTAAAACATTGGTTTAAAATTCTATCTCTAGTTTTTTTCTATTTCTAAGGTCCATATACCTCATCATTGTTTTATCCTTCTCAAGTTCAAATTGAGATATATTCTGAGTTCTTACAAAGCCACGGTTCATGATCACATCTATTTCAGGATCGCCAATTCCTGCTGTGGTATGAAATTTCCAAAAAGCTTCAGCATTTAAAGATTCTTTCTGAAGAAATTCTTGAAACCAATTATTTCGCATTTGTTTCATTTCTAAAGAATATAAAGGAGATGAAGACCAGATATGAGGTTTTAGCTCCAGATCTTTATAATGCTTTGTTTTTCCATCCCAAACTAATTCCAAAAACCGAAGCTCTTTATTCCAATCTACTGCAACTATAGTAAAAGGTTCAATTTCATCAAAATTATAATCTTTAACCGAAGCATCTATAGATCTAGCAGCCAAAAGATCTTTTACAACCACGCCTCTACTCTTTCTATAGCTTTCCAATCTCACATGCGGCTTAAATTCGCCATTCAATAAGCAGATCAATCTATTGTTTTCACTTATCCCGATCCAAGTGCCTCCGGCCAATTTATCTTTAGGGTATAACATTTTAACACCATTTTCCATATAGAATTTTGGAGGTAGGGCTTCTCTACTTGCTGCCTCATCCCTATTGGAAGTTAAAATAAATCCTAACTCGGAGTTGATCTTTGGAATAACTGTTACTGTACACATATATAATAGGTCTATAGCATTATTTGCAACTTACAAATTTTTTAAACGCCAGACTTCTATTACGTTGAACTCGGGTAGACTCGGTTAATTTTTTTATATTTACCGGCATTAAAAAGAATAGATAATAAATTAAAATATAATTATGGGAAAAGGATTTTTTCAAGTTCCAAAAGCTATTAATGAGCCTATTAAGACTTACGCTCCGGGAACACCAGAAAGAGAAGAAGTATTACTTACGTACAAGGACATGTTCAATACAAAAATGGATGTGCCATTATATATAGGTTCAGAAGAAATAAGAACTGGGGATACCATGAGCATGCATCCTCCACATAATCATAAACATGATCTTGGTACTTTTCATTTAGCTAAGAAAAAACATGTAGAACAAGCAATTGCAACTGCATTAGAAGCTAGAACTGCTTGGGCAGAACTACCTTGGGAACAAAGAGCTGCCGTTTTTCTTAAAGCAGCCGATCTTATTGCTGGTCCATACAGAGCAAGAATAAATGCAGCGACTATGATCGGACAATCTAAAACAATCTTCCAAGCTGAAATTGATGCTGCCTGTGAATTGATAGATTTCTTGAAATTCAATGTAGAGTATATGGCTCAAATTTATGAAGAGCAACCAGAATCTTCTTCAGGGGTTTGGAACAGATTAGAATATAGACCTTTAGAAGGATTTGTGTACGCAATTACACCTTTCAACTTTACTGCAATTGCCGGAAATCTTCCTGCAAGTGCGGCATTAATGGGAAATACTGTTATTTGGAAGCCAAGTGATAGTCAAGTATTTTCTGCACAGGTAATCATGGAAGTATTTCAAGAAGCTGGAGTTCCAGATGGAGTTATCAATATGGTAATGGGAGATCCAGTTATGATCACCGATACAGTTTTGGCTAGTCCAGATTTCGCCGGGATCCACTTTACCGGAAGCACAAGTGTTTTCAAAGGATTATGGGGTAAAATAGGCGCTAATATAGATACCTATAAAACCTACCCAAGAATTGTTGGAGAAACAGGAGGAAAAGATTTTATTTTGGCACATGCATCTGCAAATGCAAAACAAGTTTCAACCGCTATTGCCAGAGGAGCCTTTGAATTCCAGGGTCAGAAATGTAGCGCTGCATCCAGAGCTTACATTCCAAAAAGCTTATGGCCAGATGTTAAAAAGCATTTAGTTGAAGATGTGAATTCCTTTAAAATGGGTTCTCCAGAGGATATGAGCAATTTTATCACTGCCGTGATCCATGAAGCTTCTTTTGATAAATTGGCTAAATATATAGATCAAGCCAAGAAAGATAAGAATGCGGAGATAGTTGTGGGTGGAAATTATGATAAATCTGAAGGTTATTTCATAGAGCCAACCGTAATTCTTACTACAGATCCTAAATATACCACCATGGAAACCGAATTGTTTGGACCAGTGGTTACCATTTATGTATATGATGACAAGAAGTGGGAAGAGACATTAAAATTGGTTGATGAAACAAGTATCTATGCCTTAACTGGTGCGGTACTTTCTGGAGACAGATATGCAGCTAATCAAGCAACTCAAGCACTTCAAAATGCTGCCGGTAACTTCTATATTAATGATAAGTGTACAGGAGCCGTTGTTGGTCAACAACCATTTGGTGGAGCAAGAGCTAGTGGAACCAATGATAAGGCAGGATCTAAGCTTAATCTACTAAGATGGGTCTCCCCAAGATTGATCAAGGAAACCTTTGTTCCCGCAACAGATTATAGATACCCTTTTCTAGGAGAATAATCTACTCTTCATTAAAATATAAAAAGCCGCAAATTTAACAATTTGCGGCTTTTATTATATCTAAAAATCAGGCATTTACAAAAAAGTTTAAGATAAAATTGTAAGTTAAAAGTGATATGTTTTGAATTTTATTCTGATTTTATTTCTTCTTATCGATTAAAATTACCTTTAACCGAATACTTTATAAACATTCAAAGTATTAATGTAATTTTAACTGTTAACTACCTAAAGAACAAATCAATACCTCACAAAACTTCCCCAAAGTTTTGTTTCACTAAATATAAAATTACTCGATTACCCCCTACGTAATTTAGTTAGCTCTAAATGTATATTGCTATGGGAAAAAAATTACTCTTTCTCGTTTTATTAACGTTTGCTTTCTTTTTGCTTAATCCGTTTAGTGGGTTTGGGCAAAGTTGTTCGACAAAACCAACTGCATCAATTTCGGGAACAACCACAATTTGCGCTGGTACTTCTGCCACTATTACATTTACTGCAACTGCACTTACAACAGTAACTTATCGAATTAATTCTGGCACAAATCAAACAATTAACATTGGAAGCTCCGGCAGTAATACATTATCTGCTACCAATCTGACCACCACAACTACTTTTTCATTGGTAAATGTTCAATATACAAGTGGAAATTGTAGCATAGAAACCCCAACTGGTTCTGCTACTGTTACTGTTAATCCAAATCCAACTGTAAATGCAGGAGGAACAATTTCTGCAATATGCCAGGGAGGAACAACAACTTCCCTAGGTGGTTCTTTTGGTGGTGGAGCTACATCAGCAGTGTGGTCAGATGGTGGAGCAGGTGGAACTTTTGCAAATAATACAGGAAGTTTTCCCAATACTACAACTTATAAAGCCTCAGCAACATCTGCGGCATCAGTTACATTAACACTTACAACTGCTGGTGGATCATGTGGAACTGTTAGTGCCACAAAAACCCTAATTGTAAATCCAAATCCAACTGTAAATGCAGGAGGAACAATTTCTGCAATTTGCCAGGGAGGAACAACAGCAGCTTTAGCCGGATCTTTTGGTGGAGGAGCTACTTCAGCAATATGGTCAGATGGTGGAGCAGGTGGAAACTTTACTAATAATATCGGGAGTAATCCAGGAAATACAACTTATACTGCTTCGGCTTCAGCGCCGGCATTAATCACTTTAACTCTTACATCAGCAGGTGGGTCATGTGGAACCGTAAATGCTACTAAAACGTTGACCATAAATCCAAATCCTACTGTAAGCGTAGGTAGTTCCATTTCTTCAATATGTCAGGGAGGAACAACAACTGCTTTAGGTGGTTCTTTTGGTGGTGGAGCTACATCAGCAGTGTGGTCAGATGGTGGAGCAGGTGGAAGCTTTACTAATAATACCGGGAGTAATCCAGGAAATACAACTTATACTGCCTCCGCTTCAGCGCCAGCTTCAATCACTTTGACACTTACCTCAGCAGGTGGATCATGTGGAATTATAAGTGCTACAAAAAATTTAACTGTAAATCCAAATCCTACTGTAAATGCAGGTGGAAGCATTCCTGCCATTTGTCAGGGAGGAACAACTGCAGCTCTAGGAGGTTCTTTTAGTGGAGGTGCAACATCAGCGGTTTGGACTGCAAATGTAACAGGTGGAAGCTTTTCAAATAACTCAGGGTCTACACCAAATATAGCTACTTATACTGCAGCGGCAAATGCACCGACAACTATTACATTAACACTTACTACTGCTGGCGGTTCATGTGGCCAAGTTAATGCTACTAAAACCTTAACTATAAACCCATCTGCCACGGTAAGCGCTGGAAGCAATCAAACTATTTGTTCTAACTCTACAGCTATTATGGCCGGATCCTTCGGTGGAAGCGCGACCTCTGCTAGCTGGAAGTCAAGTGGAAGTGGATCCTTCAATAATAATTCGACAACTGCTATTTATACTCCAAGTAATGCAGATATAAATGCAGGAACAGTTACATTAACTTATACCACAATCGATCAATCAGGTATTTGCAGTCCTGTAGAATCAAGTATGATATTAACCATTAAAAAAGCTGTTGAAATTAATTCACAACCTTCAAATACAGCTATATGCGCAAGTTATTCGGCGAATTTAACTGTTGTAGCTACTGGCGATGGATTAACATATCAGTGGTATAAAGGAACATTAGGCAGTGGAGTAGCAATAGTAAATTCATCAAATATAACGGGTGCATCTAGCAATATTTTAAATTTTAAACAAGCTTCTACAGATGATGCTGGTCCATATTATGCAATTGTAAGTGGGACTTCTCCTTGTACCGAAATAATTACTGACCAAGTAACTTTAAAGGTGGATCAATCTATCACAATAACAACTCAGCCAATTACTCAAACAGTATGTCAAGGTGTGACTAACTTGAGTTTTACTGTAGCAGCGAATGCTGGAAGTGACCCTTTGACATATCAATGGAGAAAAAATGGTGTAGCCATAACTGATGCAACAGCAGCTTCTTACGATATCCCAGAGGCGACATCAGCAACTGCAGGTAATTACGATGTTGTAATTACCGGATCTTCAGGTTATACTTGCCCATCAATTCAATCTGCAGTTGCAAGCTTAATAGTAAATCCGACACCAAATGTAGTAGCCACCAATTCGGCTCAAACAATTTGTTCTGGAAATGCAATCACAACCATGGCGTTTTCTGGAAGTGTTGCATCAACGGTTTATAATTGGACTAGAGATAATTCAGGAACTGTAACAGGAATAGGTGATAGTGGAACGGGAAATATTAGTGGAAGCTTGACCAGTACTTCCAATGCTCCTGTAACGGTAACTTTTACCATAACGCCAACAGCAAACTCATGTCCCGGAACACCAATTACAGCCACGGTTATAGTGAATCCAAAACCAAATGCTGTAGCTACCAATTCTGCTCAAACAATTTGTTCCGGAAGTGCAATTACAACTATTGGATCTTCTGGAAATGTAGCATCAACTACTTTTAATTGGGCTAGAGATAATACAGGAACTGTAACCGGAATTGGAGCTAGTGGAAGCGGAGACATCAACGGAAGCTTGACAAATACAACAAGTGCTCCTGTAACGGTGACTTTCACCATCACACCAACAGCAAACTCATGTCCCGGAACACCAATTACAGCTACTGTTTTAGTTAATCCAACTCCAAATGTAGTAGCCACCAATTCTGCTCAAACAATTTGTTCTGGAAATGCAATCACAACCATGGCGTTT